>OATQ01000596.1_pt1 | contig 13289 bp, 10 predicted proteins | sample 1495061 | NCBI WGS metagenome assembly OATQ01 (sample SAMEA2579979, study PRJEB22360) | human gut metagenome
TGCTGCGGATACGCTCGCGGAAATCCTTCTCTGTCGTGCGCTGCATCTGGAGCTGATGCTGGAATTCTTCCGGCGTCATTTTATTGCGCGACATGATCTGCTGTATTTCATTATCCACTTCGCTGTCGCCCACCGAAATTTTAAGGCGCTGGGCTTCCTGCGTCAGAATAATGTTGTTGATCATGCGTTCCAGCGTTGCCTTGGTCAGTTCTTCTATCGCAGCGGCCTGATTGGGATCTTTGGGATTCAATCCCCGCCGCATGGCTTCGGGGGCCGTTTCAGCCTGCAAGTCAAACGCCGTTATCATTTCGCCGTTCACGACCGCGGCAACGCCATTGATGGCGGCGCGTACGGGAGACGTAATCAAAAAAAACAAAAGAAACGCAGTACTGACAATGCGCACGCTATGCTCCTTGATATTCTGGCTCTGGGACTGAAACACTCCCAGCCTTGTTTTTGCAACACTGAGCACACAAAAAGATTTCCTCGGACGGAACGTTTCTCAAGATGCGTTCAGCCCAATGGAAAACGTCTTTTGGAGTGCTCTCTGTGCGACAATTTTTTGGCAAGATACGCTGATTCCCGCCAACTTGCAACGCCGGGACTTTCTAACCCTCTCAGGCATATCAGTCCGTCAGAAGTGTCCCCAGCGCCAGTCTGGCGGCATCAAGCCTGCGCGGGGTGGGCAACTGCATATCCAACTTCAATTCAAGGCTTGATGGGGGAATCAACTTGGCATTGCCTTTTTGCGCACTCAAGAACGGCACCAGTTTCTCGGGGGCGATGGCGTTCTGCTTCTCATCCCAGAGGACACGGAGCCGATCCTCGTATACGTCCGCCTTCAAGGCTTGAGCGCCGCTCAGGAATTGCTTTAGCGCCAGTACAGCCATAAAGATTTCCAATGGTTGCGGCAAAATGCCAAAGCGGTCTCGAAGCTCGAGTTCAAGTTCCTGGCGGGCCTGAGCGTCCGGAGCAGCGGATAGCCGCTTATACCAACGCAGACGTTCCCGTCCATCCGTAATATAGTCCTCGGGGATATGGGCGGTAAGCCCTAAATTGAGTTCCGTTTCAATCTGCAACGATACGCCGCCGTTTTTAATCTTGTTGACGGCTTGTTCGAGCATTTCAAGATACAGTTCAAGCCCCACACGTCCCATATGGCCGGACTGAACCTCACCAAGAATGTTTCCGGCACCACGCAACCGCAAATCTTCCATCGCAACTTGGAAGCCCGCGCCCAAGTAATCCATATCAAGAATAATGCGCAAACGTTCTTTTGTTGCAGCAGGCAACCGCTCCAGATCAGAAACGACGAAACAGGCAAAAGCCTGCCGATCGGACCGCCCCACCCTGCCCCGCAACTGGTACAACTGCCCCAGACCGAAAAGATGCGCCTGATCGACGATCAGCGTATTGGCCCGAGGGAAGTCCAGCCCCGATTCAACAATGGCGGTACAAACCAGAATGTCCAACTCGCCATGCCAAAATGCGTGCATGGTTTCTTCAAGCTTCTTTTCCGGCAGCTGCCCATGCGCCATGCCGATACGCGCATTCGGAGCCAGTTCCTTGACGAACTCGACGACCCGTTCCAGCCCCTGCACCCGGTTATGGACCCAAAAAACCTGCCCCTCACGGGCTAGTTCCCGTTCAATCACCTGCCGAAGCGTTGCCTTGTCCCGCTCCAGCAGCGCCGTAGAAACGGGTTTACTCTCAGGGGGGGCCGTCTCGATGACCGAAAGTTCGCGGACTCCGGACATGGATAGCTGGAGCGTCCGGGGAATCGGAGTGGCCGTCAATGTGAGCGCATCAACGTTCTTTTTGATTTTCTTGAGTTTCTCTTTGTGCCGAACGCCGAAACGCTGCTCCTCGTCAAGGATAAGCAAGCCAAGATTCGGGAGAACCACATCGTCCGAAAGGAGCCGATGCGTACCGATGAGGATGTCGATCTGTCCGGAAGCCGCCGCTTTGAGCACTTCTTTCTGCTTGGCTGAAGAAACGAAGCGGCTCAGCAGTCCGACATTGAGCGCAAAGCCCGAAAGCCGGGAGCGGAAGGTCTGGTAATGCTGCTCGGCAAGAACTGTCGTGGGACACAAGAGTGCGACCTGACGCCCTTCCGAGGCGGCCCTGAACGCCGCCCGCAGAGCAACCTCCGTTTTGCCGAACCCCACGTCTCCGCATACAAGCCGATCCATAGGTTCGGGCTTTTCCATATCAGCCAGGACGTCCTGTATGGCTTTCGCCTGATCAGGCGTTTCCTCAAAGCCGAAGGACGCTTCAAATTCACGGTACAACTCCCCGAGAGGAGGATACCGGAACCCCTTGGCCACCTTACGCCACGCATACATTTCAATCAGGTCTTCGGCGATTTTTTCGATAGCCTTGCGGGCTTTTTCCTTGCCGGATTGCCAGGCTCCGCCGCCCAGACGATCCAGCGACGGCTGCGCTTCTCCCCTGCCCTTAAAGCGTTGGATGAGGGAAAGGCGATCCACAGGAACATAAAGCCGATCATCTCCGGAATAGTGCAGCAGCAGGAAATCGTTGGCAGTGCTGCCCGTTTCCATGCGCAGCAGCCCCCCAAAGCGGGCAATGCCGTAATCCCGATGGACCAGCAAGTCGCCGGGCTTCAACTCGTCATACCGATCAAGCCCCTTGAAGGCTCCTGTAGGAACGCGGCGGCTTTTCTCCGCATGTGGCTGGAGGAGATCTTCCCCGAGTATGAGGCTCTGATCCCAAATCAGTTCAGCGCCGGCCCGAAATGGCGCCACCAAAGCGAACAGGCCATGCTGTTCCCCGGAATACCGCAGCAAAGGGGACAAGCCATCCTGAGAGGCCAGATTCAAAAATTTCGTACGGCTCTTTTCGGAAGCAAAGCACAAAATCGTCTGCCGCTTGTCGTTCTGCCACCGTTTCAGTGCTTGAACGAGCGTCTGCCAAGGGCGATCCTGCTCCGCAGTCGAAGGAAACAGATCCTCGAACGAAGAAAGGCTCCGTTCCGGCAGATCATGGATTCCTTTGGCGATGCCCATCACCAGCGGTTCTGCGTGAACACAGGCGAACCGCTCGCAAGCGCTTTCCACATCGCTTGCTTCGCGCATGGCCAAACGCTGCGGCTGAGGACGGCCCTCCACATCCTGTGCTTCGAAGGCTTCCGTCCAAAGACGTTCCGCTGAGGACAACATATCACGAAAATCGGAGAGCCCCGGCAGAACCCATACGGTATCGGCAGGGAGCCATGCTTCCAGATTGGTCGCCGTGTCATAGCAGCAACCCGGCAATAAGCGGAAATCGCCCTGTTCCTGTAAGCGGGTCAACCCGAACCGTTCATTTTCGGTCAGCATGTTTTTCTGGAACAGGCTTTTCCAGCGTGCCTGCATCTTCGCTTGGTCAGCGGGCGACTGTCGGATGGGTGACACGGGAAGAACACGTACCTCAGAAAGATTTGCCTTCGAACGCTGGCTCACAGGATCGAAAAGACGGATTTCCTCTATGAGATCTCCAAAAAAATCAAGGCGTATGGGCTTATCATAACCGGGAGGCATGATGTCGAGAATAGCACCTCGCCTGGCGATCTCGCCCGGATTCGAGACCATGGAAACACGCTCATAGCCCCATTCAACCGCCTGTTCGAGTATCATCTCCAACGAGACGTCTTCACCCCGTATGAGGGTAAACTCCCGGTTCTCGAAGAAATCCAGAGGCACCAGCTTGGGGAGCAGGTTATCGGCGGTCAGGAGAAGCCCTTTGGCCTGCCCGCTGCGCAATGCGTACAGAGCGGACAAGCGTTCCGTCCAGCCCTCACGGTTGGCCGAACGAGGAGAAAACGGCGGCAGAGACGTCCAGCCGCCCTTATCAAAGGCATCCGGCAAAAAGTCGCCGCTGGACAACTCGGGAGAAAAAAGCCGCATCAAGGCGCGGGCGGTAAGCAACTCATCCCTGTTTTTTACGACCCAAGCCATGCCACGGCCCTGTTGGAGCATATCCACGCAAAGCCGCGCCTGCGTGGCCAGCCCCGCGCGCGCAACGTGTATCCGCCCAGCCTTGAAACGGGCGATCTCGGTCATCACATCTGTATACACAAAAGTACCTCGTCAACCATTGAACGTCATTCCCAAAATCACATGGAATCAATGAAGCTTTCCCACCCATTGTCAAGCCTCGCTCCGTATGCCGCCGGACAGGAACAAGAGCGGAAGGAGAAAACTGCCGCACCTCTAATGCATCCTAGCCAACGGATAGCAGGGGAATAAAATGGGTAAAGGCCTCCACAAGTCCCTGCCCAAAGGCAAGAGGATTGTGGAGGCGAACAATCCCGCTTCTGAGCGGCATCACAATCATATCGGCAGGACACGGGGTATGAAAGGGAAATCAACCGATCAGGATGATTTGTTTTGATGTCCCCGTAAGCGGACGAGCCCCTGACGCGGTGATTTCCAGCGTATGCTCAAGGCCGACCATCCCTGAGCCGGGGATGCCGATCTTCGGCTCAATGGCCACAACCATGCCCTGTTCCAGCGGAGCGGTAAAGCCTTTGGCAAAAACCGGGGTCTCATCGACAGTCAGGCCTATGCCATGCCCCAAGAATGGAACCTTGTCACGCCCCAACCCCATAAAACCGTCCATTTGCCCTTCGCGCTGGGCAACGGCACACGCCTCCGCCCATATCTCTGCCGGAACGGCTCCCGGTTTCAACGCGGCTGCGGTTTGTTCAAAAATCTCAACGCACACGGCATGTGCCCTACGAATCGGGCCGGGGATCGTATCGGCCGCGCCACTCCAGTACACCTGTGTCCTATCCGTATTATACCCTTCAACATTGAACCCCATATCGATGGAAAGCAAGGCGCGCTTCTGCCAAAGGCGTTCGGCATTTCCCATAAACGGAATGGCCGGACACATGCCTTTGCAACCAAGAGGTCCATTGTAATAGGTGGGATAAATGCCGGACGTATCAGCCGAGGCATAACCAAAAAAGTTTTCCTCACCCGGCGCATTCATCCGCAACATTCCGCTTCCGCCGCACGCGAACACCGCTTCCACATACGTTCTCGCAACATCAAATTCACTCATGCCGGGGTGTATGCGTTCCGGAAGTATTTCATCCAGAACTTTTGCATGTAATGCCCCGCATCGACGGATTTTTTCGAGCTCCCACTCGGATTTTACGGCTCGGGCCTGAGCAAGGACGGCATCACAGGAGGTGAACCGCACACCTTCCATACGGCTTTGCAGCATTTCCGCCATCGACCAGTTGAATCCGTTTTTATCCACGGCAATGGCGGAAGAAAGCGGGCTCCCGCACCCCGCGCAGAGAGAGGCGATTTCCTTATATGACTTGAAGGGAAGAATGTGGTGCAAGGGGGATTCCAGTTGTGCGCGTTCCACTCCCTTGCGAAGCAACAAAACGGGCTCCCCTTCAATGGGCAACCATACGAGCCCCCACCCCAGCGTTCCCGTCAAATAATAAATGCCAAGCCGGGAAGTAACGAGCATCCCCCCTGCATCAGGGACGAGCGTGCGCAACAGACGGCGGCAGCGGGCATACCGGAATTCTATCTCTCCAAGCGGCAACAGATCGGGGCTCGACATGATCAGCTCTCCTTCTATACAGCAGGTTCGTTTGGGTCCATTTTGACAGGTTCCCTTTGAATCATTGATCTTTGGAATTTTCCTTATTTTGTCTCCCATTGCAACAGAGGATTTGAAAGATCTCCTTGTAATCCGGTGAAATATTTTTTGCGGTTTGTTTTGGTAGGATGTTCGGTATTATAAATTTACATAATTTTAAAAGACTATGAGCCATAACATGCTTTAAAAACGCTTGCGGCAACTCACTGAAAAGCAACTCTTTCCGTGCTCTCCTAGACGAAGAGTACACACCCAAAACCTTTTCGTTGCCTTTATTGGCATAACCAACTAAACTTTCCTGCACTCTTTTTGTGAGGTCCATCATGTTACAGACATTTCTCTCCGACGGCAGGATGCGCGAATTTCTGACCCAAGCCCGCACAATCGCCGTCGTTGGTGCAAAAGATAAAGAAGGTCAGCCTGTTGACCGCGTCGGGAAGTATCTCATCCAAGCAGGCTACCAAGTGATCCCGGTCCACCCCCTACGTAAAGACGTGTGGGGCCTGCAAACCTATCCTTCGCTTGCCGAAGTGCCTTTTCCCGTTGACATCGTCAATGTATTCCGGGCTCCTCAATACTGCCCTGATCATGCGCGGGAGACCGTGGCACTCTCCCCCCTGCCCCAACTGTTTTGGATGCAGCAAGGCATCGTGAGCCCCGAAGCCGCTTCTATCGCTGGGAAGGCCGGGATCGCCGTCGTTGAAGATTTATGCATCATGGTAGAACACAAACGCCTCTTAGGGAATTGATATCATGAAGAAAACTGTCTTTGACTGCCAGATGTGCGGCCAATGTTGCGAAGGGGAAGGCGGCATTGTCCTGAGCCCCAAGGATCTGAAACGCCTTTATGAAGGCCTGAATCTCGAAAAACAGGCTTTCCTTGATGCTTATGGCGTTTTCCGGAACGGGAAATGGCAAGTGCGGACGGGCGAAGACGGCAATTGTATTTTTTTCCGGGCCGGACAAAGCTGTACCGTCCATGCCATCAAGCCCGATGTTTGCCGGGCATGGCCGTTTTTCCGGGGGAACATGGCCGATGCCGAAAGCCTCCATCTGGCCAAGGCGTTTTGCCCAGGTATACGCCCTGATGCGACGCATGAGGAATTCGTGGAGGAAGGCCAGAGCTATCTGGAAGAAAATGGGCTCGTAGCCTCCGATCCCGAACATGAAGGGCACGCCCTTCTGCCGGTTTCCAAAACGGATTCTTCCTTTTAACCTTTCAGGATCCCTGCCCAAACCTTCTGGGCGGGTTTTGTGCTTCCGCCTCAGATCGTTCTGAAGACGCCAGCACCATACGACCTCTTACACAGGAGACTTTGGATCATGAATATCCTTATGTTCGGTCCCAACGGCAGCGGCAAAGGCACGCAGGGCGCTCTCATCAAGAAGGCGTTTGGTTTGGCCCATATCGAATCCGGAGCCATTTTCCGCGAACACGTGGGCGGCGGAACCGAACTCGGCAAAAAGGCCAAGGAATATATGGATCGCGGAGAACTCGTCCCTGACTCCATCACCATTCCCATGGTCCTCGAAACCTTGAAGACCAAAGGGGTTGACGGCTGGTTGCTTGACGGTTTCCCCCGCAATATCGCCCAGGCCGAACAGCTGCACAAGGCGATGCAGGAACAGGGCATGAAGCTTGACTATGTGGTGGAAATCGATCTGCCCCGCAACATCGCCCGCGATCGCATCATGGGCCGCCGGGTGTGCAAGAACGACGGCAACCATCCCAACAACATCTTCATTGATGCCATCAAGCCCAATGGCGATGCCTGCCGGGTCTGTGGCGGCGAGCTCACGGCCCGTGCTGACGATCAGGACGAAGCCGCGATCAACAAGCGCCATGACATTTATTATGATGACAAAACGGGGACGCTGGCTGCAGCCCACTACTTCAAGGCGTTGGCCGAAAAGGGCGAAACCAAGTACATCGTCCTCAATGGTCAGGGCACAATCGACAGCATCAAAGAAACGCTTATCAAGGAACTGGGACTGAACTAGTCTTTGCTTTCCAAGCGGCAGGCTGGTTGAATTTTTTCGGCCAACCTGCCGCTGTAAAAAATGCGCTGCCCTTTTTATGGCCTCCATGAGCAACTCTGTGCGACCGGTCACTTCTTCGATCCGTTCACCGGTTATACGGAACCCGTTTTTTTGGTAAAAGGCGACTGCCCGTTCGTTTTCCGCATAAACGGAAAGATCCAATGTGCCGCGCATCTTTTTGGCCAGTGCCAGCAAACGGGACCCCACTCCCCTCTTTTGGTGCGCGGGGGCAACAAAAAGCGCCACAAGATAGTCCTCTACGAAGGCCATAAAGGCCACCACTTCTCCCGTAGCCCTGTCCTCATCCACAACGATTTCGCTTAATGGAAGATACAAGGTCCGCATGGACTCGGCCTTTTCTTCCCAATATGCCTTATCAATAAAAGAATGGAAGCCGCCAGCCATATTCGGATAACGGTCTCCGTGTCTTCTTCTTTGAATGCCCGGATCATCTTCCCTCCATGCGCACGCACCGGACAAAGGGCACCCGAAAGCCCCCATTCCCCCATCTGTGGACGAAGGGGCGTGGTCGTGCTATATTCGCTAATTCGTAGGTTACGAATATGTTTTCCGTTACAACCCTATCGGACGCCTTATGCATTACTATCCAGTTTTTTTGGAACTTTCTGGGCAGAGCTGCCTTGTAGTCGGCGCGGGCGCCGTCGGTTGCCGCAAGATAACTTCCTTGCTCGAATGCCCTATTGAACGGCTTCATGTCATTGACCTGGCTGAACCGGATACAAATCTTCAAGTGTTGCTTGAAGATAAACGCGTCAGTTTTACGAAACGCCCCTTTACACCGTCCGATGTGGAGGGGTGCGCCTTGGTTTTTGCCGCCACCAGCAACAGGCAGACCAATGATGCCGTGGCGAGGGCCTGCACGGAACGCGGCATCCTCTGTAACTGCGCCGATGCCCCTAAGGACAGTTCCTTTATCGTACCCGCCCTTGTCGAACAAGGGAATATCGCCATCGCCCTTTCCACAGGCGGCGCCAGCCCGGCGCTTGCCCGGAAGATCCGTGAAGATCTGGAAACGTGGCTCGGAGAGCGTTATACGGGGATAAGCGAACTTTTGATGCGGCTCCGCCCCTTGGTTCTTGCCTTGCATCACGAGACGAGGCAGAATACAACCCTCTTCCGGAGCATTGTGGATTCGCCCCTGTCCGAAGCCCTGCAGCGTCGGGATCGGCAAACGTGCGAATCTTTGCTCGGGGAATTGTTACCCATCGAACTGCATCCGTATATCATGGAGTTGCTGCATGATCTTGCCTGAACTGTTGCCGGTTCTGGCCATTCACCTGTACGCCCTTGGGACGGCGGCCGTCGTGGCGGGCATCCTTGCCCGGAACGAATGGCTTAAGCGCGCCGCCCTCGTGCTTACGGTGCTTGCCTTCACCACCCACACATTACTGTTGATCGCCACCTTTATGGACGACGGATTCACGGGCCTGACCCGCTCCGTGTATGTCCAGCTTCTGGCTTGGTGCATTACCCTCAGCGGGCTTGTCGCGTGGCTCCGGTGGCGCTATGAGGCACTGCTCCTGACCGTGGCGCCATTCTCCTTGCTGACGTTTCTGATCGCCCTCTTGCTGCGTCATGCCGAAACACCGCTTCCCCCCGTACTTTCGGGGATGACCTTTACCATCCATATCGCAGCGATATTCATCAGTATCGGCCTGATGGCCCTTGCTTTCGGCGCGGGCGTGCTTTTCCTCATCCAAGCGAAGAGCATCAAGTCGAAATCAAAGCTGGCGGGCTTCCAAAAGGATCTCCCTGCCCTCTCCGCATTGGACAAAATCAATGCGTTCACGACGACGGTCGGCTTTCCGCTGTTCACGGCGGGCGTGCTTTTTGGGTTCATCTCGGCCCGCATCAATTGGGGCACAATCCTTTCCGGCGATCCTAAAGAGTTTATTTCGCTCGTTGTCTGGGGCCTGTACGCTTGGCTTTTCCACCAGCGGTTCACGCAGGGCTGGCAAGGACGCAAACCGGCAATTCTGGCAATATGGATCTTCACGGTTTGCGCGTTTTCGCTCATCGTGGTGAACCTCTTTATGACGACACACCACAGTTTTCTGACCACACCACGCTGATATGGAACAACAAATCTACCTTATTGGGCTCAACTACCGCACTGCCGGCGTTGAGGTGCGGGAACGCTTCGCGTTGACGGATCATTGCTCCAAAGACACGTGGGCCATTCCGTTGCGCCCTTCGGGGGAAAACGATTCGGCCGAGACGACGCTGGACGAGGCGCTGATCCTCTCAACCTGCAACCGGGTTGAAATCCTTGCCGTGGGCCAAGGCGACGTGCCGGGGCTGATTCTGGAGGCGTGGGCCTCCGCCAAAAACCGGAAGGCCGTCGAACTCGCGCCGTATGTGTACATCCACAAAGGCCGTGAGGCGATTGCACACCTGTTCACCGTTGCCTCCAGCCTCGATTCGATGGTGCTCGGAGAACCGCAGATCCTTGGGCAGCTCAAAGGAGCCTATCGCAAGGCAACCCTGGCCGGGACGACGAAGACCATCATCAATCGCCTCCTGCACAAATCGTTCAGTGTCGCCAAACGGGTACGCACGGAAACCGGCATTGCGGCGAGCGCCGTTTCCATCAGCTACGCGGCCGTGGAGCTTGCCAAGCGTATTTTCGGCGACATGGGCCAATACCAAGCCATGCTCATCGGCGCTGGCGAAATGGCGGAACTCGCGGCCACGCACTTGATTCAAGCCGGGATCAGCAACGTCAAGGTCGCCAACCGGACCTACCAGCGCGCCAAAGAGCTTGCCGCCGAATTCAAAGGAGAAGCCGTTCCCTTTGAGCACTTGTTCGAGCATCTTGCCGATGTGGACATCATCATCAGCTCCACAGGCTCACCGGAAGCCATTATCCGCGCACGCGACATCAAGGACGTCTTGAAACGCCGCAAATACCGGCCGATGTTCTTCATTGACATCGCGGTCCCCCGAGACATCGATCCCGACGTCAACAACGTGGATAACGTCTACCTCTATGACATCGACGATCTGAAAGAAGTGGTTGAAGAAAATCTGGCCCATCGGCGCGTCGAAGCGGAAAAGGCGCAGGGGATCGTTGACGAAGAGGTCAATGCCTTTGCCTTTTGGCTGGAATCGTTGGAGCTCCAGCCCACTATTGTGGACCTGCTCTCCCACTTCGAAACCCATGCGCAAGAAGAGCTCCAGCGGACCTTAAAACGGCTCGGTCCCGTGAATCCTGAAACCCGTGAGGCGTTGGAGGCCATGCTGCATGGTCTGGTCCGGAAGCTTTCGCATGAGCCCATTACGTTCCTGAAGGAAGCCAAGTCCGAGACAGCTTCCCGCAACGTGGAACTGATCAGGCGTATGTTCGGACTGGATGACGAACACCCGATGGGCCGATGTACGCGCAGGGTCCACAGAAACGAATCTCAACTGCCATAGGGAGCGGTCATGCGCTGCTATCTTGTAGACGAACTCCAGCCCGAGGTCATTGCCAACCTTGAGGCGCAGCTGACGAAAAACGGCTGTCAGTCCGGTATTGAAAGATTGTATTGGCTGCCTCTAGAGAAAGAACGCCTGCTTCCCGTTCAGCGTGAGCACGAATCCTCGTGCGGGCCGCATTGCCTTGCATTGGAGATCCTTGACGATGCCGTCAGGCTTGAATTCCTCGTCCGGGCTAAAGGGCGTATGCGCTGCGAATGTGTATGCTATCTCTCTCCGGAAACGGAGCGCCACATGATGGACTGGCTTGACGCCCGCATTATGGAAGCGGAAATCGAACAAGGGCTCATCCAACAGTAAGCGAACCGGTGTTCCTTTTTTCATACACGCAGGACCGGCAAAAAGGCCTCCCCACATTTCCGTGGGGAGGCCTTTCCATAAACAAGCTTCCAGAAGGCGGCTAGAACAGGATCTTGACCTGCTCTTCGTCCTTATCCTGACGGCGGCCGATCGTCCCGATGACCCAAGCCCCCTTGTGCATGGCCTCAAGACGGCCCATCGCCTCTTCCGCGACTTCGCTGGGCACAATAAAGACATAGCCGATGCCGCAATTGAAGATCTGCAGCATTTCAGGCCATGTCAGGCCGCCTTCTTCACGCAGCCAATGGAAAACGGGCTGCACATCCCATGAAGCGAACTTGATATCCGCAGTGACCGAATTGGGCAGGACGCGGGGAATGTTATCGTAGAAGCCGCCACCCGTGATATGGACCATCCCCTTGACGGGCAGGTCGCGCATCAGGTTACGCACGACGTCGGAATAAATATAGGTGGGCTCCAACAGGACATCTTTCACTGTCCGGTCGGAACCGGGCATGGTGCCATCGGGGCCAAGGCCGCTCTTGTCAAGGATCTTGCGGACGAGCGAATAGCCGTTGGAATGGATGCCGGAAGAAGCGAGGCCGATGAGCACGTCTCCGACACGGATTCCCGAGCCGTCCACAATCTTGGCATTGTCGGCCATGCCTACGCAGAAGCCCGCGAGATCATACTCGCCGTCAGCGTACATATCGGGCATTTCGGCCGTTTCACCGCCAAGGAGGGCGCATCCGGCCTGCTTGCAGCCTTCCGCGATGCCGGCGATCACCTGCGTGGTCTTGTCCACATCAAGCTTACCGGTCGCAAAATAGTCGAGGAACAACAACGGACGCGCGCCCTGAACCAAAATATCATTGGCACTCATAGCCACAAGATCGATACCGACCGTATCATGCTTGTCGAAAGCGAAGGCCAGCTTCAACTTGGTGCCGACCCCATCGGTGGAAGCAACCAGCACCGGTTCGGCCATTCCGGACATATCCGGCTTGAAAAGCCCGCCGAACCCCCCGATATCCGAAAGGACCCCGTGGATATGGGTCTGGGATACGATGGATTTGATACGGGAAACAAGGGAATTGCCGGCATCGATGTTCACTCCGGCTTCGGTATACGCTTGGGCTCGCGTCAGGGGCATGATCCTCTCCTAAACTAGCATTGGGTAACTTGTCCGGTGAGAATAGGCTTTTCCCATTACTTGCGCAAGAGGCCAGTTTCCTTTCTCGAGTACTCCGCTTCCCCATTCCCGCCCTTGCGGTCCGCCCGTTCGGAGACTATTCTAGCCGATATCCGATTGTTCCCAACACACTGAAGGTTGCAAATCATGAATGAAGAAAAACCCTTCGAGGGCGAAAACCCCTTTCGAAAGCTTGATAAGAAACGTTTTCTGTCTCATGACGAAAAGAAAAAGGCGAAAAGCCTCAAGAAAAATGGCCTCATCTCCAATAATGACGGTGAGGTTTCCTCTTTCTATGCGGAATTCGTCTCGCCTCAGGATGAAGGGGAGACCAGAGCCTTTTTGAATGCCGTCTCCGGCGTGACCAAACTGGGCGCTCCGGCAAACGCAAAACGCGAAAAACGGCCTTCCGTTACCTCCCTGGATAACCCTGTTCTCGGCAAACAGGCTCTCTGGGAGACCGATCGTTCGTTGTCAAAAACGAAAAAAAACAATCCTACTCCTGAAATAGCCGGCAAGAATGCTGCCTCCTCCACTCCGAAAAAAACGGGGAATGAAACAGGCGAGGAGGACATCAATTTCTTTGCGGCCATGCAGGATGTTACCCCGCTTTCTGGAAAGGGGCGGGAAGTGG
>OATQ01000597.1_pt1 | contig 13267 bp, 9 predicted proteins | sample 1495061 | NCBI WGS metagenome assembly OATQ01 (sample SAMEA2579979, study PRJEB22360) | human gut metagenome
CGCGTGCCCGCCTGGCCGGCGTCACGGTCGGCATCCACGCGCGCGGCGGCCTCGAGCGCGAGCTCGGGCGCCACCTGCAGGAATGCCTGGACCCCGCCCTCGCGCGCCTCGATGGCGGCAAGGGAGGCCTGGGCCACCTCGGTAGCGGTAAAGTCGCCGGCGGCAACGCCCGCGGCGATCTGGGCGGCGGTAAGGGAATCGAAGCTTAGCGCCATTACTCGCTCTCCCCCTCTCCCAAAATGGACGGCACGCGGAAGTAGCGGTCGCGCGCGCTGCCGGCGTTTTCGAGCGCGACGTCGAGCGGCAGGTCGCGCTCGGGCTCGCGCAGGTCGTCGCCCATCACGTTGGACAGGCTTCCGATGGGATGGAACGTGGGCTCCACGTCGGGCAAGTCATATTGCAAGACGGGCTCGAGCATCTGGACGGCGTCGTTCAGGTAGGACGTCATCTGGGTGAGCTCGTCATCGGTCAGTGCGATCTTTGCGTACTCGGCGATGCCGCGCACGTCTTTCTCGCTGAGTGCCATAGGCGCTCCCTTCCGCATAACAGTTAAACCGCTCTAGTATACAAGGCAACGCCGGCTTGGAGCAGGCGCTTTACCCAAATGCAGCGAAAACGTAACGAGGGCGGCGGTTGGTAAGCGGCGGGCTGGCGGTTCTGCAGCGAAACCGCACCGTCCATAGCGAAAACCGCGCCGCCCCACAACGAAAACCGTCGCGCACACAGCGAAAACCGTCCCGCCCGAAACGAAAAGCATCACAACATTCGACGCTTTTCGCCAAAATCGAGATTTTCATCGAATGTTGTGATGGTTTGGAAGTCCCGACCACCACAAAGGTACCTGTCCCCTTTGTGGCGGTTCTGAAGAATGTCTTATGCCGAGGCCTTGGCCTTGCGGCGCTTGCGGACCGCGTGGACCACGATGTCCAGCAGCAACAACACAATGGCTACGACCACGATGAGCACGGCAAACTCGCGCTTGCCCCAGTGGCGGCCGGCCAGCGACTTTTGCTTGTCGACGTCCTTCTTGCTGTACTTGGTGCGCACGCAATGCACCAGCAGGCGATGGTCGTTCACGCCGTAGGGCGTGCAGGTGACGAGCGTCACCTTGTCGGCGCCGGGCTCGATGGTCAATGACTCCATCTCCTCGGGCAGCACCACCTCGGAGTCAACCATCTTGTAGGCGAGCGTCTTGTTCATGGTGTGCAGCAGCACCAGGTCGCCGGGCTCCAGCGAATGGATGTCGTCGAACATACTCAGGTTGCGCATGCCCGAGTGCGCGGTGAGTACGCAATGCGTCGAGGCGCCGCCCACCGGCAGGCTCGTGCCCTCCAGGTGGCCGACGCCCGCCATGAGGACCTCCTCGCTCGTGCCGTGGTAGATAGGCATGCTCACGTCGATGGAGGGGATTTCGACCCAGCTCATCATGGGGTCGCGGTCAAAGATGAGCTGCTGAGCGTAGGGCTCGATCTGGTCGGCGGGAAGCTCGGTGGCCTCGCCGGAAAGTTGCTCATTATAGGAGCGCGCCTGCAGCAGAATGCGCTCGCGCTCCTCTTCGGAGAGCGCATCCACGGTGCTGGACACCGTGCTGATCTGGTTGAACACGCCCGAGGCCTCGAGCCGATCCAAGATCCACGGCCAGGTCATAAGGCCCACGCCAATAAGGATGATGACGATGGTGATGAGCCGGTCGGCCCAGCGCGGCAGTCGCTTGCGACGGCGCTTGGGCTTTGGTTGAGGTTTGGGCTGAGGGCTTGAGCCGCCGTTGTCCGCGGCGTTACTGCTCTTCATATGTTTGGCGCCCTGCACCATCGCCGGTCACTCCTCTACAACTCAAGTTGTCTGAACAAATAATAGCCGATTAGCGAGCTCATGCGCTGCGCAACGCAGCCTGGCAACATTGCGCAGTGCAAGTATGGGCCCGCATTTGAGTTTTCAAAATATCCCGAATCGGCTGGGCGATTCGGGATACAATGGCAATAGAAAACGACGCATCCCGCGTAAGTGTTCGAAAGCGCGGGCGGCCTAGTTTTCTGGTTTTGTTAAATGCCCGGGCCTCTAACCCCGGGCATTCTTATTTGCGCTTGTTGCAGCGCAAATGCCTTCTACCGTCCGCACCGCGCGTGCGCCTACGGACCTTAAACCGAACCTCATACGAGTCAAGAAACGCGATGACGAACGAGCCTACCGCCGCGAGGGCGGCGAGCGCGTTAAGGAATTTCAGCATTTGGGGACCTCCGATCGAGTCGTCGGCCGCCCGCGCACGGAATGCGTCGTAAGGGTATTTTACTGCGAGCACTCGCACTTACAGCTGGTAAACGCAATATTTGCAAACATTTGTTCGCTAATCATACGCTCAATCATACGAGCGACGGCGCCCCGGCTGCGCTGTTCAAAAAGAACGGGGCAAACTCCAGTGCGGAGTCTGCCCCGAAAAGAGAATGGCAAAGCAAGAATGTCGATGGACGAGAAAGGTGTCCGCAAGTCTCATGGCCACCACATTCCACCCGCCAAAGGGATGGGTGAGCGAGCGTTACTCCTGCTCGGACTCCTCAGCCTGCTTACGGCTGCGGATGAGGTGCGCCACGCCAATGCACAGCACCGCGCCACCAGCGATCCAGGTGAAGGTCACGCCATTAAGGCCGGTCAGCGGGAGGCCAGAGCCCTGCTTGTTTTTGACAATCAAAGCAGCAGTACCGTTGTCCGTGTTGGTCGTGTCAACCTCGACCAAATTGGAACCCTTGGTGCTCGTCTTGACCGTGAGCTTGTTTTCTCCCACACCCTCTGCTTTGTCGAGGCCAGTGGCTTTGATGGTGAAGGTGAAATCGGGGATGGTGTTGTAGCCGGCGAGCGTATGGGTTTCCTTGACGGTGTAGGTGCCGGCATCGAGGCCCTTGACGTTAATCTCACCGGAGTCGGTGGTCGTGAACTCATAAGGCATAGCACCGAGGGAGCCATCATCCTGGACATACTTGTCCTTGGATCCAGTATCGTCGGGAGTAGTGGCACAGATGGTGAACCTTACGCCGGTAAGCGCCTTATTCTCATCAGTCGCGTCCTTCTTGACGAGCTTGAGCGCATAGGTGTAGTCGCGCACGGTGTCGGACACAGACTCACCCTTGGTATCGTGGCCAGGGTTGTTGGAGTAGATGAGCTTGACGGTGTTGGAGTTGCCCGTGCCACCGACAGCAACATGCTGGGACTTCTTCGGGTCGAGCTTGGCGCTGTACGTGACAACGACCCTTGTGTTCACGCCAAGAGTGACACCGGCCTTCCCGGCGGCAGCCTTAAGATCGTCAAACTTTACGCTCAAGACCATCTTGCCATTTGAATCGGGAGACACGGTCACAGAAGTAGGCGTGATAGGAGTCTCATCAATCACGGCCTTGACAGAGGACTTATCAACAGTCAAACCGGCAGACGGCTCATCGTAAAACTCATAATAGTAGGTGCCGAACGTGTCGACATTGTTTGCAACCGTGCCGGTCAGCTTGTACTGAACGGTCTGACCCATCTGGGAGTCCGCCTTGTCCGCCCACCCGACGCTCGTAGCATCGTCCTTGATCTTCTTCGTCACGGTCGGGATGCTCGTCTTCTCGGTAACGCTCACTGCGTCGCCGCCCACGACCGCAAAGATCGGCGAGGTGCCGGTCTGCTTCTTATCGGCGTAATCGTCCTTGGTTCCAATCGAAGAGGTATCGGTCAGGAAGAGGTAGTAGCCCTTGCTCGTGGCAGTAAAGGGGGTGCCAGCATCAAAACCCACGCCAGTCGCGGGCACGTCCTTCTCGACGGCCAGGGCAATCTTATTGAGAAGATCGTCCTTCTTCACGACCGCGGTAGGAGTGGTATCCATGATCGCCTCAGAAAGGTAGTCGGCGACCTCCTGCGCGGTCGACGAATTGGTGATGCCTGGCGCGTTTTAGACGTAAGGACGCCGCGAACGGCATCCCTCGCTTGGTCGCTCGCCCAGTCGACGTTGGACGCGACCTTCTGCCCGTCCTTGTCCACGACATCGGCCTTAAAGATCTGATATGCCTTGAACTTGGTGGCTCCATTGTTCTCGTTCTGCGTGATCGTGATCGTATCGTCGCCCTCCGCAGCAAACGCCATCGTGACCGGGGCCATGACTCCGCCGAAGCTCAGCGCTGCTGTGAGGCCGGCGGTTACTGCCAGGCGTGCGATGTTCTTGCTCATGCTCATCTTCTTTTCCTCCGTTTTCCGGTTGGTTCTCATTCGATCGATCATCATCTGTCTGTGTCTTAGCATCTACTTCGCTACGTCTCGCCCCGCTCTCTGTGGGGCTGCCAGCTACTCTTTATGGCTGCCACCTCCCCGCTTGACCAGGAGCGCGACCACGATGAGCGCGGCTCCGGCGACCGCTGCGGCGGCCGCGGCGTACATTGCCATATCGCCAGTCGAGGGCATAAAGCCTCCGGTGGTAATGCTAGGGGGTGTGCCGGTGGGCGTGTTGATGAGCGACGCCTCCAGGCTGCCCGTCGACCCGTCCGCGCTGTCGGCGCGCAGGGGCGACTCGGCCGTGATGGTGAGCTTAGGCTTGGCGGCGGCCACCTGGTCGACGTCCAGGCCCTCGGCCTTGACCGTCACGGAGCGCGCGCCCTCGAAGGCGGTGTAGCCCTTGGGCGCCTTGAGCTCGCGGACCTCCAGCTTGCCCGAGTCCACGCCCGAGACGGTCACGCGGCCGTCCTCGCCCGTGGTGACGGTGGCCTTGCCCTCCGCATCCCACGTGCCGTCGGCCGCTAGCGTGCGGCCGCGGTCGTCGGCAATGCTCAGGACCGCCCCGGCAAGCGGCTTGTCGCCGTCGCTGCCGCGCTTGGTGAGCGCGAGATCCCAGGTGTAGGCGCACGCATCGTCGCTCGGCGTACGGGTGAAGCCGGCGTCGCCGGACTGGTCGGCAAAGGGAGAGCGCGGGTAGCGCAGGTAGACCTCGTTGGGGTTGCCCTTCGCGATGCCGTGGTTGCATGCGCTGTTGAGCGGCGCGTTGTACACGGCGACCACACGGGCGCCCGCGGTAAAGGCGTCGGCCCCGCCGAGCGCGGCGATCAGGTCGCCGGTGCGCACGGTGAAGGTCTTGCCGTCGGCCGCTACCTTGATGGCGCACTGGGCCGTGATATCGGTCCAGCCCTTCGCGAGCTCGGTGCCGACGCAGCCGTCCTTACCGGCCGAGACGGCGTCGAAGCCACCGTCCGCGCCCGCCGCCACGTACACGCGCATGCTCGCGGCCACCTTGGAGGGGTCGAGCCCCGCGCTCATGGTGTCGACGAACCGCACCGTATAGGTGTCGTAGGCGGTAAGACCCGCCGGGACCGTGGCAGAGAGGCGCCAGTACAGGTCGTCGGCGACCGTGGCGTCGGCGGCCTTCTGCCATGCGGCGGCGCTGTCCTCCAGCACATGCTTGGACACCTTGGGCGTCGCCGCCTTGGGCTTAACGGTGACGGCGCTGCCGCCCACCAGCGCCATGATCGGCGCGGTGCCGGCCTCGTTCTGGGAAATGGCGTCGTCGTCGGCGACGATGAGCCAGTAGCCACAGGACAGCTCGGCCGTCGTGCCCGCGTTAAGGGCCACGGACACGGCGCCAGAGCTCCGGAGGGAACGAGCGAGCTGTGCGCTCAGCGCGCTCGTAAGGTGAGAATCGGAGTTGAGCCACTCGGCAGCTTCCTGCGCGGTGGTCTGGGATTTGGGCATGCCGGCGCTGTGCAGCACGGGCAGCGCGGCTTCGCGCACGGCGTCGCTTGCCCAGGCGAGGTCGGTGGCGATTTTGGCGTCGCTGTCGCCGTCGACGACGTTGGCGCTAAAGATCTGGTAAGCGTCGTAGCTGCTCGCCACGGTGCCGCTCACCGTGATGGAACCGGTCGAGGTCGGCGCAGCCTGCGCGGAAGCGGGGAACACGACCGCGCAGGTGCCGATCAGGAGGGCAAGCAGCGCAAACAAGATCGGGAAGGAGCAAACTTTCTTATTCACGACGCTTACCTCCCTTCGCATTCGCCTTGCGACGAATGTGCATCCAGGCCGCAGCAGCGCAAAGCACCGCCGCGCCGGCAAGGTACGTCAGAGTGACGCCCGACATACCAGAAAGGGGCAAAGAGGTGGAGTAGGTGTTGGTGAAGGTGGGGATGGAGGTGTCGGTGGAGTTGGGGGCGGAGGTGTCGATGAACGTCCGTTCTTCGGCTTTGGGGTCTGCTGTCCAATTGCCTGCGGAGTCAACGGTTCCCTTCCTGTAGGTCACCCTACAGTTGATCTCTCCTGTTTTGGTGTCATACGTTGGCTCAACCTTGAACCTATAGACCGAGTGGTCGTACGTGTAGTGCGAGAACTGCGGACCGTCGGTTTTCTCGCGCACATAGTACGTAAAGGTCTTGAGAGAGCCACCCGTGGAACCACCCGGGTCGGGATTATTCCTGATATCAGAGAGCGAGTACTTGAACTCAATCGTTTCATTGTTTTCGTCCATGAACGGAAGCGTCTGCGTCTTCTCAGAACCAGAGGTCACGGCAGTACCGATGATGTTTTTAAATTCGCTGTCTTCCGCAAGTTGAAGCGTAAACTCCTTCATCTCGCCGCCCTCAACGACCTTAGTCGCCTCAGGAGTCCAGGAAACACTAGGGGTGTACTTGTTGGTGAATGTACTTCCCCCACCGGAGTCGGCAATCGAATAATAGTCATCAGTAGGTGACACAGAGCCCAGAGTTTCAGCTGAACCCTCATGATTCTTAGTCACGTCCACACGATCAATCGTGAAGTTATAGACATTAAGATTTTTAAACTCATTCGTCTCTCCCTGTATCGGAACAGACATAAGTACAGTCTTGTTGTATTTGACTGTCACGTTAATCTCGTATACAGCATGATCGTAAACAACACCGGGAATATTGCCCGCATTTTCGACCAAGTAGTATGAGTATGTAATTTTGCCAGTATCACTTAAGGGCTTCTTGCTGAAGTCACCGAGCTGCTTGCTAAGGTCATTGCTAAGGTCAAAGGCGATGTTGCCAGCGCTATTCTGGGCAGATTTGACAAACTCGCAGCCACCAGTGCTGAAATTACCATTATTGTCCCAAGAAGGCGCCTTCGCAGTATCCGAGGCCTTGCGATAAACCGTAAAGGTGAACTCCTTATCTTTGAGGTCGCGGCCAGTCAACTCCTTGGTTGCCTTCAACTTAAGGCTCGGATAGATATATGTGTCTGCTGGCTGACCCAAGTACAGGTCACCATTCGACATGATGCCGCCACCATGGTCCCAGGAATAGTTGCCCGTGATAAAAGTTGTCGCTTCATTCTGCGCATCATTCCGCGCTTTAATCGCCGCCTTATCCCCGGCCGTAACACCCGAGGTCAGGCCGATGCTATTTTTTACCCCAACAGCACCGTTGGCGGGGATGTTGATAGCTTTTTCAAGTTCGATGCTTCCCGAGTACCGGGCGTCTCCACCACCAAGCATCTCACCAGTCACAACTGCGATCGGCGTATTGTGATCATGCGCTGCGAGGAAGAAATCGGCATGACCGTTGTTACGAAAAACGTCTTTCAAATAGGCGGCTTTGTCTTGATCCTTACCGTCGTTGCCGGCAGAAAGATGGGGCGCATTGTTATTGCCGGAATTGTTCGCTTTGTCGTAAGCAGGTTTAGGATAATCTTCGCCATGATCATCAGCACCGGCAGACTTATTGCCAAAGATTGCCGTGCCTTCAGTGTTCGTTACCAAGGTCTTACCCGATGGGCAGACCGCAACGCCGCCACCATAGCCGCCAGCGGTATTGCTGCTTATATACGAGTTGTATACAAACAGTCTGCCTGCGTTAGTCGCGTCTTTCGAATCACCCTGAACAAAGATGCCGCCGCCACCCCAGTCAAAGCGAGACATGCAGTGATTGTTTGTGATGTAGACTATACTTTCTTTAGTGCCGTTACTATCTTTAGGGCCGTTAATCAGCGCGTCAACCTTCTGGCCCACTCGGATGCCGGCACCTTCAGATCGGTAGCTCACGTTAGAGGCAATATATCCTCCCGTAATGTCGAGCCATGCCATACCTCCTTGACCAAGATTGGTAACGTAAACGCCGCCGCCAGCTTCCTCGGAATGGTTGCCAGTAATCTGGCCACCGGAAATAGTGACATGGGCGCCGTTATTGGCAGCAAGCCCAGCGCCGCCATGACAACCATCGCCATCCCTGCCACAGAATTTAGCCATTCTATTATTCGTGATATGGCCACCAGAAACGGTTACGATGCCGCCCTCGGCCATAATGCCGCCACCGAGTCCCTCGCCGAGTGTGCTATTACCGGAGATTACGCCACCGGTCACCTTGACCGCAGACCCCTTGGCATATACACCGCCGCCCCACGAAGCGCAGTTGCCAGCAATTACGCCACCGGTCAGGTCAAGGGTCGAAGCGCTACCCCCTTCATTAGACACCATGACACCTGCACCGTTGGCCCAAGTTCTCGTAGAAGCACCGCAAACATAGCCACCGCTCATATTGACGGTAGAGCCGTTCTCGGCATAGATGAGGCTGCCGACTTTGCAGTCCTTTTTCTGCGTAATAGCGCCACTTACGAGGTTAAACGTGCCATGTCGGTAAACGTTAATGAGCCTCATCGTGGAGTTCTTGGTGGCTCCAACAATTGCACCCTTAATAGTCGCCTTGTACTCTTTGATCTTCTCAGTGGTACCTGCACCACTTGCAGTCGATTCGGTTACGTAATAGGTAAGATCTTCCGGAACTTCATTAACGTCATAAGACATTATTGCCGTCTTGCCATAATTCTCAGGTGTCAGATGCTCGTCCTTATCTTGCAACTGCTGGCCGTCGGCAACATTCTCCGGTACTTTCCCGGAATCCACGACCGTAAGCGTTGCATAATCTGCAACATCGAACAACGGGCTGGCAGCACTATTGTGCTTAATCTTGTGTCCATTTAAGTCCAAGGTGATATTGATGGGATTGTCGCTGGACTGTTCGAGCCTAATCTCATCGTTATAGTCGATATCGGCCGTAAGCTTAAAAGTAGCAACGCCGTCTCCATCACGCAGTTCCTTGTTAAGGAGCTTTGAGCTCAGCTCTACCGCGTTGCGAATTTCATAATCTGATTCATTCTCTGTAGCAGGCGCGATTGCGTCTTCATCATTAGTGTGGTCTTCGGCAGGCTGCTCGGCACTTTTGGCTTCCGCGTCATCGGACGACAGGCCCATCGCGACAACGCCACCAGAGGTTTCGCCGTTCTCGGTCTCGTCACTATTCTGGTTTTCGGTATCCCCATTGTTGGTGTTTTCTACATCAGTAGACTCAGTTGAGGAATCAGCCGCCGTCACAGTTTCCTCGGTAGAATCTGTCTGGGCATCGTTTGCAATGGCCTGCGAGATTGGAGGCATGACGAGCGACAGTACCAGGCTCAACACGGAGGCTCCGCACAAAACGCCTGCCAGTACACGGCGCGTCACTTTTTTACTCTGCTTAGTTTTTTCTGAATTCGCTTTCATCGATGTCTCCTCCCCAAGAGACCGCGATCTTGCTCTTTCACTATCAAACGTATCTGCGCAACCTGTGATTGTGCACGCTTAGTAATACTATTGTAACTATTGTTTAAACATCAGAGCAACAAAACCGACATTTTTGTAGCCAGTTCTCAATTCTCTTGACATTTACTCAGATTTGCCTTCGTTTATTCGCTCTGAAATATCTGTTTCTACTGGTAATTAAGTTAGTTATCAGTTTTTTAATAGCATTTTATTTATTTGCACAACATTTTGCTCAAGAGCATGCATCCTGCGAACGGTCGAAAATCGACCGTGAACGGTAGGTCATTAACCGGGAGGAATAGACTACCAAATTGATGGGAATATCTTTATTTCATCGGTAGTTAGAAGCGTAATGTTCAGACAACCATATCTGAATTTTCGCGCAGATTTTAGGCATCAATTCGCCCAAATCGCCTGAGGACACCGCAAGGCGTCTGTTCCCTTTGCGGTGACTCTCCCCCGGCGCTACAGCAGATGTTCCTCGATAAAGATCGCGATGCCGTCTTTGTCGTTGCTCGCGGTCACAAAGTCGGCGGCGGCACGGGTGGCGTCGCTGCCGTTTGCCATGGCCACGCCCACGCCGGCGTCGGCCACCATGCAGGTGTCGTTGTCCGCATCGCCAAACACGCAGATGTTCTGGAGCTCCATGTCGTTGAGCTCCGCCACGCGCACAAGGCCGCGCGTCTTGGACACGCGCGGATCCATGAACTCGTAGAGCCGCTGCGTGGTTTGCAGAGCCGCCGCCTTAACAGTGTCATCGGCAAACGTCGACGCCCGCTCAATCACCCGCGGCATTACCTCGGGCGCCATGGTAAACATCACCTTGGGCTGCGGCTCGCGCAAGAACTCGGCAAAATCGACCACCTGGTAGGGCACGCCGTCGACGCGCGACAGGTGCTCGACGCACGCGTTGCTCTCGGGCACGTAGAACACGCCGTCTCGGGGGCAGACGGGCGTTGCCGGAAGGTCCGCCATGTGCTCGCAGATGCGCGCGATGGTCTCGCCCGGCAGCGGATAGCTCAGCTCGTTGATGTCGTGCGCGCGATCGATGACCTCGGCGCCACCGCAGCCCACGAGCACGTCCACCAGACCTTCGATGCCCCAGAGCTCGTACATGGCCTCGGTCGCGTGGGCGTCGCGCCCGGTGCACAGGCCAAAGAGCACGCCGCGCTCGCGCAGGGCGCGGATCGCCGCCACGGTGCGCGGGGACACCGTGTGCTGGCTCGTGAGCAGCGTGCCGTCGATATCGCAGAACACGGCTTTGATGTGGCTGAAGGTGGTGTCCATGGGGGCCTTTCTGGGTTGTGCGGCGGTGTGGGGCGTATTCGTGAACGGCGTACATGGTATACCAAGGCGCAGGCCGTTGGGGCCCGATCGCCACAAAGGTGCCCGCCCCCCTTGTGGTGGCCGGACCCGAAGGGTGTCCCGGCCCGGAGCGCAAAGCATCACAACATTCGACGCTTTTCGGCAAAATCGCGATTTTCGCTGAATGTTGTGATGGTTTTTACCGCCTCGCGGCACGATCAAAATGCCGGCGGCCAAACAGCAGCAACGCCGCGGGAACCGCCGTCACGACCATGCCCGCACCAACGAGCGTCTGCTGCACGCCAAACGTCGCCGCCAGCCAGGGGGCAATCGCCAGCGGGGCCACGCCGGCAAACATGTTGCCAAAACCCATGACCGAGTTGACGCGACCGAGCTGCTCGAGCGGGGCCGTCGTTTGCACGATCGTGTTGTGGAGCGGGTTGACGACGCCCCAGGCCACGCCCAGGGCAATCTGGCCGACAAGGGCTACTCCCACGTACGGTGTCCCCACATAGAGCAAACTTCCCAGGCCCACGGACATAAGCGCCACGAGCAGCGTTTTAAGGTTGACCAGGTGCGGCGGCAAGCGGAGCGCGACCACGGCGCCCAGCACCGCGCCCACACCGCTGGCCGACGAGAGCCAGCCCATCCATTCGACACCAACGTGCAGAACATCGCGGTAGAAGAACGACTCCAGCGGGTCAAAGGCGCCATAGCCGAAGTTCGAAAGAAAGATGATGCAGAACAGTAGGGCGAGGACGCTGTTGGTAAAGACCGTCTTGATGCTGGTCGCGAAGGTGACGCGGGAGGACGTGCTGGGGTTGGAGCTTTGGCTGGCAGTACTTGCCGTTGTGCTGCTGTCCGCGGGAGTACTTTCGCGCACGGCGACGCGACCTGCTTGCGGCCTAAAGCCCCAGCCGGCAATGAGCGCCAGTACGGTAAAAATCATCATGAGCACGAACACCGCGCGCGACGACGCAGCCGCCGCGACAAAGCCGCCCAGCGTGGGGCCAACGATAATGCTCACGTTGGAGAACATGGTTATGGCGGAGTTGATGTCTTTGAGCTCGACAGGATCGTCGGTGAGATACGCCGGATAGGACGTGGCGATGGGCTGGGCGAATCCCATCACAAAGCCCAGGAGTACCGCGCCGAGCAGGACGATGCCGGTCGCGCTGCCAAAGGCAATGATCGCCGCGCCGGTTGCCAGCGTGCCCACGATGCTCAGCAAAAAATGGCGGCGCGGGCCCAAAGCATCGAGCGCCGCTCCACCCGCAAAGGACCCCAGGATCACGAAAACGTTCATAAACAGAACGGCCAGCGATGTCGCCACGACCGAGGCATCGTCTGCATAGGTGAGCGTTCCGATGACGCCGATAAAGTAGCTGGTCTGAAAACCGGTGTAGATGAGAAAGCGCATCGCCACCAGGCGCTTGGCCTGCATGGACAGCGATGATTGAGGCTTTGAGAAAAGAGAGGAGAGCATGGAGACTCCTTGTTTCATACGAATGCGGGCGGCGGGCATTCGCCACCGTCTGTCAAATCAATCCATCCGTATGAAACATTAAGGACGCATCAAGCCCCTTCTCTCCGTTTTTGCCAGCACGAACTACTTGGTAGATTGTAAGGCATGTCCCACACATCTACTAAAGCAAAATCCACCACAAAGGTGCTTGGCCCCTTTGTGGTGGAAATGACGTTTGCCCAGATAAAACCTGCCAAAACAAACCTGTCCCTTTTTGGCAGGTTATGGCAGCGCAGCGAGCCGGTTCCAAGTGCCCCAGGTCGCCCCGAAAGAGGAGCGACGCGTACTTTGGTACGCGAGCGACGGCTTGAGGGGCGAGATGGGGTGCTTGGGGCCGGCGCAGCGTCGAGCCTTAAAGATGGTCTTGGATCAGGTCGCAGATGGCTCGGGCGTCGTTGATGTTGATGGCTCGGGTCGCAAAGCCGGCGTCGAAGGCCTGACGCGCCAGGGCCTCATTGCAGGCAAGGGCCAGCGTGTGACCGTCGACCAGGTCGAGCGAGCTCTTGCCGCGCAGACGGTCGACACCGGAGCGCGCGACCACGATGTTGTCGAAGCCCTCGGTCTTGTAGCCCTCGATAATCACCACGTCGACATCGTTGTAACGCGACAGCAGCTCGCGCGCGGGCATCTCGTCCTCCTCGCGCGTGTCGGCGTACTCCGCCCAGCGCGTGGCGCAGATGAGGCCCACGTGCTTGGATCCGGCCTGGTGATGACGCCAGGTGTCCTTAGCGGGCACATCGATATCAAAGCCGTGATGCCCATGATGCTTGAGCGAGCCCACGCGCAGACCGCGGCGGGTGAGCTCGGCAATGACCTTCTCGACAAGTGTGGTCTTGCCCGAGTTTTGGTAGCCGATAAACGCGATCGCGGGGACGGCTGGAGTGGGAGCTGCGGGTGCGACG
>OATQ01000607.1_pt1 | contig 12840 bp, 10 predicted proteins | sample 1495061 | NCBI WGS metagenome assembly OATQ01 (sample SAMEA2579979, study PRJEB22360) | human gut metagenome
CTCGTTGGCCTCGGCATCGCCGTTGTCGCAGTCATCGCCGTCGGGTACGGCGGGATGCGCTATCTTGAAAACGCCGTCGTTGACGCCATCCGCACATGGGCGGCCCAAACTCCACAGGATGCCCACGTGGAGCTCGGGGATATTTCCTATACGCTGATGGACAACCATCTTGTCCTCAAAAACGTCCGCATGACGTATGTTACCCCGGCAAAGCAGACCGTGGCCGCTACCGTCGAAACGCTGGATATCCGGAATCCGGGGACCACCCTGCTTTCGCTGATGCGCGACCCCAAGAGCGAAATCAAGGAAACGGAACTTCCCGTAGCCGACGAGATCGCCCTGCACAACCTGTCCTTCGGTCCCGAACCGAACATCACGGTACGGCTCCGCACCTTCAAGGGCGTCGCCATTGAAACCGCCGCCGTCAAAACCCTGATGAGCACCGCCGGTGACGACGATCCGAAAGTGGCCCTGGCGATCATCTACGGTCTTTCGTACAAGGAAGATTCCGCCTCCGGCGTCAAGATAACGAGCAAGGCCCTGCCTTTCTCCCTCTCCACCGATTCCGCCGTCCAGAAATCCTACGCCAAAGGGCATCTGGACTCTTCCGTGACAAACGGGATCGTGTTCACCCTGAGGGGGCAGGACGTCCTGACGCTCGGCGAAATCCGGCTCGAGAACATGAACCTGCCGCCCCGCGACATCATGGAGAAGATTTACTTCATCGCTCCCACCGACATCAACGACGATGAAGCGTTCGGGATCTTCCAGAACTTTTTCGCCGGGCCCAAGCCGCTCATCGGCGTCTTTTCCCTGAAGGACCTCAAAACCAGCAGCGCCCTGCTCGATGTTTCGCTGGACAAGCTGAACATCACGAACCCTTCGACCTCCCCCTACGCCCTTGAAGTGTCTCTGGAGCACCTCAAGATGCCCGTGGCCCTCGTGCCGGAACTCCAGCTGCTCTCGGTCATGGGCGTGCCGGAAATAGATGCCAGCGCATCCTATGCCATTTCCTTGCCCAACAAGGACAACCAGTTCAACAGCACCGCTTCCCTCAGCGTCGCCAAGCTCGGTACGGCCGACTTCGCCGTCAAGGGCGAAGTCCCCTATAAGGACTTCTTTGAGATCATCAACAATAACAGCGTCACCGATTCCGACATTGAAAACTTTGTTGAAAAGAACATCAAGTTCAGCCACATCGAAGCGGGATACGCCGATGAAGGGCTCCTGCCCCGCCTCGGCATCCTCGGCCAGAAGTTCATGGGCCTGACCCCCGAACAGTGTGTGGATATGGCCAAGAAGTACGTCAAGGAATCCCTCGGCGCCGCCGAAGGAACGGAAAACACGGCGAAGCTCATGGAGTACATCGACAAGCCCGGCGCTATCCGCCTCATCTTCAACACGGAAAAGCCGATTCCCGTTGAAGCCTTCGACACGCTGTCAGACACGGATCCCTCCATCAAGCTGGACGTGAACACCGGGCCCAAGACGGCTCTGGAACTGATGGCCGATCTGGAAAAGAAATAGCCCGCCCGATCCGGGACAAAACAAGAGGGGGGAGGATCGGAACGCCTCTCCCCTTTTTCTATCCTGCGGAATCCGTTGACATACGGGATCGCGTGCCCGTAATCGGGTTGCCCGATCCGGGCGCTTTTGGTATGAAAGCAAATTCGGGAAGCCTATCCCGGCAAACCCCGTCTACCTTTATGGAGTCTCCCCCAATGGCAAAAAAGCCAACCCTTACCCCTGAAGAAGCGCGCCAAGAGGCGTTGAAAACAGCCCTCGAAACCATCGAACGCAAATTCGGCCAAGGCGCCGTGATGAAGCTTTCCGATGATGTCCATGTCAAAGTCCCGGTGATCCCCACCGGGTCCATCGGCGTAGACCTCGCCCTCGGCATCGGCGGCATCCCCAAGGGCCGGGTCACCGAAATCTACGGCCCCGAATCCTCGGGCAAAACGACCCTCACCCTGCACGTCATCGCGGAATGCCAGAAGCTCGGCGGGACCGCCGCCTTCATCGACGCCGAGCACGCGCTTGACGTGACCTATGCCAGGCGCCTTGGCGTCAAAACCGACGAACTGCTCATCTCGCAGCCCGACCACGGAGAGCAGGCCCTTGAAATCGCCGACATGCTGGTCCGTTCCGGCGCGGTGGACCTCGTGGTCATCGACTCCGTGGCCGCCCTTATCCCCCAGACCGAACTCGAAGGCGCGATGGGCGAAACGCAGGTCGGCGGGCACGCCCGCCTGATGTCCCACGCGCTCCGCAAGCTGACCGGCACCATCCACAAGTCCCGCACCGCCGTCATCTTCATCAACCAGATCCGTATGAAGATCGGCGTCACCGGCTACGGCAGCCCGGAAACGACCACCGGCGGCAACGCGCTCAAGTTCTACTCCTCCGTGCGCCTCGACATCCGCAAGATCCAGACCCTCAAGGACAAGGAAGAAGCCTACGGCTCCCTTACCCGCGTGAAGGTGGTCAAAAACAAGATGGCCCCGCCCTTCCGCGAAGCCAAGTTCGACATCATCTGGGGCACGGGCATTTCCCGCTCCGGGGAACTCATCGACCTCGGCGTCGACGCCGGCATCGTGGACAAGAGCGGCGCATGGTTCGCCTTCGGGGCCGAAAAGCTCGGCCAGGGCAAGGAAAAGGTCCGTGCCCTGCTCGATGAAACCCCCGAGCTGCGCAACGCCATCGAGAGCCAGCTCATCGAGCATCTGGGCATGAACCCGCGGCCCGTCGTGCACGCACCGGAAGAAAACCTCCCGGACCCCGAAAACGCCCCCGTCGACGACATGGACGACGAAATCTGATCCGATGCGGGGAGGGGCTCCCTCCCCGCCGAACCTTTCCGGAGGCGATGCCGCCGGGCATGGCCTCATCCCCCGATCTCTCCACCTCCCGCAGGAGCCTGTATGCTGACAGCCAATGAAATCCGCCACCGTTTTCTGGAATACTTCAAAAAACACGGGCACACCGAAGTCGCCTCCTCTTCCCTGATCCCCCGCGACGACCCGTCCCTGCTGTTCACCAACGCGGGCATGGTGCAGTTCAAGAAAATTTTCTGCGGACAGGAAAAACGCGACTACGTGCGTGCCACCACGTCCCAGAAGTGCCTGCGCGTGGGCGGCAAGCACAACGACCTCGACAACGTGGGCCGCACCGCGCGCCACCACACTTTCTTCGAAATGCTCGGCAACTTCTCCTTCGGGGACTACTTCAAGGAAGACGCCATCCGTTTCGCGTGGACCTTCATCACCGAAGACCTGAAACTGCCCAAAGATCGGCTCTACATCACCGTCTACAAGGATGATGACGAAGCCTTCGAACTCTGGCAGAAAGTGGCTGGCGTCGCGCCCGAGCGCATCTTCCGCCTTGGCGAAAAGGACAACTTCTGGAGCATGGGCGATACCGGCCCCTGCGGACCCTGTTCGGAAATCCACTTCGATCAGGGGGCGGACATGGCCTGCGGCCCGGACTGCGGCATCGGCAAGTGCGACTGCGACCGTTTCCTTGAAATCTGGAACCTCGTGTTCATGCAGTTCGAGCAGCTTCCCGACGGCTCCCGCGTCCCCCGGCATGGGCCTTGAACGCATCGCGGGCGTGTGCCAGGGCGTGCGCTCCAACTACGACACCGACCTGTTCCAGGTTTTCATCAACTACATGGCCGAACTCGCCGGCGTCCGCTACCGCGACAATGCCGACAACGACACCGCCCTGCGCGTCATCGCGGACCACAGCCGCGCCATCGCCTTCATGATCGCGGACGGCATCCTGCCCTCCAACGAAGGCCGCGGCTACGTGCTGCGCCGCCTTATCCGCCGCGCCTTCCGCTTCGGCCGCCTCATGGGGATGCAGGAGCCGTTCCTGTACAAGACCGCGCTCAAGGTTGTGGAAGTCATGGGCGAGGACTACCCCGAACTGCGCGCCCGCGCCGACTTCATGGCCCGCGTGACCCGCGAGGAAGAGGAGCGCTTCTCCTCCACCCTCGACAAGGGCCTCTCCATGCTTGAAGAGGAAATGGACGCCCTCGCCGACAGGGGCGAGAAGATCATTCCCGGCGAAACCGCGTTCAAGCTGTACGACACCTACGGCTTCCCGCTGGACATCGTGAACGACGTGGCCGAAAAGCGCGGCTTCAAGGCCGACGAGGCCGGTTTCAACGAATACATGCACCAGCAGAAGCAGCGCGCCCGCGCCGCGTGGAAGGGTTCCGGCGAAAAGGACATCGCCTCCCGTTTCCAGGGCCTGCTTGAAGACGGCCTCAAATCCGAATTTTTCGGCTACACGGCCCTGACCGGGGTGGGCCGCGTCGTGGCCCTGCTCGACGGCGACGGCTTGCCCGTCGAAGCCCTGCCCAGCGGCTCGTTGGGCTACGTCGTTACCGATCAGACGCCTTTCTACGGCGCGTCCGGCGGCCAGTGCGGCGACACGGGACTGCTCACCGCTCCGGCTGGCTCGGCCAAGGTGCTCGACACCCTGAAGCCTTCAGCCGACCTCACCGTCCATCACATCGAAGTGGACGGCGGCACCCTGCTTTCCGATCAGGAAGTGGTGCTGACCGTGACCGAATCCATACGCCTCGACGCGGCCCGCAACCACACCTGCACGCACCTGCTCCATGCGGCCCTGCGCCGCGTGCTCGGCGACCATGTGCGTCAGGCGGGTTCTCTGGTCACGCCGGATCGCCTGCGCTTCGACTTCTCGCACATCGCGCCCATGACCCCGGAAGAGCTGGCCGCCGTGGAACGCGATGTGAACGCCGCGATCATGGCCGACTACCCGTTGACCGCCAAGCTCATGGGCCAGCAGGCCGCCATCGACATGGGCGCTATGGCGCTCTTCGGCGAAAAGTACGGCGACACCGTGCGCGTGGTGACCATCGGCAACCCGGATCACACCGAGTCCGTAGAGCTTTGCGGCGGCACGCATCTGCACAGCACCGGCCAGGCGGGCAGTTTCGTCATCCTGTCCGAAAGCGGCATTGCTGCGGGCACGCGCCGCATCGAGGCCGCGACCGGCTGGAACGCCCTCAAGCACGCCCGCGCCATGAGCGAGGAGCTGCACCAGCTTGCGGCCATGCTCAAGACGCAGCCCGGCGGGCTTGCCGCCAAGCTGGACGGCCTCCAGAAAGAAAACCGCGGGCTCCGCAAGGATCTGGAAAAGGCCGCCGCGCAGGCCGCGTCCGGGCAGGGCGGGGATCTCATGTCCAAGGTCGTGGAGATCAACGGCGTGAAGGTGCTTGCCGCGAAACTCGACGCCAGCAACATCAAGGCCATGCGCGAGCTCATGGACGACATCCGCTCCAAGATGCCTTCCGGCGTAGCTTGCATCGCCGCCCCCGTGGACGAGGGCAAGGTGAGCATGATCCTGTATGTTTCCAAGGACCTGCACGGACGCTTCACCGCACCCGCGCTGATCAAGGAAGTTGCCGCGCCCATTGCCGGTTCCGGCGGCGGACGCCCCGATCAGGCTCAGGCCGGCGGCACGAACCCGGCGGGCATTGACGAGGCGATGGATGTTTTGAAGGCGAAGATTAGGGAATAAAAAATCGCGGAGGGGAAACTTTCTGGAGAAAGGGGGAGCCCCCCATGTTTCCCCTTTCCCAAACCTGCCGGCACAGCTTGTGCCCCCCTTTTCCCTGCAAAGGCTTTTGGCCCTATCGAATCCCTGCTCACTCTTTCCATGTAAAAAAAGCCGCTTCCTTCTCGTCTTCTGGAGGGAAGCGGCTTTTGTTGTTGAGGGATGAGTTCTCAGGCACAGGGCTCCACGCCAAACCGCAGTACCGTTTTCAGACGTGCCGGATCGGTTTTGCGGGCATCCGAGAGGTAGATTTCCCGGTGGCTGTCCGATGCACGCCGCAACCCGTGTTCCGCGCAGTAGGCTTGCATCATGTTAAAGCTTACGGGTTCGTCGTCATAAGGGCCGACGTGGAGCATTTGCACACACAAGCCATCGTTCCAGTGCCCGAAAGAGGCCGACGCATAGAGGGGATGCGGCTTTTTCCTGCTTGTCGCGGCGAGGATGCGCTCGGCGAGTTCGTCCGTCACAAAATCCGGCTGGCGGATCATCAGGGTGTAGCGCAGGGCATCCTTGTTGAGGGCCTCTCCCGGCAGCATCGGTTCCGCCGTGTCCCATACCCCTTCCAGCGGGAACACGGCGTACTCATAGTAGCCTTCGGGGGCATCCCCTTTCTTCGGCAACATCTTGACCGCATATGACAGGGCGTACAGGACGCCTATGGCTTCGAGGAACGCCTCGCCGTTGGGGTTCCCTTCCCCGCGTATCATGAAAAAGGCGTGCTCGGGGACGGTAACCGGAGCAGGAACGGCTTTCGGAAGGTACAACGCTTTTTCGTGCTTCTTCCATTCGTATTTCATAAACGGCTCCCTAAAACACGTCATTCCGGCAAACAGAGCCAAGGTTCCCAAAAGATGAACGGCTCCATCCGGCATTCGCGCAATGCTTGGCGCTGTCGAAGGCCCTACCGTGCGCCTGACGGGGCCGAGCGTACCGGCGGCTCTGCCTTTACTTGTCCCCGGAACCGCGCCGCAGCACGAATTGCTGACATGGATACCCATAGCGGGTGACAAGTTCGGCCTCTTCGAAGCCGAGGCGCTTGTACAGGGCCCGCGGAGCCGCACCGAGCGGATCGTCTTCCCGGTACGTCGTCACGAAGATATCCTGATCGGCGGGGAGCACATCCAGCATCATGCGGACAAGGGCCGAAGCGACGCCCCGCCCCCGCGCCTCAGGATGTACGGCGAGGAAGCCGATGCCGTTGTGCTGATCCGAGAGCACCAGCACGCCGAGCAGCCCCCTTGCATCCTTGGCGCACAGCGCCCGCCGCTCCGCAATGGCTTTCCGCAGATTCCCCCGGTACTCGCCGAGCGACAGCCCGGGGAAGGCATCCCGGACAAGAGCAACCAGATCCATCCAAGCATCAATGTCCGCTTCCGACGCATACCCGACGGCACATTCCTGATTCATGTCTCCCTCCTTTGCGGCGGTACCCGCATAAACGAAAAGCGCAAACCCGAGGGCTTGCGCTTTTTGAGAGTCGGACACCCGGCGAACAACCGTTACCGTTGCTTTCTTTCGAACCTGGCGGGGTTGGCGGCGCCACCGCCGCCCGACTCTCTCGAACCTTCCGTATATAGAAAAGAATGCCGCCTGTCAAACGGAAGCCGCCCCCTGCATAAGCAATAAATCAGACGAGCATTCCATTCAAGGCGCGGGGCAAGGCTCAGGCAGTTCCCCGTAAAAAGCGCACTGCCGTTTCCCCTGCCGTTTGGCATGATACAGCGCCTTGCCGCCTCCTTGTGCAGGACCTCGAACGCGGCCCCGTCGTTGGGAAACGCGGCAAAACCGATGGAAACCGAAATCGGACAGGGCACATCCTCATGCGTGAAGGACGCCGCACATATCCGGGGCAGCAGGCTCTCGGCGGACTCTTTTCCGACAATGCCCGGCATAGCGAAGACGAACTCATCCCCGCCGATGCGGGAAGCCATATCGGCATCGCCGAGCTGTTCTTGCAGGACGGCACCCATCCGCCTGAGGACAACATCCCCGGCGCTGTGGCCGAACGTATCGTTGATGCCCCTGAAATCGTCGATGTCCATGATGCCGAGGAAAAAGGCCCTTTCTCCAGCCAAAACCGGCTTCAGCCTTCTGACGAGGGCATTGCGCGTAAGCAGGCCGGTAAGCCCGTCATGTTCCGCCCTGCGCTTCAAGTCCCTGTGCGCCAAACGCAACCGCCTTGTCAGCGTATCCCGCTGGGTGCCAGTCAAAAAAGTCTTTATCCTCAACCTGTTGGCGAGATAATGGGCGCAAAAGCCGGAGACGCTGAACACGGCTATATGGATCGCGTCGAACCATGCCAAGGTTGGGGCCTTCGCATGAAAAGCGACGAGGATATGCAAAAGGCAACAGGCCTACGTGACAACAATCATCCGCCAGAACCTTTCGGTCAAAAGCTGCGGCGCGGCGGCAAACATGACGGGGAAAATGACGCTCACGCTGTCCGCGTACGCCGCGCTTGCCAGTATCCCCTCAATATGGATGCCCGCCAGCAGTATTACTGGATACGGACCATGTTACGCAGGGCTGCATGTTTTACAGCAAAGGCCACCGCCGCATACACTATGCAACTTGCCAGATAAACATATTTCCCGCCGGACAAGATCCCGAATGGGGTGGCGCACAAAAAAAGCACAACGTTAAGGAGATATCCCGTACACCCCGCCTGAAAACACAGCCGCGCGTCATGAAGCAGCACCGATTCAGAACAAAGCGAAAATTCCTGCTTTGTGAATCCGTACCTGTTGACTATATCGGACAGCCGCGTTTTCAGATCCATCCGTTCCACAGAACTCCCGCGTATTCCCCGCCGTTAGGCATACCGGATCATTTCAAACAGCTTGCGGCGCTGCGTGATGGTGATGTGGTAATACTGATTCTGCGGAATGTAGGTATAGGGCACGTCGCTCGCCCTCTGAAACAGGAACAGCGACAGCAAGGTACGGTTGATGGCCTGGTGCCCGACGATCATGAGCGTCCCCTCGCCGGACAGGAACAACGCCCGCCGCAAGCCGCGGGCCACGCGCTCCTTGAGCATCGCATAACTTTCGCCGTTGGGATAGATATACCCGTACTTATTGTGGGAACGCGCCTCATACTCCAGAGGCATACCGTCGCGCACGTCGGAATAGCGCATCCCTTCGCACACCCCGGCATTGATCTCGTCAAACTCGCTCAGGGCCATGCTGATGGTGTTCGGACGCGAACGCAGCAGCGGCGCGGCCGTCTCGGCGGAACGCTGCTTCGTGGACGTAAAAATGTACGGAAGATCCACGCCGTCGAAATGCGCGGCGAGCTTTTCGGCCTGCTCGATCCCCTTGGCGGTCAAAGACGGATCCCCGCCGAGGCGGCCCTCGCGGTTGTAGTCCGTCTCACCATGCCGCACGAGATACAGATCCTGCACCCAGCGGGAGGAAATGATGTCGCGGATGGCCGCATAATACGGGAGGTCGTTGCTCGGGGCTTCGTCCTGAATGCAGCTGTCCACGGCGTCCACGCGTATCCAGCACCGCTCTTTGCGGACCGGGGTGTATACGCTCTCGTAGTAGGCCAACCGCTTGCGGAAGCTTTCCAACGCTTCTTCCTGCGTCATGTTGGCAAACTCGGGCAGACGGGTCTTGCGCCGGATGGACGCATCCAGCAACAGCGGATCGTCATTCACGCATTCGATGAACAAGACGGGCCGATCCCGGAGCGTCGCGCTCAGATCCACACGCTGATGCACCGTCCCGTTGGTCGCGTCGATGATGGCGACGTCGCCGCCCTCATCGAGCCATGCGCGGGCGCGCTCCATGTTCTGGTGCGTGATCTGATCCCGCAGCCTCTGGGCGCGCGTGTTGTCGGGATTGAAAAACTCGGCGGAACCGCTTTCAAGGCCGAAAAGCATCCGGCGCAACTCGCCGTTGTTGAAGATCGCGGTACGGATGCCCTGCTGCTCCAGCCCCGACCGGATGCGTTTCGCCAGCGTGCTCTTGCCTCTGGCGGGCAACCCCACCATTGCGACATACAGTTTCATGTCATTCCTCAATTGTCGCGCGCGGAGGCGGACCGCCTCACTTGCGCACGGCGAGCGTTAAACCCGTTGCTGCCGATAGGGGACCAAAAGGCCGCCTTCCCGCACGAGGGAAGGCACATTACGATTTGCGCCGGACACCGATGACGTTGGGCAGCGGAGCCCCCTGGCTTCCGGAAGCCCAGAACTCCGGCAAGGAACGCCCCAGCCAGATCTGGCTGCGGACGGGAGTGCGCAGGAAGAGGCCAGCCAAGCTTCCGCCCTCGGTATACATCACCACCCGGACGTCAATGGGCAATGCCAGCAAGAGCGCCCCGAAGTCCACGCCGGTTATCGGTTCCCGGCACAGGATGAACAGGATGGCCCCCGTGCCGTCACGGCCCACGGCGGAAATGGAGTGCTTCGGGCCGCCGGGCTTCCAGAGCAGACGCCGATCCGCACTGATCATGCGGTAATTCTGCACGACCATACTGTAATGCGGAAGCAGGTTCTCCCAATCGTCCGTGGAACGGTCCAGCAGGTCCGCGCCGGGCAAATCCGGGCTGTCCGGGCCCGCGACGAAAAACGCCCCGAACTTGGACACCACGCGCCCGTTATTGACTGTCTCGCCGGTACGGAGATACCCGGTGCTCGTAACGCCATCAGGCAGATACATGCTGGCATTGGTGGCGGCGATCAGGCCCTTGCGCGTGGCCCAGGCTTCAAGCGGCAACGACTGTTTTTCAGAACTCGCCGTTTCCACGGTAAAATCGAAATACGCGGGATCGATGCGCAGGAACACCACTTCAAACGGATCGCCTCCGTCGAATTGCGCGGAAAACAAGCCGAGCTGAAGGCCTTCCTCCAGCTTTTCCCACGGCGGGAGCGTCTCAAAAACCCAGCGCGGCGGAGGTGGGGGAGCCGGCTGTTCCGCGCTCGGCTGTGGCGGAACAAGCGCGTTCTTGATAGCCGTGAGGCCATCCTGCGGCTCGGAAGGCACACCGTCAGCAAAGGCAGGGACGGCGGACAACGCCAGCACGCCCAAGAGGAACAACTGACGGAACACGGCAAACACCCGCGGCGCGAGGCACAAGCCGCGCCCGCTACGGCACATTGCATGTCGTATGGATGAGAAAAGGTGCAACGTCATGATGGTCAGGTCTCCAATGCCCCGAATAGTCAGAGTTTACGGCAATTCCGGCAAAGGCGCAACGCACCCGGGGCCATCCCCTGCCCCAACGCGCGACAAGGCGTTGCCCTTCGCGGAAATCCGGCATAGAATAAAGAACTTGGGATTATGACTGACTTTTGAAACGAGGTTTTCCATGAATATCGGCCAACTCATTGCGGAAAGGGGCAAGCCTTTCTATTCATTTGAATTCTTCCCTCCGAAAGACCCTGACCAGTGGCCGGACTTCTTCAAGATGGCCGAACGGCTGGCTCCGCTGGAACCGCTGTTCACGTCCGTTACGTACGGGGCGGGCGGCTCCAGCCAGGACGCCACGCTGGAAATCGTTTCCCATCTGAAGAAAGAATTCCAGTTCGAAACGATGGCCCACCTGACCTGCGTCGGCGCGACGCAGGACTACATTACCCAATATCTCCAGCGCCTGCGCGACAACGGCGTGGATAATGTGCTGGCCCTGCGCGGCGACATCCCCAAGGGGCAGGACATCGACTGGGAAACCGCCGAATTCCGCCATGCCGCCGATCTCGTCCGTTTCGCCAAGGCGCATTATCCCGACATGGGCATCGGCGTCGCCGGGTATCCGGCACCCCATCCGGAATCGCCGAGCTTCGCCAGCGACTGGCGCTACACCGTCGCCAAAATCCGTGAAGGCGCGGATTTCGTGATCACGCAGCTGTTCTTCGACGTGCGCGAATACCTCCATTTTGTGGACCGGCTCAGCGACATGGGCGTGTCCGTCCCGGTCATCCCCGGCATCCTGCCCATCCAGAGCCTCGAATCCATCCGGCGCACGCTCTCCCTGTGCGGCGCGAACATCCCGGGCAAGCTCTATCTCGCCCTTGAGGAAGCCAATGCCAAGGGCGGCGCGGAAGCCGTACGCGAAGCGGGCCTCAAGTTTGCCGTGCAGCAGATCCGCACCTTGCTGGACAACGGCGCGCCGGGCATCCACCTGTACACGCTGAACAAGGCGTCCATGTGCCTCCGCATCGCGGAAGAAGTGGGCGCACTGTAATGGCCGTCGATCTCGCCACCTTTTCGCCCAAGCGCATCCTTGTCTGCCAGCTCAGGCAGATCGGCGATGTGGTGCTCGCCACGCCGTCCATCGAGCTGCTCAAACGGCGTTATCCGGACGCCGAGATCCACCTGCTGACCGAAAAAAAGTGCGCCCCGCTCCTTGAGCACAACCCGCATCTCGGCAAGGTCTGGGCATTGGACAAAAAGGTACTGTCCTCCCTGCCCCAGGAAATCGCGTGGTACTGGCATGTGGCCCGCACCGGGTATGATCTGGTCGTGGACTTCCAGCAGCTTCCGCGCTGCCGGTGGGTAGTGGCCTTTTCCGGCGCCCCGGTCCGCCTCTCCTATACGCCGCCGTGGTATACGAGCCTGCTGTACACGCATTCCTCCGACATGCTCGACGGCTATTCCGCCATGAGCAAGGCCAGCGTATTGCGCCCTCTCGGCATCGAATGGAACGGCGAGCGCCCGCGCGTCTATCTCACGGACGAGGAGCACGCCTTTGCGCGCACCTTGCTCGCTCAGGCAGGCTTGCAGCCGGAACAGCGCCTCATCACGCTGGACCCCACGCACCGCCAGCCCACGCGCCGCTGGCCTCTGGCGCATTACGCCGGGCTGGTCAGCCTGCTTGCTGAGCGCGACGCCTCCCTGCGCTTCCTACCTCTCTGGGGGCCGGGCGAGGAAGCCGAAATTCAGGAGTTGTCCCGCCTCTGCCCCGCCGGTTCGCTGCTCTTGCCGGAGCGGATGCTGTCGCTGCGGGAAATGGCTGCCTGCATCGCGGAAGCGGATTTGCACATCGGCAATTGTTCCGCGCCCCGGCACATCGCCGTAGCGGTGGGCACGCCGACCCTCACCGTACTCGGTTCGACCACACCGGCGTGGACCTTCCCCTCCCCCGAGCACGCCGACATTGCCCTGAACCTTCCCTGTCAGCACTGCAACCGCAACCACTGCCCCGATCCCCGTTGCCTCACCGGGATGCTGCCCGGCCCGGTCGCGGACAAGGCGGTGGAGATGTTGAAGAAATAAGAGAATCGGGGAGGGGAAGGGGAGCCTT
>OATQ01000615.1_pt1 | contig 12706 bp, 14 predicted proteins | sample 1495061 | NCBI WGS metagenome assembly OATQ01 (sample SAMEA2579979, study PRJEB22360) | human gut metagenome
CTGCCGATGCCCATCTGTTCCCGCGTCCGTACACCCATGTGGATAATCTGGATTTCAGCTTCAGCGGATTGAAGACGGCCGCGCTGACGTATCTCAACGAACATCCCGTGCTCGTGGAGGAGGGCAGGCGTGTCCGCGAAGCCGGTACCGACTCGGCCTCTCCCGCACTGTGTGATGTCTGCGCATCCTATATGCTGGCTGTGGCTGAGACGCTGAGCCTCAAGATGGAGAAGGCGTTTCACCGCGAGCGGCAAAAAGGGATCACCGGGATCGTCGTCGCTGGCGGCGTGGCCGCCAATACGCAGGTTCGAGCCGCGATGCATGTCCTTGCCGAGAAAGTGGGCAAGCCGCTTTTGCTGCCATCGAGATTTCTGTGTACTGACAACGCCGTCATGATCGCGCATGCGGGCGAATTGCTGGCCTGTAAGGGATACGGACAGGGGCTGGCGTTCCCAGCCATTCCTCGCGGGCAAAAACTCCCTGATGATCTTGGGGCGTTGCGTGCACCGCTGCACTCTCTATAAGCAGCTTGAGCCGTTTTTCTCATATAGTGAATCTTTTCCGCAGCATCTTGACACCCTGGGATCTCGCACCTACAATTGCTACGTTGGAGGCACTGCCTTTTCGCGTAAAAAAGTGCACCAGTTTGTTTCTTAACAAGCAACTTTCGTAAGGAGTCGGTAATGGCTACCCAAGTGAATGATTCCAACTTTGATGCCGTTGTGCTGCAGTCCCAGCTTCCCGTTCTGGTTGACTTCTGGGCCCCTTGGTGCGGTCCTTGCCGTGCCATCGGCCCTATCATCGATGAACTCGCCAATGAATACGAAGGCAAGTTGTCCGTGGTCAAACTGAATGTGGATGAAAGCCCCTCGACCCCCGGCAAGTATGGGATTCGCGCCATTCCTACCCTTATTCTTTTTAAGAACGGTGAAGTTGTTGAGCAGGTTACCGGTGCTGTATCCAAGTCCAGCATCGCGACCATGATCGAACAAAAGGCTTTGGCATGAAGCATTACGACGCCATTGTCGTAGGCGGCGGCCCCGCAGGGATCACTGCCGCCCTTTATCTCTGCCGTTCCGGGATTTCCGTGGCCCAGATCGAAATGCTTGCTCCGGGGGGACAGATCCTCAAGACGGAAAGCATCGAGAACTACCCGGGATTCCCAAAAGGGATCAAGGGATGGGAGATGGCTGATGCGTTCGCTGCGCATCTGGATGACTATGAATTGGACAGGTATAATGATGCCGTCCTTAAGATGGAGCAGGTTCCCGGCGGCTGGTCATTCAGCGTAGGGAAAGAGACCATCGTAGGGAAAGCTGTCGTTGTTTGCTCTGGTGCCAATCCCCGTCCTCTGGGGGTACCGCGCGAAACGCAGCTTACGGGACGGGGCGTTTCTTATTGTGCCTTGTGCGACGGCAACTTCTTCCGCGATCAGGTTGTCGCCGTGGTTGGCGGAGGAAACTCCGCGCTGGAAGAAGCGCTGTATCTATCCAGGATCGCCAGCAAGCTGTATCTGATCCATCGGCGGGAAGGCTTCCGCGCCGCCAAGGTCTATCAGGATAAGATCCGCGCCGCTTCGGACAAGATTGAACTTGTGTTGGATACTGTGGTAACCGGTTTGATGGGAGAAGACTCGTTGCAGGGGCTTCATCTGAAAAATGTCAAAACCGGTGAGGAAACACAGCTTCCTGTGGATGGAATGTTCGTCTTTGTGGGCTATGAGCCCCAAAACAGTTTCCTGCCTGCTGGTCTCGAATTGGACCCGCAGGGGTTCATTATCACTGATTGCGAGATGCGGACGAATCTGCCGGGACTCTTTGCGGCGGGGGATATCCGTTCCAAGATGTGCCGTCAGGTGACGACCGCTGTCGGCGATGGGGCTACAGACGCTACGGCTGGCCTTTCGTATCTTGAACAACTGGACGCCTAAGCATGTATTTTCGTCATCTAGTGCTGGCCGCATGTCTCTTGCTTCTTTCTGGATGTGGCATCATTGACTATTTCTTTCTGCCTCCGCCAGAAGATACGGCTCAGGAGCTTTACGAAGGCGCCAATGACGCCATGCAAGAGAAGAATTACTCGCAGGCCGCCCAGTACTATACAAAGCTCAAGGATAACTTCCCGTTCAGCCCTTATACGGTTGAAGCGGAATTGTCGCTTGGTGACGCTTTCTTCCTTGACGGAAAATACCCTGAGGCAGCCGAAGCCTATAAAGAATTTGAATCTCTTCATCCTCGCCATGAGGCTATTCCCTACGTCTTGTACCAGGTGGGGATGTCCAACCTGAAGAGCTTCATTTCCGTGGACAGGCCTACGACGTCGACACAGGAGGCTTTGGAATTCTTCGGACGATTGAGGGAGACCTACCCGAACAGCGAGTATGCCCAGAAATCTGTCGAGGAAATGAAAAATTGCCGTCGGCTCCTTGCCGAACATGAGCTGTATTTGGGGGATGTGTTCTGGAACATGAACAACTATGGCCCAGCTTGGCGGCGCTATACGTACATCGTGGATAATTTCCCCGATGTGCCGGAAGTCAGTGCTCATGCAAAGGAAAAAGCTCTGTCCGCATACTATAGATATCGTGAGCAGCAGTCCCAGAAGGCCCGTGAGCAGATCCAAGGATCTTGGAAGCGCTGGTTTGATTCGCTCTAGCCGCTCTTTACGCTGAAAGAAAAACGCCGCCGGGAAATTAATTTCTGGCGGCGTTTTTTATGTGTGGGAAAGCGATAAAACTTGTTCCGCCGACAAAAGGCCGAGCTTCTCCAATTGCTTGTTAAGCATAAAAAAGTCCCCACTTGAATGTGGGGACTTTTCAAGGCACTCTTCTTCACTAACCGTTGATGCGGTCAGCGGGGATAATCGGAATGTTCTTGGCTTTCAGCACTTCGATGGCCTGATCAATACGATCGAAGCGGAAAATCATGGTAGCGCTGCCGCCGCCTTCCTGTACGAACGCGTACATGTATTCCACATTGACGTTTTGGCCGGACAAGGCTTCAAGGATGTTGTTCAGTCCACCGGGCTTATCGTCCACTTCCACGGCGACAACAGCGGTTCGCCCAACGGTGAATCCCGCTTCTTTCATGATGTTGATGGCTTTTTCCGTATCGTTCACGATGAGACGGAGAATGCCGAAATCGGACGTATCGGCCAGAGAGAGGGCTCGGATATTGATTCCCGCTTCCGCCAGCGTTTTGGTTACCTGAGCCAACCGACCGGCTTTGTTCTCAAGAAAAATGGAAAGTTGTTCGACTTTCATGGTGGCCTTCCTTATATGCCTTGCGTTACTGCCAGCCTCCATCGGAGGAGTGGAATTATTCTGACAGATCTTGCCGAAAAACGCCAGCAAGGACTGAGCCTGAACTGAAATCGGAGCGGGCTATGCGGAATGGGTTGTGTCGTCTTTTTTCTTTTCGTCTTTGGGAGTGATGTCTATTTCGTCGGGCTCCGAGCTGGCCCGCTTGAAATTGCGGATGGCCTTGCCAAGCCCGCCGCCGATCTCGGGGAGTTTCTTGGAACCGAAAATAAGCACTACTATAACGAGAATTAAGAGCAATTCTTGCATGCCGATACCGTACATAAAGGCCTCCGTTTTTATAGGACAGAGATATACCGATGGATCCCGGGCAGGTCAAGCAAAGGGCGTTGCATCCTTCTGTCCATCAGGGTACACAACAAAATGCCGTGGCGGGATGGAGGCCTTGACGAGGCCGGAAGGGCCGAAATCCGCACAAGTGCGGATCACTGGAATCAATGGTAAGCACAGTACGCCTGTGAGGTTTAGAGGTCAAGATTGCAAGGCGGCTGCAAGAGAATTGTTACAAAGGATGTATCATGCAAAAAGAATCGGATGATTCTATTGTATATGTTCCAACGATGCACCGGGAATTCTTCCCTGAGGGGTTTTCGGGATGCGTTAAGCCTCTCTGGCCGGGGCTCTCGAGCCGCTATTGGGGACAACGAAATCCTGATGCATGGCACAAAATTTCTTTGCCCTATACCCCTACGGAGGCAGCGGCTTGTCTTGCGGAGCTGACGCAGCTTGATGAGGCGGGCATTGCGGCCCTTTCGGATACGGTGGCGTCTTCCCGGTCCACGGCTCAGAAAGTTTCACAGGAACGGGATGATTTGAAGTGCTTCGCCAAAACGGGAGAATGCCGAGAGGCCGGAAAAGATACGGTTTCAACAGAAGATATGCGGCGCTGGGCGCAGCGTTTTCTTTTGCTGGGCTGGCTTCAGGAAGAACGGGTTTTGGAGATGGAGCAGCTCTCGGCGCGTTATCGCGCGGGGGCGGAGAAACTGTGGGGCCCCCCTGGGCACGCGGGATACCGAGAGGGAACCTGCCGATGAAGATGCGGAGATGCTTTCCGGCTTGCTTGGCATGATGCGGGACTTGGTTCCTGAGGATCCGGCCACGCTGTTGCCATCATGGTGCTTTATCTTGGATTTGTTAGCAGTTTTATTGCCGGAAGGAACTATTGCCTGCACGGCGGATCAGCGGATGGCAAAAGCGTTTGCGGAAGCTGGCATATGTCAGGAATCACTGCCTCCGGCGCTTCTGGCACGATTGCCTGAAGGCTGGCATGCGCCTGAAGGCTATGCCGTGACCTATGGCGAAGAGCCGATGTGGAAGCTGATCGGGAAAAAAGCGCCGCAATCGGACAGGCCATGGCTTGACAGACGGCAACTCGTGATTCTTTGTACAGCAGACGATGTGTTGGAGCGGGCATGATGCAATCCTCGGTGACGACATTGGCTTCTCTTCTTGAGAGAACATTTCCCGCAGGGCTTTCCGGCCTCATTTTCGACTGTGACGGGGTCATGGTCGATTCCCGGGATGTGAATATCGGTTATTATAACCTGCTGCTGAGGGAAGTCGGCAAACCTCCGATTACGCCGGAACAGGCCGGATATGTGCAGATGTCCACGGCGAAGGAGGCTCTTGAGTATATTTTTTCGCCGGAGGAGCTGAAGCTGTTGCCGGCCATTGCGGAGCGTTACCCGTATCGGGATGTCGCGTTGCCGCAGTTGGAGCTTGAACCGGGGCTGGCGGATATGCTGCATTGGTTGCGTGAGCGGGGCGTCCGGCTCGGGATCCATACGAATCGCGGAAGCGGCATGTGGGACTTGTTGGCCCGCTTCAACCTGGGCGAAATGTTTGATCCTGTCATGACAGCCGAGATTGTTCCGTCAAAGCCCGATCCCGCCGGGGTTCACCGTATTCTTGAAACATGGAAGTTTGGTCCCGAGTCGGTAGGGTTCATCGGCGATAGCGCTACGGATGCCGCCGCGGCACAAGGCGGCGGAGTTCCCTTGCTGGCATACAATAGCCCGGATTTGCCCGCGGCTGTGCATGTCGACAATTTTGCGCATCTGCGCAGTGCGTTGGAGCGGCTTCCCCGGTTGGGCCGTACTTAAGAAGAACGCCCTTTACACTTATTTTCTAGGAGGTAGCATGTTTGTGCTTGGCAATATCCTCTTCGCCGTAGCGCGGGTTCTGGATACGCTTTTAACTTTGTACTTCTGGGTTGTTATCATTTCCGCCCTGCTGACTTGGGTCCGGCCTGATCCGTATAATCCAGTGGTCCGCACGTTGAATGCCTTAACCGAGCCCGTCCTGTACAGGATCCGCAAATGGCTTCCCTTCACCTATATCAGTGGGTTGGACTTGTCCCCCATCGTGGTGCTCGTCGCCATCCAACTGGTGCAGTCCATCGTGGTCCGTTCCCTGTTCCAGTATGCGGCCATGTTGTAGTAAACCGTGAAAAGCGGAAAGAGGGGCTGGCCGTCAGGAAAGGAAGAAAGCGCCTTTCCGGGAGTCAGCCAGGAATTGCCATTCCCTTTCCTTGTTTTTTGGGCTATGCACTTAAGGAACGGTAACGCACAGCGTCGCGTTCCAGTGTCGTTTTCAAACCTCTATGTATTGGAGAAAGTCTTATGGAACAGCGTGAGCTTCTTCTTCTGGAAAAGTACGCCGCCGTCAATCCTGAACTGAAAGAACTCTGGGAAGACCATATTCTTTATGAAAAGCAGGTAGAAAAGCTCGAAGCCAAGGCCTATCGCACTCCTACGGAAGAACAGACGTTAAAACAGCTGAAGAAACAGAAGCTTGAAGGGAAGACGCGTCTGCACGCCATCCTCGACGGCTATAACGAACAGGAAGGCAACTAATGTTGTGCACCGGGGCCAGGATCCTTTTGGAAAGTCTGAAGCGTGAAGGCGTTGACCTTTTCTTCGGCTATCCCGGCGGGGCTGTCATTGATATCTATGATGAGCTGTCCAACCATCCGGATCTACGCCATATTCTCGTGCGGCATGAGCAGGGTGCTGTCCATGCCGCCGACGGCTATGCGCGGGCTTGCGGAAAGGTTGGGGTTTGTCTCGCTACGTCCGGCCCCGGTGCGACCAATACTGTGACGGGGATTGCTACGGCCTACAGCGATTCCATCCCCATGGTTATTTTTACGGGGCAGGTGTCCACGCCGCTCATCGGGAATGATGCGTTTCAGGAAGTGGATATCATAGGGATCACCCGCCCCTGTACGAAACACAACTTTTTGGTCAAAGACGTCAAAGATTTGGCCGAGACTGTCAGGAAGGCCTTCTATCTGGCGCGTTCTGGACGCCCCGGGCCTGTGCTTGTCGACATTCCTAAGAACATTCAGCAGGCAAGCTGCGAATTCGTTTGGCCGGAAGATGTGGTGATGCGGTCATACTGCCCCACGTTCCGGGCCAATCTGAACCAGCTTCGGCGGGCGATGGACGTCCTCGTTACCTCCAGAAAACCGCTTATCGTGGCTGGTGGTGGCGTGATCATGGCCAATGCCGCAGAGGAACTCTGCACACTGGCCCACCTCATGCACGCTCCGGTCTGTTCCACGCTGATGGGGCTGGGGGCTTTCCCCGGTGATGATCCGTTGTGGATAGGTATGCTCGGTATGCATGGGACCTTCGCGGCAAACCGCGCCGTGACTCAGGCTGACGTCATTCTGGCTGTTGGAGCCCGTTTTGATGACCGCGTCACGGGGAAATTGTCCCAGTTCGCTCCCAACGCGCGAATCGTGCACATCGACATCGACCCGACGACTTTGAGAAAGAATGTCCGGGTGGAAGTGCCGGTTGTGAGCGATGCACTCAGTGCCTTGCAGGGGTTGCGTTCCATTTTGGAGTCCGGTCATGCCCAGAAGGACTGGGCGGGCGATCATGCGGACTGGATGGGGCAGGTGCTGGAATGGCAGAAGGAGCATCCGCTTTCCTGGGCCAAGGGCGATGTGCTGAAGCCGCAGCAGGTCGTCGAGCGCATGTATGAAATCACGAAGGGCGAAGCCATCATTACCACGGAAGTGGGGCAGAACCAGATGTGGGCGGCCCAGTTCTATAAATATCATAATCCGCGGACATACTTGACTTCAGGTGGCCTCGGCACGATGGGATACGGGCTTCCCGCCGCAATCGGAGCCCAGATGGCTTTCCCGGATCGCCTTGTAGTCGATGTCGCGGGAGACGGTTCCATCCAGATGAACATCCAGGAGCTGATGACGGCTGTCGAAAATGGGCTTCCCGTCAAGATCCTCATTCTGAACAACCGCCATCTCGGCATGGTTCGCCAGTGGCAGGAACTTTTTTATGATGCCAACTACGTCGCCACGGACATGAAGGGGCAGCCCGATTTCGTGAAGCTGGCGGACGCGTATGGCGCGGAAGGCTATCGCATTACGACGGAAGAAGAGCTTGAGGAGCTGTTGCCCAAGGCTCTGGCTTCACCGAGGACCGCTGTTATTGACGTGCTGGTGGACAGGGAAGAGAATGTTTCTCCCATTGTGCCGGCCGGGGCCTCGCTGGACGAGATGTTGATCGTATAGGTGTTGCCCTCTTGGGTGAACTTTAACAGCTCTTGGAGGAAGAATGCGGCGCGTTTTGTCTGTACTTGTTGAGAATGAACCGGGTGTCCTCTCTCGTGTGGCGGGATTGTTCAGCGGTCGCGGTTTCAACATCGAGTCGCTCAATGTGGCCCCCACCCTTGAGGATGGGGTTTCTCTCATGACCATCACCACCAGCGGCGACGAACAGATCATCGAACAGATCGTCAAACAGTTGCGCAAGCTGGTGACGGTCGTCAAGGTCGTCGACTTTTACGGGATGGCCTATGTTGAAAGGGAAATGATGGTCATCAAGGTCCACGCGGAAGAATCCAAGCGCGGCGAGGTGCTCCGCATAGCGGACATTTTCCGCTGCAAGGTCGTGGACGTGAGCCTTACCGACCTGACGTTGGAAGCGACGGGCGATCACTCCAAGTTGCAGGCGATTATCCAGTTGCTGCAGAAATTCGGCATTAAGGAGCTTGCTCGCACGGGGACGCTCGCTGTCCGGCGTACTATGCAGAGCGACGACATCTAAACGATTTTGAAAGTGGCCCGCAGAAATTTTCGCGGGCCGCTTCTTTTTTGGCGTTTATCTTTCGAAATGTTGTTTCTGGGTTCGAAAACAGCCGCAGCAGACTGGATTTCCCCCTTTTTCCGTATATCCGTTATGTTTTTATGGAGAGGGGGATATTGCCAGTCTCTGTGCTCTTGTGTATTTTGAGCTTTCGAGCAATCCGCTTTTAGGCGCATGCCCGCAGGTGATTCTGGGACGGTCCGCGTTGGGCCGTGTTTTCGGAATGTTTGGAGTTACCAGTTAAGGAGAGAACATGAAAGCCTTCTATGAACAGGACGCGAACCTGGATTTTCTCAAAAACAAGACCATTGCCGTTATCGGTTACGGCAGCCAGGGCCATGCGCATGCCCAGAATCTGCGTGATTCCGGCCTAAACGTGATTGTTGGTCAGCGTTCCGGTGGTGCCAACTACGCTCTTGCCAAGGAACACGGCTTTGCCCCCATGTCCGCCGCGGAAGCTGCCGCTGCCGCCGATGTGATCATGATCCTGCTGCCCGACCAGCATCAGGCCCGCGTGTACCGCGAAGACATCGCTCCGAACCTGAAGCCCGGCAAGTCTCTGGTGTTCGCTCACGGCTTCAACATCCATTTCTGCCAGATCGAACCCCCGAAGGACGTGGATGTGTTCATGGTGGCCCCCAAGGGTCCCGGCCATCTGGTTCGCCGCACCTTCACGGAAGGCGGCGGGGTTCCCTGCGTGTTCGCCGTCCATCAGGACGCCACCGGCGAAGCCACCCAGAAGGCGCTGGCCTATGCCAAGGGCATCGGCGGGACGCGTTCCGGCGTGATCGAAACCACCTTCAAGGAAGAAACTGAAACCGACCTCTTCGGCGAACAGGCCGTCCTGTGCGGCGGTGTGACCGAACTGATCAAGGCCGGTTTCGAAACGCTGGTCGCTGCCGGCTATCAGCCCGAAATCGCCTATTTTGAATGCTGCCACGAGATGAAGCTCATCGTTGACCTCATCTATGAAGGCGGCTTCGGCAAGATGCGTCATTCCATCAGCGACACCGCCGAATTCGGCGATTACCGCACCGGCCGCCGCATCATCACCGACGAAACCCGCAAGGCCATGAAGCAGGTCCTGAGCGAAATCCAGGACGGCACGTTCGCTCGTGACTTCATCCTTGAATGCGGCTGCGGCTACCCGAGCTTTAAGGCGAAGCGCCGTATCGAAAACGACCACCAGATCGAACAGGTGGGCGGCAAACTGCGTGCCCTTATGCCTTGGCTGAAGAAGTAAGTTCTGAAGCGACTGTTTGATAAAAAATCCCCCAAACGTTTGTTTGGGGGATTTTTTCTATTCGACGGATCAGGACTTTTTGGACGCTTCGTTCTTGTGTTCCGAAAACCATTTGCACTTATGGATGCACCACCACGGAGTCACGATGAACCGGCCATCGGCCTTTGTTTTCCTGTCTGGGTGGGCACCACTCGTTGCACAGTCCAGAGAGCACAACATCAGGGCTTGGCATCGCTCTCCGTGGGGGCAACGGTGTAGTTCTTCCTCTTCGGGCATGGGCAAGGGCATCTGTCTATCTCCTCGTTGGCGGTATCGAAAGGAAAGCGAGCCGATACCGTATCCAACTCAGGATACCGGAGAGCCGGGAAGAGGGCAAGCTCACAGGTATGACCGCATTTTCTTCATCGCGTTTCCAGTGGCTCATCGGGGAAGCAAAAGGATTCGCCTCTGAGCTGGAGTGACTCTCGGAATCGGCTCAGGGGGGAGAATATGTGGAAGCTGGATCTTCATGGATGAACCGGCGCGAGTACAAGCAAAACCCGCTTTGGCGGGTAAAACGAAAGGGCCGGAAACGTTTCCGGCCCTTTCGGTATGGAAGTGCTATGAAGCGCAAAGGCGTCCGTTTTTGACAAAGGAAGAGAGGGACCGTTCCGAGAATATACGGTATCCCTCCGCATGATCGGCTTCAATGCGGACGTTGCCGAGCTGATCCAGCATACGCTTCCTGATGCAAAACGTAAAACCGGAAACTTCCGTGGTCACATCGTCGTCTTCCGGTTCATCCAGAATCAATTCCAATGTCGGGCTGTGGCAGCAGCTACATCCGGGTTCAATGCGGAACGTACGTTCGGTACGTCCTCTTAGGCGCTTCAATTCGTCAAGTACCGCTTCGGATAACGTGATCATATTCGCCTCATTTTATAATGTACCGTTGGCGAAGAGCCACACGGCATGTATCTCATCTTCAAGAGCCGCATTGTCCTTTTCTAGGGCAACTGTTTGGAAACTTCATGACGGTTTTCCGATAGTTCCGCGTCGTGTCGGTTGCGCCTGTTTGTAGGAACAATACCGTTCAGATCAAAGGCGGTGCTTTCCATTCCCGCGAAGAGGCCGAGGCTTTGCCAGACCCGACACAGGCAGGAAAGCGCATTCCATGCACCTTGCGGAGAGTCGTCAGGTAAAAGGCTGAGTATTCATGGGGTATATAGGTAAAAGTCAATAAAGAGAGTGTATAATGTTCATATGGCCTAGGACGTTTGAAGCCGCTTTGAGAATAGGTTCTCATGACCTTTTCTCATAAAGGGTACGAGACGAAAACAGGTGTGTCAATAATGCGTTGTAAGAACGATCAGCCAAAAGCGAAAAGAATGAGGACGGTGGAAGCCTATTGTAAAGCATAAACAAAAATGTTGCCCCGGAAATCTATCCGGGGCAACACGGCAGGCCGGCGGCAATGGAAAGGTGAACCGGAGAACCAACAGAGGGCTCCCTCTATTTCCGAGTGCACTACATCAGGCCGATACCGTTCCAATAGGGTACGGCAAGCACAACGACAAAGATCCCTACGATGAGCATACGGATCGCCAAGGCGGTTACGATGTGGCGGAGCAGGACCCGTTCAGTGATGAAAATGTAGAGGAAGTAAACGGCTTCATACGGGAAGATGTACTGGTCCAGGCCAAAGTTGAATGCGTAGAACAGCGGGAGCGGGTTTACGTTCATGGCTGTCCCCAGCTCTCCGAAGGCGGGCGTAAACGCGGCCGTCGCCGCAAGCGGGGTGAGCAGGAAGTTGATGACGACCCCGGCGGCATAGGCGCATACGACGGACATGGTTTCGCCCCATCCCTGAAGCAGAGGCACGATGCTCGCCACGGCCCACTTGTTCGCGCCGACGCTGCCGCCCACAAAGCCGATAGCCATACAGCCCGTGATGAACACGAGGAATACGATATTCAGGTTGCTGAAGCTTTCGCGGTCAAGGACATTGATGCCGGGCAGGTAGCTCAGGAGCGCCAGCACGCAACAGACGTATACGGGATCGATATGGGTCAGGGGTTCCAGCATGAAGCCGAGGATGATGCCGAAGACGAGGACCAGCAGCTTGATTTCACGCGGCTGGATGGGGCCCATTTCACGGCAGCTTTGCTCGATGAACGTGGAGAAGTGCGCTCCGGAGACGAGCGTTTCGCGTCCCTTTACGATATAGACCGTCGCCATCGACAATGCGTAGTATATCAAATTGATGAATGTTGCCTGATAGGCATAGTCCCAGAAGTTGACGGTCTTGTCCGTCCCCTTGAGCATCATCCCGAAAGCCCAGATGAAGGATTCCGAGGAGTGCAGGAACATGAACTGCGGGGCCGCCGCCGCAAAGAAAGCCATCATGACGATGGTGGACGACATGCGGGACTTGGCGTCGAGCTGGAGCGCTTGGATAATGCCTACGGCGATGGCGCAGAAGATGACGACGCGGGCGAGGATGGAAGGAAGAATGACGACGAGCACAAGCCCGGCGAGGAAGAATCCCGCCACAAGGCCGTTGAAGGAGCCGCCCGTCAGCTTGAGACATCGCAAGGCCAGCCGCTTGGCCAGCCCCGTCTTTTCCATGCCTTCACCGATGATGACCGCAGCGAAGCTCAGCCACGGGAGCACGGTGGCCCACGGCCCGAATACGACTTCGGCATCCGCCACGCCGCAAAGGATATAGGCGAACGTGAGCATGGCCGCCACGCCGATGGCGGGGAATACATTGAGCGCCCATGCTATGATGGCGGCGCTGGTAAGCCCCATGTACAGCGGGAAATGCGGCGAGACGTCTTGCGGGGAAAGGAAGTAGACGCCGCAAGGGATAAGCAGGGTCATGGTCCATTTGAGAGCCTGAACGGGATTCATAACGACCTCTGTTGGTATGAGGGAAAAATGGCTTGACCGGACAGGAATGTACAGGCGTTTACCGGGTATATGCTTTGGAATGGTTGGCGGAACTCTGGAAAACAATTGGGGGGAAAGGGCCGTGTGGCGGGG
>OATQ01000617.1_pt1 | contig 12451 bp, 8 predicted proteins | sample 1495061 | NCBI WGS metagenome assembly OATQ01 (sample SAMEA2579979, study PRJEB22360) | human gut metagenome
CACCTGCTCTACCTTTCTTACGTTATATTTTTTCGAATTTTCTACTATTATATAGATAGTACATGAGCTACTTAAATGTTTAGCCTTGGGTTAGTGAATCTAGAAAAGCAAATAACTTTTTATTCATTTGAGAATAGTCATTGGCCCGCAATTGTTCTGGTGTTTGAACAAAAGGTAACTCTTGATTTTGCTGGCGCAAGTGCTCTTCACCATCCGCAGCTATCAGTAAATCAATAGCCTCTGGATCGAACTCCAAATGTGCCTGGAAAGCATAGTGTTTAGGACTAAAGCGAACAATTTGACGAGGGCAACCTTTACTTGTAGCCATAACAACTGCATTGTCTGATAATCCAGGCATATCTCCATGCCAGTGACCGGTATCTAAAGTAGAACCAAAATCTTTAATATGATCATCAGCTAATCCAGCTTCAGTAAGATTTATTGGAAAAACACCAATCTCACGTTCGGGACTATGCTCGTACTTACCACCATAAGCCACAGATAAAAGTTGAGCCCCTAAACATACCCCAACAATATAGATATCAGCGTCAATAGCTTTTTGAATTAATACAATTTCAGCCTTTGGATCATAGTATGGAAAGGCTTGACGATTTTCATCAGGTGACTGAGGTCCACCCATTACAATAAGGAAATCAATACCATCAACAGTTTCAGGAAGTTTCTCCTCCTCATAAACCTTAGTTGATGTGACATTGTGGCCACGCTCTTGAGCCCATTTCAAGTATGCTCCTGGAACCTCAAATGTTTCGTGTAAGATAAAATGAATATTCATACTTTTTCCTTCCATTTATTATTAATTATCCTTGATAGGAGGCTGGCTAGTATGAGTGGTAATACGATAACTCCTCCAGTGCCTGTAAAACCAACAACCAAAGCCATTCCTGTTAGGGGGGCATTCAAAGTTGTTCCTAAAAATATAGTTGCTCCTAAAAGTATTCCTAAATTCGGACTTAGGGAAAGGCCAAAATTTCCAAAAAGCCCCGTTATCAGATAACCCGCACCTGTGCCTAATGCAAACGATGGCGTCAGAGTTCCACCATAGGCACCACTTCTTAAAAGTAGACAGACCAATAGGCATTTGATGATGAGAACGACAGGAAGATATGCTGAAGAGTTCCCAGAAAAAAGCCATTGGGCTAAAACCTGTCCATTTCCCATAAAAATAGGGAGGTATGCTGACAGTCCACCTAAAATCATAAAGGCAAAGGGCAAAGTCCAAAGTATTTTTTTGTCTGTAATACGGTGTCCACTGGCCTTTTTCGTCAAAAAACCAAAAATCATAGCAAATGGTGTTACAAATACTGTCAAGATGATTGCCTGCATGAAACTGGAAGAATCAATAGTCACTTTATCGACTAAATATAGAGCCTGTCCACCAACAATTGGTCTGGCACAATAAGCAGATACATAAGTAGTCACAAGAATAATGACGATATTCTTTAGCTTCCAACTAACTCCTAATGTTTCCAAAACAAACAAAGCGCTGGCAAAAGGCACCTGGTAAACAGAGGCTAAGCCTGCTCCAGCACCACAAGCAATTAATAATTGTCTATTGGAAATGTCTAAACGTAATCCCTTAGAAAGACTACCACCGAAGAGAGCACCTAATTCTCGAGGTGCTCCTTCTTTGCCAATTGAGGCCCCGGCAGCAACGATTGCCACCTGGACTAATGCATGTAGAGACTGGCCTAGAAAGTTTGGACTCCTCTTACCAACAAGTTGCTTAGCTTTGCTAATGGAAAGTAAGGAGACCCGTCGTTGAAGAAAATACCAAAATAAACTAGCTAGGACCCCAACCACAAGCAATACAAAAAATCTTCGAAAAGCATTCACTGATTGAAACTGTAACAAGAGATTGCCTTTATCTTTACCAAACGCAAGAACTTGTATAAATTCTAAAAGATAGTGACAAAGAATACCAATCAGACCAGAAGCTATTCCGGTTGTCAAAACAGCCAAACTTAGCTTAAGAGATTTTGGTAACAACCTTAAACGTTTTATTTCCCGAAAAATCATGTTTTAAAGTTCAGCCAAAATAGCTTTCAGCAAGCCTTTGAAATCCCCTTTAACACGTTCTGTCACTTCCATCACTTCTTCGTGATTGAGTTCTTCTTGGAAACCAGCCGCAAAGTTGGTAATACATGAAATACCAAGAACTTTCAAACCAGAATGTGCTGCAACAATGACTTCAGGGACAGTTGACATCCCAACAGCATCTGCACCAAGAGTCTTATAAGCACGAATTTCAGCTGGAGTTTCATAAGTTGGACCAGTTACACCGATATAGACACCATCATCTAATTTAATGCCTAATTTGTCAGCAACTCGATGCGCAGTCTCACGGTATGCTGGAGTATATGCTTTAGACATATCTGGGAAACGTGGGCCAAACTCATCCAAGTTTTCCCCAATCAAAGGGTTTTGACCAGTCATATTGATGTGGTCTGTGATAGCCATGAGAGTACCAGGACCAAAACCAATTCCACCAGCCGCATTCGTTACGAGTACTCCTTCACAACCGAGAGCTTTCATCACACGTACAGGGAAAGTGACTACTTCAAGCGGATTTCCTTCATAAAAATGGAAACGTCCTTGAAGAGCCAAAACTTTACGTCCAGCCAAAGTACCATATACAAGTTTACCTGCATGACCAACAACTGTTGATTGTCCCCAGTTTGGAATGTCCGCATAATCAATGATAATTGCATCTTCAACTTCTTCAGCCAACTCGCCAAGTCCAGAACCTAAAATCAAACCAAATTCAGGCTTTTCAATTCCTTTACTTTCCAAAAAGGCTTGCGTAACTCTAATTTTTTCAAGTAGCGACATCTTATTTCTCCCTCAATATTATTTCATTCTTAAAAAGTGACCAATTTTTGAAAAAGTTCTTGCATTTCGAATGGTGATATATGGATAGAAAGGTGTTTTCAATAACTTCTTATGATAAGCCGTTTGGCTATAACTTGATTTATCATACTTTCCCCAGTAGATCCCAAGTTGTCCAAGATGAAGAATTTCATCTTTCAACTCTAAAGAGTTAATGATTTTCTTCATTTCGTTCTTATCAAGACTTTCAGCATATAAGAGGACGTCTTTTCTATAGAAATCATCTTCCCACCACTTAGGTAAAGACACCACTTCATTTTGGTAATCTTCTAGAGTAAAAAGAGAAAACACCTTAATAAATGGATAAGTCTTATTTAGAAATCTCTCTAAAACTAAGAGGAGTTCCACTTTCATCAAGGATGAATTGAAGAAAAAATTTCCACTATTTACATAGGAAGAAACATTTGACATACCGAGTTTTTCTAACTCTCGACAAAATTCTTCCATGACTATCTTGTGACGACCACCAACGTTTATCCCACGAACCAAAAATGCGTAGCGCTTCATTTTAGACAAGTTTATCCAAGAAGCTTTCACCAATCATAGCTTTATCGACACCGAAATTTTCAGCAACAGTTGCTGAAATATCAGAGAAATGACCTACAGGAATAAGTCCATTTCCTTTAAATGATGGGCTGTAAGCCAAGAAAGGAATATATTCACGTGTATGGTCAGTACCAGCGTAAGTTGGATCATTTCCGTGGTCTGCTGTAATCATTAAGAGGTCATCTTCACGCATTGCTGCGATGATTTCTGGCAAAAGTTGGTCAAATTCGTGCAAACAATCACGATATCCATGAGGATTACGACGGTGTCCATAAAGGGCATCGAAGTCTACCAAGTTTGTGAATGAGAAGCCATGTTTGAAATCTTCAGAAGTCATAGCTTTAATCAAATTATCAATACCATGGCTATTTGATTTGTTGTGGCCCATATCGTGATTAATACCAGCTCCGTTGAAGATATCGTTAATCTTACCAACAGCATAAGTATCAATTCCAGCTTCATTCAATTTATCCAAAACAGTTGGCGCAAATGGTGAAACAGCCAAATCTCGACGATTAGACGTACGAGTGAAGTTTCCAGGCTCACCAACGTAAGGACGTGCAATGATACGACCAAGAAGAGCTGGACGTTCAAGGGTAATTGAACGAGCGTATTCACAAATACGGTAGAGTTCATCCAAAGGAATAATGTCTTCGTGTGCCGCAATTTGAAGAACTGGGTCAGCTGAAGTGTAAATAATCAATTCACCAGTTTCCATTTGACGTGGACCAAAGTCTTCAATAACGGCTGTACCTGAATAAGGTTTATTAGCTTCTCGAATGACCTTTCGACCTGAAAACTCTTCAATTTTAGTAATAATCTCTTCTGGGAATCCGTTCCAGAAGGTATCAAAAGGTTCAGTAATATTGAGACCCATGATTTCCCAGTGGCCAGTCATAGTATCTTTACCAAGAGACACTTCCTGCAATTTTGTTGCATAACCAGTTGGATTATTTTCAGCTGGTACGGTCTTCAAAGGCACTTCACGTGGAATGTTCCCAAGACCAATTTTGGCCATGTTTGGCACATTCAAACCAACAGTCTTCGAGATATGGCCAAGTGTATCAGAAGCACCATCTGGTACACCAGCATTGACAAAGTCGTTTGCATCAGGTGCTGCCCCAATCCCTACAGAATCAAGAACAACTAAATGCATTCGATTAAATTTAGACATAATAACACCACAAAGAGCTGAAATCTTTTTAAGATTTTCTCTTTACCTTTTCTTTTATTTTTATATTTTCGTAAACAATAGATTGCGTTATTCAGTTAATGAAGAAACTCAGATGGGACTAAGCCTTTACTTCAACGATCTTAACACCGTCTTTTCCTGCAACAATAACCTTGTTAACCATTCCATTGAAGAGTCCATGTTCAACAACACCTGTCATGGCTTTAAGTTCCTCACCAAGTGCCACTGGATTTTCAATTTCACCTAAATCTAGATCAATGATATAGTTCTTCATATCAGTGACAAAGCGATTGCCTTCTTCCGTTAATCGGAATGATGGTTTATAGCCCTTAGACTCAAAGACGCGATACAATCGATCAGCGCCATATTGAACAACCTCAACCGGTAGTTTAAAGGCACCGAGTTGATCAACCATTTTAGACTCATCGACAACCCAGATATATTCTTTGGTAGGTGTGGCAACAATTTTTTCCATCAAGAGGGCGCCACCACCACCCTTAATACCATTAAGTTGAGGATCCACTTCATCAGCGCCATCTACAGTAACATCGATACTGTCAATATCATCAACTGCCTTCAATGGAATCCCTAAGCCTTCTGCTTGTTTTGTTGTTTGACTTGATGTCGTTACACCGACAACATTGAGTCCCTCTTCCTTAATACGACGACCAATTTCTTCCACAAAAAAGTAAGCCGTTGACCCTGTTCCTAGTCCGACAACCATACCATCTTTAACAAATTTGGCAGCGGTTACACCGGCGGTTTTCTTCAGTTCTTCCATGATCGACTCCTCTCATCTTTCTATAATAGTCATTCTACTCATTATACCATTTTTCCTTTATATTTTAAAATGATTTAAGAGGGTTGAATTTTTCAAGGTGACAAAAGAACTAGACTCTTAAGCTAGAGTCTAGTTCTTATGGAGTAGCCAATTATTAGTACCACTTAGTCTTCTTTATGACGTTTGAAGAATCCGATAAAGGCTGCAAAAATCATTGAAAGAAGTCCAAGGAAGCCAGCATTATTTGTATGTTCACCAGTTTGTGGCAACTCAGGTTGCGCAACTACAGGTACCTCAGTATCAGGTGTTGGTGTAGTTGGTGGTGTCACAGGTTTTTGAGGTGTTTTTGGTGTTGGTGGAACCACATGAGACACTCTCTCAACAACATAGTTTTTGTGCCATACAACAGTTGGTTTTTCAGGAGTTTTTGGTTCAACTGGTTTTGCAGGAACTTCAACCACATTTGGTGTTGGTGGTGTTGGCGCTACTGGACCTGTTGGTGGTGTTGGTTCAACCGGTTTTGCAGGAACTTCAACCACTTTTGGTGTTGGTGGTGTTGGCGCTACTGGACCTGTTGGTGGTGTTGGTTCTTGCGGTTTACCAGGAACCTCTACAACCTCTGGAGTCGGTGGTGTTGGTGCCACTGGTTCTTTTGGAGGTGTTGGTGGTGTTGGTTCTTGTGGATTGATACCAACCGTTTTCATCAACGGTTTAGTTGGAGCTGTAGGTGGTGTTGGTGCCTTAGGCTCTTCAGGTTTTTCACCAGGATTCTTAGGCAAACCTAGGTTCGAATTAATTGCAAACCAGTAGACCGTTGGTGCACCATCAGCATTGGCACCATCAGCTGTAAATACCAAGTGACCATTCGTCATCTTGATACCAGCTCCTCCATAATAAAGGTAAGGGGAGTCTTCATTGTCCCAACCAGTTAAGTCTGAGGTTGTTTCACCATTATAGACAGAACCATGGTCAATGTATTGGTTATCATTGACTGAAGTAACTTCTTTTGTAGCTGCATCATAAGTAACTGATGATTTTGGAATAGCGATGAATTGATTATCACCAATATTAACGTATTCTTGGTGACGTGTTGATTGGTATTTTTTCTTAGGTGTGAAAGTAATCAAACCAGTTTCAGCAGAAACGCTGTATGTACCGATAACATCGTCCTTATCACCAAAAGTATAGTCTTGGTTACCAAGAGCATGACCGTTTCCACTACCTGAGGCATTAAGTGTTGTTACATCAGATGGAATTTCACGTGACACGAACCACTCTGAACCATTCCAATCAGTGATTGGAACAACTACTTTAAGTGGATTGTCGGCTGAAATGTTAACAGTAACGCCACCAAAGTCAGCATATCCTGATTTCGTAACAACTTCACCATTTTGAATAGCCAGTGTAGAACCATCCGCATAAGGATTGTAAGTTCCACGAACCGTGTTGCCGTTAACATCTTTAGCTTCGACCGTAATTGGACGTGGACGTTCAGATGTTTCAACGTAAGCAGCACCATTCCAATGGTTAAGTGAGTTAAGCGCTACAACAGCATTATGCTCATTAAGATTAAACATCTTGCCATCTTTATCGTAGAACTCTACATCTACAGCAACCTTAACCGGTTTAGCTTGATCAGTTGAAGCTCCTACGGTCATTGTAACTGTTGGATCTTTACTGATTTTAGCAATTCCCTTTCCATCATTTGACGGAAGACTAACAATTTCATAACGATAAACAACACGTTTAATTGGAGATACTTCGTTTTTAACCAACATGCTAGATTGGTTCAAGCCATCATAAGTCACAACAAATTTGTCGCCTTCTTTAACTTGAATCCATTCGTCTTCTGTGTTTGTCCAAGGACTATCTGTCACAATATCAGATGCTTGTAACTTATTAGAATCATATTGGAAAACATTACTTGTATTAAGGCGTTCTTGAGCTGCTTTAGTCAAGTAGTTGCTAACACCTTCAAGTTTGTGAGTTGCTTCTGTTTCACGGTGGAATGTCAACTCTTGAACAACTTCTGCATCTTTGAGATTACGATAAACAGGATCATCCATGTATTTATCATAAGCGGCTTTAGCCTCTTGATATTGTTTAAGAGCTGTTTGATAGACAGCTAATTTATTTTGATACTCAAGGTACTCTTGGTCATATTTTGCTTTTTGCTCATTGTAAACAACCAAAGCTGCTTCATATTTAGCTTTTGCATCTGCATTATATTTTTCGATGGCTTTTTTTGTTTCAAGATCTACTTCATAAGCTGCTTTTTTAGTTTTATAAAGTTCGATATTCTTGTCATAAGCTGCTTTTTCAACATCATATTTAGCTTTAGCTTCTTTATAAGCAGCAAGCTCATTTTGATACTTAGCCTCTGCTTCAGCATTACGTTTTTCAGTAACGACTTTTTCTGTTACTTTTTTATCATAATTTGCCTTTTCAGCATTATATTTGGCTTTATCGCTATTATATTGTGCAAGTGCAGCTTCATAGTCAGCTTTGGCTTGGTTGTATGTTGCCAATTCTGCTTGGTACTTAGCGGCTGAAAGTGCATTTTCTTTATCAGCTGCTTCTTTTTCAGCTACCTTTGCATCATAGGTAACTTTTTTAGTCTTGTACTCTGAAAGTGCTGAGTCATAAGCTTGTTTAGCAATTTGATATTGTTCCTGAGCTTTGTCATAAGCAGCTTTTTCAGTATTATATTTTTCTTGAGCTTCGGTGTTTGATTTTTCAGCAAGAGCTTTCTCCGTTAATTTAGCATCGTAGTTAGCTTTTGCTTTATCATAATCAGCTTTATCTGATTTGTATTGCTCCTTAGCCGCCTTGTAATCAGAAACGACTGAGTTAATTTTCTCTGCTTGTGCTTTGTTATCTGTAGCAGCTGCTTCAACGGTATCTTTGGTTTGAGCAGTTTCTTCCTTGATCTCAATACCTTCGTTTGTTGCAACTGTTTTTGCAGTTTCTAAGCTTGTATTTGTTACTTCACTCGTTGTAACAGTTGTATTACCTTCTTCAGTTACATTAACAACCTTCTTATCAGTTGAATCTGCTACTGTAGCAGTACTTTCTTCAACTGCATCGGTTGCCTTAACTGCTGGTGTTGAAGAATCTGTCGTTGTTGCCACTTCATCGGCACTAGCGTTTGAAGCACCTACTGCAATTACAGCAGTCCCCAAAAGAACAGAAGCCGCACCAAGGCTAGACTTTCTGAGTGAATAACGTTGTAATTCCTTTTTCCCCATTTAAATTACTTCCTTCTATATATTTAGTTATGTTCATATTCTAACAAAAGCAAGAAGCATGTCAATTTGAGTTATCTCATAAAAACAGGAGGGATTTCAAATTCTATTAAATTCTTAAATTAGAGTAATATTTAACTTTAAATTCAAGCGTGTCCTCTTAGCCCATATTTAAGGGAATTTACATCATTGTATACTGATTTAATTTTTTAATAGCAGGGTCGTGTTACTTTAATGTTTTTTTATTGAAAAGATTATGAAAAACTTGTAATCTCAAACCTACAAAGCTTTTTTAAGTGGCAATAAAAAAGAATAGACTGTTTTGCCTTAGCAAAGCAACCTATTCTTTGTCATTTATAGTATTAGTGTTTACGTTTGTAAGATGTGAAGAGTCCTGCAAGGGCAACTGAAAGTAAGCCAATTCCTACTACAGATGTTAATTTCTGATTCTTATCACCTGTTTCAGGCAATGTTTTATCATGCACACCTTGAGTGCCTTGCTTTGTAACAAGAGTAGAGGTCGAAGTGACACTTGGTACTACAGGTGTTCTCGGAGTTCTCGGAGTTTTCGGCTTTTGAGGAGTTGGTGGGGTCGTTTTTTCTGGACGGCTTACTCGCTCAAGAAGATAGTTCTTATGCCATTTTACTTTAGGAGCTACAAGCTCTTTAGGTGATACAGGTTTATTAGGTACGTTTACCACAACCATGGTTGGTGGGGTTGGAGCTTTAGGTTCTGTTGGTGGCGTTAGTTTCGTTGGTTCAGCAGGTACTTCTACAACTACTGGTGTAGGTGGTGTAGGTGCCTTTGGTTCTACTGGAGTCGTAATCTTACGTGGCTCTACTGGCACTTCAACCAAAGCTGGAGTTGGTGGCGTTGGCGCTTTTGGCTCTGTCGGAGCCTTAGGTTCCTCAGCATCAACTGTTACTACAGTGTAGCTTGGTTCTCTTGGTGCTATAGGAGCTGTCGGAGGCGTTGGTTCTGTTGGTTTTGCAGGGAGTTGTCCGACTGTAATTGTTGGTGGGGTTGGTGCCTTTGGTTCCTCTGGTTTAGTAGGTTCTTTTGGTTTTTCACCAGGTTTCTTAGGCAAACCTACATTTGAATTGATGGCAAACCAATATACCGTTGGTTGACCAACTGCATTAGCTCCTTGCGCTGTAAATACAAGGTGTCCATCTAACATCTTAAGTCCTGCACCACCATAGTAGAGATATGGAGATTCTGGATTATCCCATCCTTCAAGAACTGGTGATGATTCCCCGTTAAAAGCTGAACCATGTTCAATATATTGATTGTCTTTTAAGGATTTTACCTCTTTGGTAGTCGCATCATAAGAAACACTTGAATTTGGAATCGCTATATACTTATTATTGCCGATACTCACGGATTCGATGTGTTCCAAATTTTCAAACTTTTTCTTTGGTGTAAAGGTAATATCTCCTGTTATAGGATTAATGGTGTACATACCAATAACATCATCTTTACCATCAAATAGGTAGTTATCTGTTCCGATAGAATGACCTTCTCCAGCACCTGATGCATTGACAGAGGTCGCATCAATAACAGTTTCCTCACTAACTGCAAATTCACTACCATTCCATGTTGCTTGTTGAGCCACAATCTTCATTGGATTTTCTGCAGAGATGGTAACCTTCGCAGATCCAAAGTCAGGAGTTCCAGTTTTAACGGTAACCGCATTATTTTCAATACTCATGGAAGAACCATCGGCATATGGATTCCACGTTCCACGAACCGTATTGCCATTTTGATCCTTAGCCTCTAACGTAAGAGCACGAGGTTTATCACCACTATCAACATAGGAAGCTCCTGTCCAGTGGTTTAGGGAATTAAGTGCAACAATGGCATTTTTTGGGCTCAAATCAAATCTTTTACCGTTGCCATCATAAAATTCAATGTCAACAGCAACTTTAATCGGTTTATCTTGATCGGATGATGCTCCAACAGTAAGGGTTACCGTTGGGTCACCATTTACTGCTGCAATTCCCTTGCCATCGTTTGATGGAAGGCTCAAAATATCGTAACGGTAAATAACACGCTTAATAGGATGCATGTTTGAATCTTCACGCATACTTGATTTATTCAAATTATCATAGGTCACAACAAATTTGTCACCTTCTTTAATTTGAATATACTCAGTTTCATTATTAGCCCATGGACTTGTTGTTACAATATCAGAAGCTGTCAATTTGTTTGAATCATACTGATGAACATTACTTGTATTTAATCGAGCTTGGGCTTCACGAGTCAAATAAGTATTGATGCCAGTGATCGTATGAATGGCTCCAGCTTCACGTTGGAAGGTCAAATCCTGAACAGTTTCGACATCCTTCAATTCCTGGAAACCATTATCATTCATATACTTATCATAAGCTGCTTTAGCTTCTTTATATTGAGCTAAGGCCGCTTGATATTCAGCATATTTGGTTTGATATGTGGCAAAATCTTTAGCATATTGTTCTAATTCAGCATTGTATTTTGCAAGGTCTGTTTCATATTTAGCTTTAGCGGTATCTTCCTCAGCTTTTGTGGTGAGTAATTTATCATAAGCTGCCTTGTCTTTATCATACTGAGCTTGCTTGATCTGATATTCTTTTAAATCGGTTTCGTATTGAGCCTTAGCAACATTATATGTGGCCATTTCTGCATCATACTTAGCTTTAGCTTCTGCATTAGACTTTTCTACTGCCGTTTTTTCAGCTATTTTAGCATCGTAGGCCACTTTAGCAGTCTTATATGCAGCTAGGTCGTTTTGGTATTTTTCATAAGCAGCGTTATAAGTAGCTAATTCTTTTTCATACTGTTCTTGGGCAGCCTTGTTTTCAATTTCTGTAAGAACTTTTTCGGCTACTTTAGCATCATAGGCTTTCTTCTCAGCATCATATTTTGCTTTATCTTTCGTATACTGAGCCATAGCCGCTTCATAATTCTTCTTGGCTGTTTCATAAACTGCCAACTGTACCTTGTAATCAGCTTCTGACTTAGCATTGGCTGCATCAGCTGCTACTTTTTCGGCTACCTTAAAATCATAAGTCAATTTTTGAATATGGTACTCTTCCAGTGCTGCATCATAGGCTTTTTTATCAGCTTGATATTTAGCTAATTCTTTTTCATAAGCAGCTTGGTCAGTATCAAACTGCGCTTTAGAAGCAGCGTTTACCTTATCAGCAGCTGCTTTTTCAGCCACTTTAGCATCGTACTCAGTCTTGGCTTTATCATACTCAGCTAATTCTTTTTTGTGCTCTTCTTTTGCCTTTTGATAATCCGAAACAACAGAGTTAATCTCCTTAGCTTGGGCTTGATTATCCGCGATAGCACCCTCTAAAGATGTATGTGTTTGAGGTGCAGTCTCTTCAACTTTTACCCCTTCTTTTAAAGCAGAAGCCTTAGCATCTTCCAGACTATCACTTGTGACAACACTCATTGTTTCAGTAGTGTTTCCCACTTCTTTGACAGAAACAACTTGCTTTTCTGAATGGTCAACAGTTGCTGTCGCATCTGTTGTAGTATCGGCAAGTACTGATGCACTCAAGGGTGTGTCAGTGGCTGCTGAGGTTGAAACCTCATCGGCATGCGCTCCAGTAGTCCCCATCGCTAAAATAGTTGTACCCAAAAGAACAGAAGCAGCCCCAAAGCTATACTTCCTGATTGAAAAACGTTGTGAATCTTTTCTTCCCATATCACAAATTTCCTTCTAATTTTTTCTTAACACCTAAAGTCTATCACTTTTAAACTTTCTGTCAATAATTTTAACTTCATATTTT
>OATQ01000628.1_pt1 | contig 12251 bp, 8 predicted proteins | sample 1495061 | NCBI WGS metagenome assembly OATQ01 (sample SAMEA2579979, study PRJEB22360) | human gut metagenome
CGAAGAGGACCGCGCGGCCGGTTATGACCGCCGTCGCGGTTTTGAGGCCGGCTTGCGCGCCGCGGACAACCCGCTCGATGCTGCTTTGATTCGCCTGGGCTCGTTTACGCTCGACTCGGGCTATGGTGCGGCACGTGAACTGCTTTCCGTCGCTCCAGATGTTTCGTTTATCGCCTGCGCGACCGACACCATGGCTGCGGGCGCGCTTCGTGCCATCGATGAGGTTCGCGGCATGGGCGAGGGTATACACCGCGTGAGTGGTTTTGGTGACAACGCTTTTTTGCGCGCGCTGACGGGCGGCATTCCCACCGTGCATTATGGCTACCTGACCAGTGGCGTCGAGGCGACCAATATGTTGCTCAACACGCTCGATGGCGTGGAGGGGGAGAGCGGTCTCAAGACGCTCAAACTTGGGCATCAGCTTATGAATGTCTAGGCTTTGGGCACGTCTGCCTGCCGCTGAGCCGCCTCTTTTTGCTTTAAAACTACCTTTCGCCGGCTTTTTCCTACCGTTCACCCTTCTGTGAAAACGATTACAGACATATGAAACTGAAAACGATTACAGACATATGAAACTGAAAACGATTACAGTGTAAGTGTCAAAGATGGCCGGGTGCAGATGCGCCCGTTGGAGGAAAGGGAAGTCATGGACTACCGCAAATCAGCCCAAGAGGTGCTCGACAACATCGGTGGCGCCGGCAACGTTGTTTCGGCCGCACACTGCGCCACGCGTCTGCGCCTTGTGATTGCCGATAACGCCAAGGTCGACAAGGAGGCCCTCGAGAATATCGACGGCGCCAAGGGCGTCTTTGAGGTCCAGGGCCAGCTCCAGATTATTTTTGGCACTGGCACCGTCAATAAGGTCTACGACGAGTTCATTGCGCTCAGCGGCGTCGAGGCTGCCACCAAGGCCGAGGTCAAGGAGGCAGCGGCGCAGCAGCAGAACATCTTTATGCGTGCCATTAAGGTGCTCGGCGACGTCTTTGTCCCCATCATCCCCGCCATCGTGGCTTCGGGCCTTCTGCTGGGCATTATGAGCGCCCTCAACTTTATGGCCTCCAACGGCTTTATCGCGCTCGACACCAATAACTTTATTTATAAGATTGCCGACCTGGTCTCGGGCACGTCTTTTGGCATTCTGCAGATCCTGATCGGTTACTCCGCCGCTAAGGCCTTTGGCACCAACCCGTACCTGGGTGCCGTCGTCGGCGGTGCGTTTATCAACTCCTCGCTGCAGAGCGCCTACACGGTTGCCTCCGAGGGCGTTCAGACTATGGTCACCGTCATTCCCGGCGTGTACAGCTTTGAGTGGGTCGGCTATCAGGGTCATGTGATCCCCATCGTCATCGCCTGCGCCATTCTGGCCTTCCTCGAGAAGCGTCTGCATAAGATCGTTCCCGAGATGTTCGACCTCTTTGTGACCCCGCTCGTCTCGGTGTTCGTGACCGTGCTCGTGACGCTCGTTGCCGTCGGCCCCATCTTTGTCTGGGCCGAGAACGCCATCCTCGGTCTGATCCAGGCCCTGCTGACCCTGCCCTTCGGCATCGGTTCCTTTATCGTCGGCCTGTTCTATGCCCCCACGGTCGTTACCGGTATCCACCAGATGTACACCGCCATCGACCTGGGCCAGCTTGCCCAGTACGGCGTGACCTACTGGCTGCCCATCGCCAGTGCTGCCAACATCGCTCAGGGTGGCGCCGCACTCGCCGTTGCCTTTAAGACCCGCGATGCCAAGATCAAGGGTCTGGCGCTTCCTTCGGCCCTGTCCGCCTTCATGGGCATTACCGAGCCTGCCATCTTTGGTGTGAACCTGCGCTTCTTTAAGCCCTTCATCGCCGGCTGCATCGGCGGCGGTTGCGGTGCCCTGGTCTGTGCGCTCACTTCGCTGGCTGCCTCCGGCACGGGCGTTACCGGTATCTTCGGTATCCTGCTGTGCCTGGCCCAACCCGTGCAGTACGCGATCATGTTTGCGGTCGCCGCGCTGGTTTCCTTTGCCGTCTCGTTTGTCCTGTACAAGGACGAGCCCAAGGCTTCCGAGCAGGCCTAAGAGCTTTTGATTGAGGGGATGCCCGCGGGTTGTATGCTCGCGGGCGTTTCTCGTATCTGGTGCCGATCTCTGGTGCCTTGTTGCTTTCGATCCGTTAGGACTTTGATATGTCTAATGCACTTGGTCGCGACCTTGCAAAGCTGGTCGCCGCTGTTGACGCCGCCGCCTCTGAGTGCGGCCATGGCGCGTATGGCCAGCGCTTCCATATAATGCCGCCGGCGGGCTGGCTCAACGACCCCAACGGTCTTTGCCAGGCAGGCGGCGTGTTCCATGCCTATTTTCAGTATGCGCCGTTTGATGTCGAGGGTGGCGTTAAGGCCTGGGGCCATGCGACGAGCCGCGACCTTATGACGTGGGACTATGTTGGCGCTCCGTTGCTGCCCGACGAGCCGTTCGATTGCCACGGTGTGTATTCGGGCTCCGCGCTTGCCGAGGACGGTCGCATTCGCGTGCTCTATACGGGCAACGTTAAGCTTCCCGATGCGGACGGCACGTACGACTACGTCAATACCGGCCGCCGCGCCGATACTGTTTATGTCGAGAGCGTTGATGGCCTTGCCGGTCGGGAGTTCAGCCAAAAGCGCGTGGTGCTGGCGTCCGAGGATTATCCCGAGGATTTGACCTGCCACGTGCGTGACCCCAAGGTGTGGCGCGATGATGATGGGCGTTACCACATGGTGCTGGGCGCGCGTCGTCGCGTGGACGGTCCGCATGTCGATAGTCGATTTTGCGCCATGCACGGCGAGGGTGCCGGGCGCGATGTGGGTGAGATCCTGGTGTATGGCTCGGCCGATATGCTGAGTTGGGAGCTCGAGAGCCGTGTGTCTACGCCCGAGCGCTTTGGCTTTATGTGGGAGTGCCCGGGATACCTTGAGCTTGAGGCGGATGGCGGTGTACCGGCGAAGTGGCTGTCCTTCTCGCCCCAGGGCCTCAAGGGCGGTCGTTGGGACCGCGGCAATGTATATGCAGCGGGCTACATGCCTGTAACGGGCGACATTACGGGCGGCAATGACGCTTATGAGCTGGGCGAGTTCCGCCTGTGGGACGCCGGTTTTGACTTCTATGCTCCGCAGGAGTTCACGGCCGAGGACGGTCGCCATATTCTAATCGGCTGGATGGGCATGCCCGATGAGCCGACCTATGGCAACGACCCCACCGTGGCGTGCGGCTGGCAGCACTGCATGACGGTGCCGCGTGAGCTTACAGCCGGGGCTGGCGGCGTGGTACTGCAGCAGCCGGCGCGCGAGATCGAGCGCCATTATGCCTCGGTGCGTGTGGGGGAGGGCTCGTTGGAGGTTGCCGGCGATATCTGTTTTGACGTTGTTGTTGACGGTATCGACGGCGCGTTTACCGCGACCGTTGATGGCGAGCTAAAGCTGGTGCTTGTTCCCGCCGAGGGCGAACTGCCCTCGCGCTTTGAGATGCGATTTACCGATGAGAGTCGCGCTTCTGCCGGCTGCGGTCGTACCGTGCGTTGGGAGTCCGTCGACGAGGTTAGTAACGTGCGCATTGTTGGCGATGTTTCCTCGGTCGAGGTGTTTGTGAACGATGGTGCGCTCGTGTTCTCGACGCGCATCTATCCCGAGGCCTATGGCGTGACCGTTGACGCTCCGGGCGCGAATGTGACCTACCACGCGCTCAACATCTAAGCGATTCGTCGCATATCGGCGCTATACTGCAGCCGTAGCCCACCGAGCGGGAAACATCCGCATCGTGGGTTTTTGTTATGGAGGGAAGGTGCCGTATGGGCGTACAGCAGCTAGAAGAGGCCTGGGCTTTGAGGGCCAGCGCGCGTGAGGCGCGGTTGCTTGCGGCGTCGCATGTGCCGGCAGCGCTGTCGTTGCTGGGGATTGTACGGCCCGGCGATCGTCTGGTGGCCTTTGCGGATGACTTTGCCGATGCGTTTGCGAGCGGCTTTGATGACTGCGATGTTGTGCTCGTGGGCTCGCCGTCCGCCGAGGCGTTTGCCGCCGCATCCGAGGGCTTTGATGCTTCGTTTGATGCCGAGGGTCCGCACCTGTGGTGGTTCGTCAACTCCATCGGCGGGTTTGGTCTGCGTGTGCCCGATCTGCGTGCGCTGGGTCGGGCGGCGCGTGAGGCCCATGCGCTGCTGGTTGTTGACAACACCGTGGCGTCGACTTTTGGCTGCGATCCGCTGCGGCTGGGTGCTGCGCTGTCGTTCGAAGCGCTTGACCGTGTGTGCGCCGGTGAGGCTCCACGCAAGCTCGTTGCTGCTTCGGTGGCGCGCTCGCAGCTCAAGCGCCATCGTGTGGATGCCGCTGCCGAGTGCGCGCACGTATTGTTTGCAGGCTGCGGTGCGTCGGCGCTCGACCTTTCTGCCGAGGAGACCGACGTGCTGGAGCGTGGGCTTTCCTCGCTTAACGTCCGCATGCAGGCGCATTTCGACCGCGCCCGTGCGCTGGCCGAGTATCTGGCCGCCAACGAGATGGTGCGCAACGTTCGCTATCCCGGGCTGAGTTCGCATCCCGACCATGCGGCTGCAACGGGAATCCTCGAGCACGGCTTTGGACCGGCAGTTGAGTTTGATCTTATCGAACGTAGCGCGGGCGAGCTGTTCGATGCTTTGCCCGGGGAGTTTCGCACATCGCCCGTCGGCGGCGCAACGACGCGCCTTTCGGCCCCACGCGGCAAGCAGGGGAGCACCATCCGCCTCTTCGCCGGTACCGACGACCCCTTGATCGTGGCCGCCACCCTAGACAATGCCCTCCGATGATTATTCTGGGACGGGGATTAAAAAATCATTAGGTACACAATGATTTTTTAATCCCCGTCCCAGAATAATCATCTATGGTGACCGACCAGCTAAAAAAGCCCCGTCCCAAATTGGCTACTCTTTGATGCTGGCGATGAGGGCGTTGGCTTTGGTGGCGATGACGTTGTTAATGTCGGCCTGCAGCTCTTCGTAGACCGCTATGGCTCGCTCGCCGGCGGGGGTGAGGGTGGATCCGCGGGCGCCGTCGCGCTCGATGAGCTTGCAGCCCAGCTGACCTTCGGCCTCGTTTACAATGCGCCAGGCCTTGGAATACGCCATGCCCATGCTCTTGGCGGCGCGGTTGAGCGAGTGCTCGCGGGCAATACCCTGCAGCAGCAAGACGCAGCCGTGGCCGAACACGCCCGGCAGATCCTTGTCGCACGCTTGAATGACCAACTTTGCCGTCGTCTTGTACTCCATGTGCTCCACGTCTCCCCGCTAAAGTGTTTGCTGGGCAAACGCATAGCCTGCGTCAAACCCTCGTGTGCTCTTCTTAAATCATGCATTGTAGCAGTCAAAGTGCGTTAAGATACTTCCCCAGTATTGGGCGCCCAAGGTTGGGCTGGGTCCTACGAGGCCTGCAGCCGACCGGTCGCATGGAAAAAGGAGAAACATGGCTACGTTCTTTCCCGGTGAGTCCCACACGTTTTCGGAGTATCTGCTGGTCCCTGGTTACTCGTCCTCGCAGTGCATCCCCAACAACGTCTCTCTTAAGACGCCGCTGACCCGCTTTAAGCGCGGTGAGAAGCCGGCAATCACCCTGAACATCCCCATGGTTTCCGCCATCATGCAGTCCGTCTCGGGCGTCGATATGGGTGTCGCGCTCGCTACCGAGGGTGGCCTGTCCTTCATTTACGGTTCCCAGAGCGCCGAGTCCGAGGCCGCTATGGTCAAGGCCGTCAAGGATCACAAGGCCGGTTTCGTTCAGTCCGATTCCACGCTGACCCCCGACATGACCATGGAGCAGGTCATTGAGCTCAAGGAGAAGACCGGTCACTCCACCATGCCGGTTACCGACGACGGCACTCCCAAGGGTAAGCTCCTGGGCATCGTCACCAGCCGTGACTATCGCCCCAGTCGCGATGACCACCAGACGAAGGTCTCCGAGTTCATGACCCCGCGTGAGCAGCTCATCGTGGGCGACAAGAACATCAGCCTCAAGGTTGCCAACGACGTCATCTGGGACAACAAGCTCAACGCCCTGCCCATCGTCGACGACAACGATCACCTCATGGGCATCGTCTTCCGCAAGGACTACGACAGCCACAAGACCAACCCCAACGAGCTGCTCGATAACGACAAGCGCTACATGGTCGGCGCCGGTATCAACACCCGCGACTATGCCGAGCGCGTGCCGCTGCTCATCGAGGCCGGCGCCGATGTCCTGTGCATCGACTCCTCCGAGGGCTTCAGCGAGTGGCAGAAGCGCACCATCGAGTGGATTCGCGCCAACTACGGCGAGGACGTCAAGGTCGGTGCCGGCAACGTCGTCGACGCCGAGGGCTTCCGCTTCCTGGCCGACTGCGGTGCCGACTTCATCAAGGTCGGTATCGGCGGCGGCTCCATCTGCATCACCCGTGAGACCAAGGGCATCGGCCGTGGCCAGGCTACCGCGCTGATCGACGTCTGCCGCGCTCGCGACGAGTACTACGAGGAGACCGGTGTCTACGTGCCCGTGTGCTCCGACGGCGGTATCGTCTACGACTACCACATGACGCTCGCCCTGGCCATGGGTGCCGACTTTATGATGCTGGGCCGCTACTTCGCTCGCTTTGACGAGAGCCCGACCGAGCGCGTCAACGTCAACGGCCAGTACATGAAGGAGTACTGGGGCGAGGGTTCTGCGCGTGCCCGCAACTGGCAGCGCTACGACCTGGGCGGCGCTGCGAAGCTCAGCTTCGTCGAGGGCGTCGACTCCTACGTTCCCTACGCCGGCTCCCTCAAGGACGGCGTGGGCGGCACGCTCTACAAGGTCAAGTCCACGATGTGCAACTGCGGCGCTCTCTCGATCCCCGAGCTCCAGGAAAAGGCACGCCTGACCCTGGTCAGCTCCACCTCCATCGTCGAAGGCGGCGCTCACGACGTAGTCGTGAAGGACTCCCAGCAAAGCGTCAGCTACCGCTAAGCGGCTTTCCCAAGCACCGCACCTTGCCGTTCAAACCGTCGCTCGCGTACCAAAGTACGCGTCGCTCCTCTTTCACGGCAATCTGCGGCACTTGGAAAACCCGACCATACATGGGCGGGTAACATTTAGCGGTTGATTCACAACCACGTTATTTAGATAAAGCGAGATGCCTGCAAGTCGCAGGCATCTCGCTTGTCGTATTTGCTATCATCAGTCAAGTTAACCTTAGGGTCGGGCGGCTTGGCTTTGTTCGCTACAAGTTCCGCACGCAAAGAAGAGCACTTAATGTGCTCTTCGTCTTGCGCAGGACTGTCCGCAGTAGCGAATAAAGCTAAGCCGACCGACCCCAGCTAAGATTAAAGGAGCTGATATGTGCGATTGCACAGATCATAAGGACGAGATTCCTGTCTACGACGCGCAGGCCATTGAGTCCAGGTGGATGAAGGCCTGGGAGGACTCCAACCTCTTTGCCGTCGACACCGACGACAGCAAGCCCAAGAAGTACGTGCTCGAGATGTTCCCGTATCCGTCGGGCGACCTGCACATGGGCCACGCGCGCAACTACACTATCGGCGATGCCATGGCCCGTCAGGCCCGCATGCGTGGCTACGACGTGCTGCATCCCATCGGCTTTGACGCTTTTGGCCTGCCCGCCGAGAACGCCGCCATCAAGCACAACACGCAGGCTGCCGCCTGGACGTATAAGAACATGGACCAGGCGCTCGCCACGATGAAGCGCATGGGCTTCTCCTACGATCTGGATCGCATGGTCAAGACCTGCAGCCCCGACTACTACCGCTGGGGCCAGTGGATCTTTGAGAAGATGTGGGAAAAGGGCCTGGTCTACCGTAAGAAGAACCCGGTCAACTGGTGCCCCACCTGCAAGACCGTTCTGGCTAACGAGCAGGTTACCGAGGGTAAGTGCTGGCGCTGCGGCACCGAGCCCGAGAAGCGCGACCTGGAGCAGTGGTACTACAAGATTACCGAGTACTCCCAGGAGCTGCTCGACGATCTGGAGAAGCTCCCCGGCTGGCCTGAGCGCGTCAAGCAGATGCAGGCCAACTGGATCGGTCGCTCTGAGGGCGCCGAGGTCGACTTTACCCTGTGCGACCAGGATGGCGAACCCATCGAGGGCGACGAGGGCAAGATCACCGTTTTCACCACGCGTGCCGATACGCTCTTTGGCGTTTCCTTCTTTGTCCTGGCTCCCGAGTACGCCGGCTTGCACGAGCTCGTCGAGGGCACGGAGTACGAGGAGGGCGTCACCAAGATCGTCGAGGACTCCAAGCATATCTCTGCCGTCGAGCGTGCCCAGGGCACCCTCGAGAAGCACGGTGCCTTCACGGGCCGCTATGTGGTAAACCCCGTCAACGGCGAGAAGGTCCCCGTTTGGGTTGCCGATTATGTCGTTGCCGACTACGGTACCGGTGCCGTCATGGCCGTTCCCTGCGGCGACCAGCGCGACTTTGAGTTTGCCCGTAAGTACGACCTGCCGATCGTGCCGATCATCCTGGACGATGACGATCGCGCTGCCGTCGAGGCCAGCGGCGAGAGCATCGATACCTTCCATGCCGAGACCGTCGACTGGGATTGCGCTCACGCTGCCGAGGGCACGCTCGTCCAGTCCGGCAAGTACACTGGCATGCGCGGCGGTAAGCACTCCGAGGGTGAGGCTGCCATCGTGGCCGATCTCGAGGCCATGGGCTGCGGCCGTCGCAAGGTCGAGTTCCGCTTGCGCGACTGGCTCATCAGTCGCCAGCGCTATTGGGGCAACCCCATCCCGGCCATCCACTGCGAGCACTGCGGCATCGTGCCCGTGCCCGAGGATCAGCTGCCGGTGACGCTGCCCGAGAACCTGGACCTGGGCGCCGGCGAAACCCTCGCCGAGTGCAAGGAGTTCTACGAGACCACCTGCCCGGTCTGCGGTCGCCCGGCCAAGCGCGAGACCGATACCATGGACACCTTTACCTGCTCCAGCTGGTACTACCTGCGCTATACCGACCCGCACAACACCGAGCTGCCCTTCTCCAAGGGAGCCGCCGACCGTTGGATGCCCGTCGATAACTACATCGGCGGCATCGAGCACGCCATTCTGCACCTGCTCTACAGCCGTTTCTTTACCAAGGCACTGCGCGACCTGGGTCTGCTGAGTGTGGACGAGCCCTTCACCAACCTGCTGTGCCAGGGCATGGTCAAGGACGAGAACGGCGACACCATGTCCAAGTCCAAGGGCAACGTCGTGCCCCCGAGCTCGGTTATCGAGCCCTACGGTGCCGACACCATGCGTTTGGCGATCCTGTTTATCGCCCCGCCCGAGAAGGACTTCGACTGGGATCCCAAGGCCGTCGAGGGCGCCAACCGCTTCATCAAGCGCGCCTGGCGTATCGTTTGGCAGCTCGTCCAGTCCGGCGACGCCAACGTGGCCTTCGACAAGTCCGCGCTCGACGAGGTCGCGATGAAGCTCTATCGCGAGCGTCACCGCACCATCGCCAAGTGCACCGAGGACTTCGATCGCGGCCAGTTCAACACCGCCATCTCGGCCGTCATGGAGCTCGTCAACGCGGCGAGCGCCTACCTCAACGCCACCGAGGGTACCGCCCGCGACAAGGCGCTGTGCTACGGCGTGGCCAAGGATATCGTGAGCGTCCTTGCCCCCATCTGCCCGTTCTGGGCCGACGAGCTGTGGCACGAGGCGCTCGGCTGCGAGGGCAACGCCTACACCGCCGCCTGGCCCGAGTTCGACCTGGCCGAGTCCGTTGAGGACACGGTGCAGATCGTGGTCCAGGTGCTCGGCAAGGTCCGCGGCCGCGTCGACGTGGCCCGCGATGCCTCCAACGAGGAAATGCAGGCTGCCGCCGAGGCCGCTGTCGCTAAGTGGACCGAGGGCAAGACTGTCGTCAAGGCCATCTGCGTGCCCGGCAAGCTGGTCAACCTGGTGGTCAAGTAAGCGCTGCGCGCATAGCTGACATGCAACAAACGAGGGGCGATCCGGTTGGGTCGTCCCTCGTTTTGCATGTATCTGCCTAGTTGCCTTCGGCCAATTGTCCTATTCTTGTGGAGAAGCTGTGCGCACGCTGACCTGCAGATTCGTACTGTGCTTGCACGTTTCCGCAGCTATTGGTATAGTTTGCTTGCAAATGAAGTTGTAATTGAAAGAAGTGGGGTTTCGGCCCCGCTTCTTTTTTGTATGGATGGAGGTGCCGCAATGGTCAAGACCAAGACCGAGCAGGCGATCATCGACGCGCTCGAGGCCGTCGCTCCCCAGCACGATATCGACATCGTCGACGTCGAGCTCGTGGGTGCCACCAAGGCCCCCTGCGTGCGCGTGCGTATCGAGGGTGCCGAGGGTCAGAGCCTGTCGCTCAACGACGTCACGGCCAACACCAAGTGGGTCGGCGATGTGATTGAGGAGCTCGACCCCATCTCTTCGAGCTATACGCTCGAGGTGTCGAGCCCGGGTATGGCGCGCCCGCTGCGCCGCCCGGGTGACTTTGCCCGCTTTGTGGGCGAGAACTGCGAGCTCACCTCCACCGCCACCGAGGGCCGTCGCAAGTACGCCGGCAAGATTGCCGCCGCCACCGAGGCCGACGTGACCCTCGAGCTCGAGGACGGCGAGTCCGTTACCCTCGATTTCTCTGATGTTAAAAAGTGCAAATTGAAGCCCACCTACGACTTCAAGCCCGCGAAGGAAGGAAAGTAAGATGGCAGCATCCGACATGATGTCCGCCCTGATGGAGCTTTGCCAGGAGAAGCACATCGACCAGCTCTACCTGATCGACCGCCTGGAGCAGTCGCTCGCCAAGAGCTATGCCGAGATTCTGCATCTTGAGTGGGGCGCCAAGGTGACCATCGACCGCACCACCGGCAAGATCTACGTCTACCGCCTTGAGCCGATCGACGATTCCATGGACGAGGAGGGCAACTTCACCGAGTTCGAGGAGATCGACGTCACTCCCAAGAACACGAGCCGCATCGCTGCCCAGCACGCCAAGGCCGAGATTAACGCCATTGTGCGTAACTCCGCCCGCGAGCAGATCTACGAGGAGTTCTCCGGCCGCATCGGTGACCTCATCAGCGGTACCGTGCTGCAGTCCACGCCCGACTTCACGATCGTCAAGATCCGCGAGGGCGTCGAGGCCGAGCTTCCGCACTTCGACCAGCGTCGTTACGAGAACGAGCGCAACGAGCGTCCGATGGGCGAGCGCTACCTGCACAACCAGCACATCAAGGCCGTGATCATCGACGTTCGCGACCCCAACTCCAACCTGCAGCCGGTTCGCGGCGAGCACAGCCGTCCGCCGATTGTCATCTCCCGTACCCACCCCGAGCTCATGCGTCGTCTGTTTGAGCAGGAGGTGCCCGAGATCTATGAGGGCACCGTCCAGATCAAGTCGATCGCCCGCGAGCCCGGCCAGCGCTCCAAGGTCGCCGTCCACTCGCTTGACGATCGTCTGGATCCCGTGGGCGCCTGCGTCGGCCCCAAGGGCAGCCGTGTTCGCGCTGTCGTGGGCGAGCTCCGTGGCGAGCGCGTCGACGTCATCCTGTGGGATGCCGATCCTGCCGTCTATGTCGCCAACGCCCTGTCGCCCGCTAAGGTCACCCGCGTCCTCATCGACGAGGAGAAGGCCTACGCCGGCGTCATCGTGCCCGACGACCAGCTGTCCCTCGCCATCGGCAAGGAGGGCCAGAACGCCCGCCTCGCCGCGCGCCTTACCGGCTGGCACATCGACATCAAGTCCGAGACGCTTGCCGCCGACATCCTCAAGAACGTTCCCGTTCACGAGGAGCCCGCCGCCGACCTGATCGGTGACGAGGAGGACGAGGACGTCCGCCGCTGCGAGTACGTGTCCGAGGACGGCATCCAGTGCCGCAACCAGGCTCGTCCCGGCTCCCGTTTCTGCGGTGTCCACGACACCGACGCCTTCGATGATGCGGAGGACCTGATCTAGCGCGCGGTTGCGCCGGGCGGGTCCCGGCGCGTCTCCCACGCTCGTTCAGTCTCTAGGCACCCAAGGTGCCAGAAAGGGTAGGTGAAGTCATATGGCAAAAGTTCGTGTGTCCACCCTGGCCAAAGAGTTCGGCATGACCTCTAAGGAACTGATGGGTCATCTCGCCGATATGAAGATTCCCGCTAAGTCCGCTTCCTCCACCTTGGAGGACGCCTATGTCGCCATGGTCCGCAAGCAGCTCGCCTCGGTGATCGAGGCCCGCGCCCAGGAAGTCGAGGCCGCCAAGCAGGCCGAGGAGCAGGCAGCTGCCGCCGAGGAGGCCGCTCCCGCCGCCGGGGCCGAGCGGCTCTCCTTGAG
>OATQ01000631.1_pt1 | contig 12180 bp, 17 predicted proteins | sample 1495061 | NCBI WGS metagenome assembly OATQ01 (sample SAMEA2579979, study PRJEB22360) | human gut metagenome
TTTCGTAAACAGTACTTTATGTATTTTTACTGTCTACTTAAGTAGGACTATATCAATTGAACTGGCTTTTTAAGTTGAATCAAACTGTACAGTTACTTAAATCTTGAGAGTACAAAAATTCATCTCCTTCCGAAACCTAGGGAGAATAAAAGTACTACTCCCTTTAACAACTTTTCGCATGCAAAAAACCAAGTCTGCTTGGACTTGGTTTTGGGTTTCATTTTTGAACAAATGGTTGTAAATTACCAACTGGTTGGCAAGGAAATTGGAATGTTGAGTTTGACTTTCATCTTACCGTTAGCAACTGAGGCTTGGTCAATCTCGTAGCCGATGTCAGGGAGTTTAAGCTGAATCTGATCGTTAACCATGCGGATACCACTATTAGATTGAGCGATGCTCTTCTTGAGGTAAGGTAGAACCAGTGATTTAGGGACTGGAAGGCGACCTAGGTGAGCACCTGCTAAGTCTAGTAGGATGACTTCCTTGTTAGTACTAACTGTAAAATCAAGGCTAAATGTTGACCCGACTGGGCCAATGGAAACTGGTACCTTAACTGTCAGATAGGAATCTCCCAAATCTACGGTGCTATTTTGTAGTGTCTCGTCCTTAGAATCCGAAAGGCTTGCTTTAAGCACCTGACGCAGTTGGTTACTATCGAGATTGATTTCGGTAGAAAGACCGCCTGATGATAGGGACGCCCCTCCAATACCTGCTTTAGCTAAATCAGCCAAAGTCGTTTGTGTTGATACATTTTTTAATTGGTCTTGACTGTCTATCTTGTCCGGAATGAGAAGGGCCGCCATTGCAATAAAGAGCACAATGACGAGGACAATGAGTCGTTTAAACCATTTCCACATAGGGAATACCTCGTTTCGAATTTTCACTTTTGAGGTCTATTGTACTGTAATAAGGGGAAAAAAGCGAGTAAGAACTGGAAATTCTCTCATCTTTTCTTAATGCTCAAGCTAGTTCATAGTTCAAAAGAAATAAAAGTGATGAGCAGTATCAGATAATCATCTGCTCTCATAGGCTCATTCCTACTCCTCTAAAGGAGTGACATCGCTAAGCAGAGACCTGCAGCAGTATTTGCAAAAGCGTGGATAAAGACACTTGGAAGAATAGAGCCACCTGCTTTTTTCTCATTGATAGCACCAAAGACGTAAGCTATGAGACTGATAAAGGCAAAAATTATAACAGATTTTAGAAAGCCTATTAGTTGGATAAACATAAGCGCATGAATCAGACCAAATAATAATGACTAGATGAGATTTGCTCCTAGAAATCCTAGTTTTCCTTGCAATCTTTTCAAAAGAAAACCTCTAAAAAAGATTTCTTCTGGCAAGGCAGTGCCTAAAATAGCGTAGGCTAGGATGGCAGGGAGAGTTCCGATTCCCTTTCCAATAAAATCTGCTGTAGCTGTTTTGCTAGGGTCAAACCAACTGAAAAGCACTACCGAAAAAAGAAGGAAAACTAGGGCCATACCCAAGATAATTTGGAGTAGCTGACTGATATTTTTTTTTGAACCTTCTTTAAACCAATCCAGTCAAAGAAGCCGACCTTTTTCCTCCTCCAAATCAACCAAGTCATAAAAGGAATGAAAGAGACGATGATCAGTTCCAAAATACCGTTCACCAGTTTAGACATAAACAAGGCCATGAATTTGTCCTCCATTTCTAATCAAAAGATAGCTTTGACCTTTTGAAAACGATTACCATGACGCCTTGATTATACTACTTTTAAGAAAATAAGAAAGCCGTTACTCACCAGTCTTGCCAGGTTTCTTTGGCACGAATCACACGGTCCTGCTTATACTCGATATGGTAAACACGCCAGCCACCAATCCAATCGTCGGCTAGCTTGTACTCAACACTTCCTTGAACATCATCCCTCTGGCCCAAAAGCTTCTCCACTTCTTTTCGCGCCATTCCTTCAAGCTGATACTGGCGTTGAAAACTCCACATCAACTTGTGACGCATGGAATCTGAAGTATGGGCCCATTTTTCGGGAGTAAATACCCGGTCACGAGGGACAATGATTGCAACATGAACGAGGCAAACGATTTCAATGATTAGCCACAAGGCTTTTCGTCGTCTGCGTCTGCTTTCTAGAGTAAGGGATGCCATCAGACTACCTTACCTTCTCTTGCTCCCAATGCTCATCAATCTTGACGGTATGCTCTCTAGCAAAATGGTAGATTATATCTCTAGCCAGGTCTTGAGACACACGAGCCACATTAGTCATACCAGTATCTAAGTCTGCTGTGTCGTGCTCTAAGCGATACTTACCATTCTCGTACTCTACAAAGATGAAACGAGGGGACTCTTTACCGCCATAGGTAAAATAAAGACTATCATAGGATACAGGAAGTTGCACAAGAGCATCCCAGATGTCACTTTCTCTTGAGCCTGCAATCGTATCATAGTTCACCTCATCTGCTGTCGAAATACGCATGACTAGACCTTCTGATTTCTTCCTAAGAACCGTTAACCAATAAAATAAATCCATCTTTTTTCTCCTTTAAATAATGATGCCTTTTTGCTTCAGATTATCCAGACATTCCTGTAAATAGATAGCATTATGCTCTGGATAAATAATAGGCGGTAAATTTTCCTCTTCAAGCCTGTCGTAGGCTGGCAGTTGCTTTCCTCGATACTCTTTTTCAAACCATTCGGGGCTGACACGATAGCCCCGCTCTGTCATTTCTTGCATAATGAGCTCATGGTATTTAAACAAGCGGTAGGGGGAATAGTCAAAAACATAATTGACTGTAGCATGTTTACGTTGCCATCCCTTGCCACGAAGGGCACAACATTCTCGGTGTTGCCCTAATAATTGCTGACGGGGTAGTTTTGAAATCAAGACTTGATGCCATAGTCTCATTTGCTACCTCCATTAATCAGAGTTGACTCCTCAAGATAGCGATTAGGATACTTGGTGAGGAGCTCTCTGACGGATGTCACCAAATGGAGCTGGGAAATACGACCTGCCGCATAGCTATCCAATTGGGCCATAAACATCTCCTTCTCACTGGCAGTTGCTTTTTTCTTAAAATAGCCCCAGATATGTTGGAAGGCATTAACGACCTGACCTGGATTTTCAGGAAGGTCCAGGGCTTGATCAATGTAGGCCTGAACCTGATCCAAACGAACCTTATCTTGCTTTAGATAGTTACGGATTTCTAGGTAAATCTTGTTGGAATGGCTGAGCACCAGATATTTATTTGCTGCCCAAAGTCGCTCGCACTGGCGGCGGGGATTGCTTGTTGTCATTAGAGACCTTCCTTTATTGCTTTCTTAACAGTATAGCATAGTTTAAATGGGGAGCATAGACCATCCTCCAAGTCAGTATCGGTTTAACTTTCAAAAATAGTCCAAACATTTTCAGAAAGGAGATTTTGCTTGGTTCGTTTGAAAGCGTTTGCTATACTTGAGTTATCAAAGAAAGGAGACAAGCCTATGACATTGTCCAAAAAACTCACACTTTCTCTTGCCTCTATGGCAGTTCTTGGTCTTTTAGCAGCCTGCTCAAACCAAAAGGCTCAAACACCTGAAAGCTCTGCTAGCACCCAACAAAGTTCAAGTAAGGTTTCATCTTCACAAAGTTCTGAAGCTACCAAACAGACTGAAGGGCTAGATGGCACCTATAAGGGAACTGATGAAAATGATCGTATTACTCTTACCATCTCCGGAAATACTGGAACTTGGGAGGAGGACGAAGCAGAGGGCGAGAAGGAAAGCAAGTCTGTAACAGTTAACCCTGACAATCAAAGTCTAACGATTGGGGATGATATCAAATACTATAAACTTGATGGGAATCAGCTAACTATTGAAGATGATGACCACGATACTAACGATACCCTTGTATTGAAAAAATAATATGAAACCCCTTAGCCACAATCTTTCTGGATTTAGCTAAGAGTTCTTCGTTTTTATGCTATACTATAAGAATAAAGAAAGCGAATACAAGTAGGAGGTTGACGATGAATCAAAGAAAACTATGGGTGGTGCTCTTTGCGGTATCCATTATGGTGACTCTTATTGGGTTGGGATTTTCTGTATATAACTATTTTGTCTTTGATAAGCCTTTTATGACTCCCACTACAAAAGGGTTACTAGCTGCATTTTTCCTGTGTGCGACAATGGTTGCCATTAGTCTATCCAAATCAAATAGGAAGTAAAGATAAGAAATAGGAAGTAAAGATAAGAAAGAGGTATAAGTTTGGAGACTTATACCTCTTTTGATACAACATTATTTAATTTTGTGTTTGTTCATCTTTTCTTCAAAGATGTCTGTCATAATCTTACGTAACTCTTCTCTCTCTTTTTCAGGAAGGTCCCCTTGGCGCTTAACCACTGCATAAAGTTCAGGATATTGCTTGGCTACACGCTCGACTGTCTTAGTCGTCGCATGATTTCTCACAAAGAAAGGAATACGTTTAATCCATTCTTGCGGTACCAAGTCAAGCAACTTCTTAGCCGCTTCCTTATCAGAAATCTTAGCTGTACTCAAGCCTTTCTCGATTTGCTTTTGTTCTTGTTCTGTAAAATCTTTTAATTCCATAACTTGCTCCTCTTTATCTTTATATAGTAAATTTTACACCCATACATGAGAATATACAACTGATTGGGATGGGATGTTGCTAGCTGTGAACAATAATAGAATTAGGAAAATCATGATTTCTTTTTTCCTAAAATACCGTACAAAAAGATCTGATGGATTTGCTTAACATCTGTTTCTAAATTATCACTATGGGCTAACTGATTTCCCACACTATTGAGAGCATCCATAACATTTAAAATAAGCTCTGTTGACAAGTCTCTAGCAATCAGTCCCTCTTCTTTCCCGAGATTAATATAAGTGCGATAAATGTCACGTTTTTTTGCAGTTATCGCTTTCGTTAGGAGACTTGAGAAAGCGGGATCACTCACCGTTTTATCTTGAAAATAGTCCGAGATTTGCTGACTCATTTTCTCCTGACATAGGTCTAAAGCCTGGTCTAATTTTGTATTAAAAGCTAGATTACTTTTTAAAATATCCTCGGCTTGCTGGGTTATTTCTTCAAACAAGTCATTAACACAAAGAGCCACCAAATTATCTTTGCTCTCAAAATAATTGTAGATAGAAACAGGTGATACTTCTGCTACCTCTGCAATAGATTTTATACTCGTTTCCTTAAAACCTTTTTCTTTGAATAGATGCAAAGCTGCTTGAATAATCGCTTGCTTCTTTTTCTCAGTCGTCTTTTGATATTGATTCATGTGAACACCTCAGTTACTACCAATTTTAGCATAAGTTTGAAATATATACCTGTATATTTCATTTTTTCTTGCTATTCTGACTACCTTTCTCTATAATAAAGTTTGAAATTTAATCATCACTATTTCAAACTTTATTTGCAAAAAAGGGAGGGAACATGCTCATTCAATATCTTATAAAACAGTCTAAAAATCCTAGTGGTCTTGTCGGGCGATTAATTACTAACATCTGGTCGTCCTATTTTAAGAAATTCAGTCTTTGGGCAATCAAACAGACTACCATTTCAGATAATAGTCGGATTTTAGAAATCGGTTATGGCGGTGGTAGCACTATCAAAAACCTACTTGCTTTAGATAAAAATCTTGACATTTATGGCATTGATATTTCCAAGGAGTCTTATCAAACTGCTAAACGGATGCTTTTAAAGTCAATAGAAAACGATAGTGTCCAGCTGATGGTTGGAAATGTCGAAAACCTTCCCTACCAAAATCATTATTTTGATCTTGTCTTTGCCATTCAGACCCATATTTTCTGGAAAGATTTAAAACAAAGCTTTCAGGAAATCTATCGAGTCATGTCTAATCATTCTACTCTGATTATTGCTTCCGAAAAAGAAAAAATTAAGTATCATATGACAGATTATGGAACAAGTTCTGAATTTAGTCAGTTATTAATAAGTATTGGCTTTTCAAAGATTGAAGAAAGGCAAAATCACAAATGGGTTTTGTACATTGTTATTAAAAGACATTAGGAAATTGATAGACAAATTCCCACTTGACTTAAGAAAAGCTCTCCCCCATAGCAACACGAAAAGAGAAGACTAAGTTAGTCTTCTCTTTGTGTAAGCTTTACGCTTTTGAAGTTAGGATATAAGTCAAAGGTAAGTAAATTACTTTTAATATACGGAGTTAAGGCGTTTTTTGATTCATGTCTAAAAACTTTCGGAATCATCAACTGTGATGGTAGTTTTCGAGCATAACAAAAAGTAGTGAAGAGATGCCATCGTTGGAATCTTCCTCACTACTTTTCTTCTCTCTTTCCTACTCAATCACCAATAGCAGCATTTCAGAGTTTCCACTCTTCAATCAACCAATCCGAAAAAGCATCATATCTTTCTTGGAGATGGTCATGATGACCGTAGGGGTCAAATGCTGCATAAGTGGACAAGCACTGTTTTTTGATAAGTTCATGCACTTCTTTGGCATAACTAGGAGCTTTGGCCAGTCTATTCTTATGATTAGCCCCCTCGGTCGAACCGTTACATAAATAGACTGAGCAAGACTTATTGAGAAGCTGGTGGGATTGGCAGTAGGATACAAAATCTGGATACCAAAAGGATCCACAAATGGAAAAGATCAAAGGCATCTTATCACTACTATAAAGACTGTGGATAGCAGACAAACCACCTAGTGAGTAGCCTCCGTAAGCCATACGACTGTCATCCAGTCGGAACTCCTGTGCGATGCGTTTGAAAATATGGCCAAATAGTTGGTCATGATAGCTGGCTAGCTTGCCACCAAAATCAGGACTTCCAGGTCTCAAAGCCTGAGCATACCAAGGTGTAAAATCATCCAAGCGATGCTTGGGCTCAAGGCCTATCAGGATAACAGAATCCGCTAGTTTTCCCAGATAATCCAGTTGTCCATCGTTCAGAAAAACAGCTGGATAAGTCTTAGTAGCATCATAAGACTCAGGAAGGGCAATCGTCACTCGAATGCCATGGCAGACAAAGTCTTTATTTATTAACAAAGTCATTAACCTTCTCAAGAGAATCAATCACAGATGGACCGTAATCCATAAGCTCATCATAAGAAATAGTCATGATTTTCTTGTTTTTAACGGCTGGAACATTTTCAAGAACAGCGTTCTTTTCCATCTTGTCTTTAGCATCCTTGTCCATAGCCTTATTACGGTCACTGGTTACATAGATAATCAATTCTGGTTCCATAGACACGAGATTTTCCAAAGTCAAATCTGATGTTCCTGTCGCAACATTGGTATAACCAAGCTGATTAAGCATACTTTCTTGAAGGGCAGATTTATAAGTTCCAAAGGTCTCATCGTTGTAGGCACACATGATAAGAGCTTTTTTCAAGTCTTTGTCAGAAGACTTGTTTTTCTTTTTAACGGCGTCGATACGCTTTTGGAGTTGTCCTGCATACTTGTCTGCCTTGTCTTGAACGTTGAAAATGTCACCAATATTTTTAACATCTTCGATAATATTATTCAAATCTTGTTTGGTTGTTGAAACAGAAGCTTTTTGCGTATAGACGGGAATGTCGTTGCTGTTCCACGTGCTGATGGTTCCCATTGATTTGTCTGAGAACATCATGTTACGACCAATAAGGGCATCAGGTCCGTAAGCCAAGATGGCTTCTTGAGAGATGGTCTTTTTATCACCGATATGTGGGATTGAGGCAATGTCTTCCTTATATTTATCGGTTACTTCATTGTCAGGGTTAAGCATACCGACAATCTTGTCTTTTAAACCAAGCTCAATCAAGATTTCCGTTGATGAAAGGTTGTTTGTGATAACCTTTTCTGGTGCCTTTTTGAAGACTTGATCTAACTCTGTTCCCTTATCGTCATAAGTCTTGATGGTCAAGGGATACTGGGTTTCTGAGTTAATCTTTTTCACCGTTTCTTTTGCTGATGATGACGATGATGTGCTGTTTTTATATGTAGAACTGCATGCTGTCAATGTGAGGACTGCTGCAGCGATTAATGCGATACCAAAAGTTTTCTTGTTCATAAGGCCTTCCTTTCCTAGGCTTATAAATACTGAATCATTGCCTGCTGGTCATCTGTCCAGGTAATACGACTCTGAACATCATAAACCGCCTGCAAGGATTGTGGGGTTACGGCATCCCTTGGGACACCTTGGGCAACAATCTCACCTCCTTTCATTAAGTAAATATAATCTGAAAAACGACAGGCCAATTGAATATCGTGGAGAACTGCGAGAACATTAATGTCGAGTTCCTTGACCAAGGCCAACATCTCCAACTGATACTTAATATCCAAATGGTTGGTAGGCTCATCCAATAAAAGGAGTTTGGGTTCCTGAGCCAAAGCACGCGCTAGGATAACTCTTTGTTTTTCGCCACCTGATAAGGACGAATAATAGCGTGTCTTCTTTTCAGACATGCCAACCTTGTCTAGGGCATCTTGGACAAGCAAGAGGTCCCGCTCCGATTCTTTTTGTAAAAAGGAAAGATGGGGCGTTCGGCCAAGCATGACAATTTCTTCCACCGTGCAATCAAATTGAAGGGTGTTAAACTGTGTCACAACGGCCATTTCTTTTGCAGTTTCTTTTAGGCTTACCTGATCTAGGCTTTTTCCATCAAGTAAAATCTGACCGCTATCTGGTTTCAACTGGCGATAAATGGTTTTTAGCAAGGTTGATTTCCCACTCCCATTTGGTCCTAGTATGGTCTGGAATTGCCCACCTTCAACCTCTAGAGAGACACCGTTTAGGATTTTTTTCTCTCCAATCGAATAATGAATATCCTGACACTTTACATCCATAAGTCAAACCACCTTCCTACGATTTTTAGTCACAATATAAATAAAGAAAGGTGCGCCAACCAAGGCTGTAAAGATACCGATAGGTAACTCCGCATTTTTAACGAGGATTCTAGCTAAAACATCTGCCCAAACCACAAATAAGGAACCTAGGAGAGTTGCTACTGGAAAAAGCTTACGATAATTAGTCCCGACTATACTTCTAGCGATATGAGGGGTAATCAAGCCGACAAAACCAATAATCCCACAGCTAGCAACCAAGACGGCCGTTATGACTGCAACGATGGCAATATAAAGATACCAATAGAGTTTAAGGGGAATCCCTAAAGTCAAAGCTGCTTCATCGCCCATCATCATGGCATTAAAAACACGATACTGTGTTGAGAAAAAGAGAAAGGCCAAACCCACCACTACCGCTGGAAGCAGCAAGTCTGACCAAGATGTTCCTGTCAATGAACCCATAGTCCAAAACTTAATAGTCATGACACTATCTGCTGTCGCTCCAATAGAGATGATAAAATTGGCAAAGGCAATGAAGAGGGCGTTGACAACCGTTCCAGATAAAATCAGGCCAGAGGTGGTCACTCTCCCCTGCATAGAGGCAATAATTAGGACAAGAACTGTTGCCAGGATAGCCCCCACAAAGGCACCCAAGCCTACCACAGTTTTAAGGCCTAAAATGATGGCCAAGGTTGCTCCAAAAGTTGCTCCTGCCGAGATGCCTAATATATAGGGCTCAGCAATAGGATTATTAACGGTTGACTGCATGACACTCCCAGACATGGAAAGGCCTGCACCAACTATTAACCCCAGGATAACCCTAGGAACTCGCATATTCCAGATAATAGCTTCAAGTGGCTTAGCTATGCTATGACTGTCAATGGAAAGCCCCAATTTACTGAGGATGATACCATAGGTATCACCTAAATCTATAGTGACCGCTCCTAAGGACACTGCAACAAAAACTGACGTTACTACTAAAAATAGAAGCAAACAGAGCAGGCTTAGGTAGCGGGAAAAAACAAGATGTTTTGTTTTTTTAAAAGGCATTAGCACCTCCTTTCCACCTGTAATGTCAGAAAATTTTGACAATACATTTCTAGTATAACATGCCTCAAAAAGAAGGGCAAGGTCATTTGAGTATTACATAGAAAAAAGAGCAGGCTTGAACTACTCTTAAGATTTATAAGTCTCTGATAAGATTGATACCAAACCAGCTTAGGATTTAGCTTTCTCCATACTGCTACTAGCTATTCTCATGGCAAGAAGAATTATCAACACCTTAATCACAAGGGATAATCCAAGGTTCTCCTCAGTTGATGACAGTTGCGATAAAGCATTGATCAACGCATGTGTCATCACACACAGCCAAAGACTTCTGGTCTTTGTATAAATGGCGGATAAGATGAAACAATTGCTGAATAAGCCAAGCAAAAATGGGAGCAAATTAACCATTGCGAGAGATCCATCAATGTAAAAATAGAGCAAATGCCACAGTGACCAGGCTACAAATGTACACAGCGTCGATACTATATAGGTTAACTTTTCCTGCAAAGTAGGCTGGAAAAAATAACGCCAACCGATTTCTTCGACACCACCAAAGACGAGGGCTTTTACAAATAAAATTATGGGGAGATACCAAGTTGGAATAATCATTTTCCCACTCAAAACCAATGGTAAAAAATCCAAGCCTATAAAAATGAGGACTAAGAGATAGTTAAGAGGAGCTTGTTTGACTTGAAAAAAATCTCTGACAAGCTGTTTAAAACTGGAGTGATGATAGCGGATGCTAACATAGCCTCCCCAAATGGCTGAGGACACCCCACCTAACATCAGGGTAAAGAGGCCAATTGGAGTCCCATAATCAACCCTAACTTCTCCTGCTCTTAGTAACCAAACAAGAAGACTGACTAATAAGATTTGTCCAAAGGTGCCCGCCAGATAAAACGACAAGGCTTGTTTTCTATTCATATCTTGATACCTTTTCCTTTTTCTTGGCAGTTCAGGTTGTTAATAGGAGGTAGGAAATAAATAATGCTAACTCATTTTTTAGAATTTTTTTCAACGAGTTCTTTCAGTCTTTCTTTTTCCTGGATAAGCATAGACTTCTCAATAGGTGACCACTCACCAAATAATTTTTCGCGAAGAACTGACGATGCTGTTCCCTCATCCTCCAAGGAATTATAAATACATCTTCTATCTCGTTGGTAAATCTGGATGTACTCAAAAATACCACTAGTTTCCAGCTCTTGAAGATTTTCCACTAAACGGTCTACAATCGCATCATGATGCGCCTTAGGTGTCGCTCTCGCTTGACTTGGTTCCAAAGCATAAAGTTCTTCATAACGAATCTTAGTACTAAGATAAGAGAGTTCAGGCTTTGTTGCTATCAAGGCAAGTGCTACTTGGTATCCCCTAGAACTCAACAATTGGGCTGTTTTTCGAGGAATATCTACAGTTCTCAATGTACCCTCAATCAGAAGGTGGTACCCCAATTTGCTCAGTTCTTCTATCAAAGCTTCAACTAACTTTCCAGCAAAAGTCTTCGTGTAGTTAACACTTTCCTTGCCGTACTTTTCCTGCAATTCAAGATAGTTAGGATGCAAAGAGCGAAAGCTGTCTCCATCAATGATGATGATGTTGCCTTTAAATTCTCTTTGTTTAACACGATGAATGGTTGTCTTTCCGGCACCACTTTGACCACCTAACAAAAAGGCTTTTGGATGCTTCGAGTTGGTTTTTCCACGTGTCAATGAACGCATTGTCCTTTTTAAAGCTCCTTGAAAGTCTACGTCTCTGTAGTTGGCTAATGTCATTAGGCCACCACCTGTTGACTCGCTAGCCTTAACATACGTTCGATACCGTCCATATAACCACTATAACGTTCAACTTCGTCAAAACTTTCAATTAAGTAAATCTTAGTATTAATCAAGTCAGATAAATCGTCACTCATAAGAATCCATGGATTCGTTTCATCATCAAAGGCAATTCCTTGATTATCTTGATAGCGATAAAGCTGCGATAAAATACCGGCTCCACGTTCTTTTAACACTTCAACCTTCATGGTCAACTGGTAGTCTTCAACCGGTGTGAGCATCTTCTCTTCTCCTACAAGATCAACATAAGAAACATTCAATGTCTGACAAATACGGTCCAACAATTCTGTTGAAATAGCACTTGTTCCATTTTCATACCGACTAAGACTATTGCGTGAAATACCAAGTAAGTTAGCTAACTCAGGCTGTGTCAACTGTTTGGACTTTCGTACAGCTTTAATATTTTCTCCAATCATCATGTCCTCCTTTACTTTAATATTATTATAACATAAAAACGCACCAAATTTGGGCTCTATAATTTCTGTAGTGGGTAAAACCACCATAGGAATTATGGAGCCGATTT
>OATQ01000640.1_pt1 | contig 12042 bp, 12 predicted proteins | sample 1495061 | NCBI WGS metagenome assembly OATQ01 (sample SAMEA2579979, study PRJEB22360) | human gut metagenome
AGATTAAAATATAAATACAAAATTATAAATAATATGTGAAATATCCAAAAATAATTTAGCTGTAAAAAATAATAGAGAAGTAATCTATAAATACTAGCGTATTATATTTCCTTTTTCATTACCACATAATCAAATTACAGCTTATTCCTACCCCAACATGCCAACCGCCCGGATAACAAAATTCTGCCTGTAAGCCTAACCCACAAAACTTCTTCTTCGGGATGATGATATTGTCATTCGTCACAGTCTGATACATGGTTTTAGGAAACACTATCAAGCTGTCCTGTCTCGGACGATATCCACTTACCATACACATTAAAGACTGTCTTCATAATAAGCCTATGTCATTGAACTGCCGTGTCGCCTATACACATCAGGCTCACTGTCTGCATATCCTTTCGTGACCTCATTCCGGACAAGCATTCTCCAGCAACTCCATACAAAATGGAAAGTATAAAAAAAATCCCTGGCAAGCTGATCGGTGTAAGTCCATCACGTTTCAGTGACTATATTCCGACAAATGTGAACAAATTTCAAAAGAGGCCCGTGAGATCAGGCGGAAATTGAATATTGATGCCAGTATCGTATTAGGAGTATAATCCTGACAGTTTCGGGATATTTCACATCCATAAGATTAACGGCATTTCATTTCTTGGGGTTAGCCGAAGGCGAAGAGTAAGTGAACGGAGTGAGTAATGACATACATAACTGAAAGACAAAAGAGAAGTGTTATAAAAAAGTGTGCAAATCGTGTACATTTTATAATAGAAGTACATTTTTTGTAGTATATTTTATAACACATACTATCCTGACGGCTATGTATTATCTGCTATGTACCCCTCTGTCTCTGACTTACCCGATGAAGAAAGAAAATAAGAGAAACTATTCTGCATAGTCTCCCTTATTTCAATCAAGTAATTCCGATTGATTTATGTTTTCTGTGGCAATTCAAGTCCCGCCCTGATGATCAGCCTTTTTACCTGGGTTATCCGGAATTTGCAACCTTTGGAGGTAACAAAGCCTTGCCGGTTTAAAATTCCGGTCATTTCGGACAAGGACTTCCCCTGCATGAGCAATGAATGCAGCATGGCAATGGCTCTCATATTATTCGGGTTATTGTCCGCCTTGTTCTTGTTGGTCTTTACGCTTTCCCCGATAGCCCGTTCAAGGTTATTCGTCAGGTTCTCGGATTTACCAAGCCTGCATCCTCTCGCTTTCTTGACCTGTAGCGATTGTCTGGTTCGCTGGCTGATCAGTCCGGCTTCATACTCTGCTATGCTGCTGATTATATGAAGAACCAGTTTGTTAGCCTGAGGAAAATCACAGAATACAATCTCCACATCACTCTCCAGCAATTTGCTGGTGAAAGCTACATTCCGGCTTAATCGGTCCAGTTTGGCTACAATTAAGGTAGATCCTGTTTTTCTGCATTCCTCCAAAGCCTCTATAAGTTTTGGCCTGTTGGATTTACGCCCACTCTCTGTTTCAATATACTCAGCAATCGGCTTTTTATCCTTCAAGTGATTATGTATAATTTTTCTTTGAGCCTCCACTCCCAATCCGGAGATTTCCTGTTTTATCGTGGACTGTCGGAGGTAGGCAATATAAGTTTTTACTTTCATTTTTACATATTTTAATAGTCGGTTACAAATACCAAACGAACGTTCAATATCTGTCACCTGAAGTTTATGAAAAAGAAATCCTGTGAGATTTTGAGGTTTCATAGATTCCAACTTCTCATAGGATTCCGATTATTTCAGATTCGGTTATTTTTGAAAAATACTATTCTCTTATAGTTCCATACTCTTCAGAAATCCTTTTTTCATAATTATCCGTTTTCTCCACATTCTCGTCTATCACAGAAACGAGCATATCAAAGTAAACGTCTTCTATTACATTCTTTTCTCCTTCAGAATCAGGAATAAGATGTACTTCAAAGAGATCCTTTCCTTCATCGAGAACGATTTGTACCATTCCCGTATGCTTGAATCCCTGCACATGAAATTCCAGTCCGCCTTTGACCGGCTTTATCGTATCCATATCTACTCCCCATGACATTACTATAACGGGTTGTGTCTTTAGGATTGACCATATATATCCTGCTAGTTTCAGATCACAATTTTTGTTCTCCATATTCGATTGTATTTAAGTTATAGTATTCAGTGTAAATTCTCCGGTAATCCTCCATATCCAGTTCAGGGAAAACGGAGTGGTATATATAATAGAGGTCTTCTGCGCTCCATAATTCCCCCTGATCGAGCAGGGCAAATATTTCATCCGTCGCTTCATCGAATTCATCATAACTCCTCCATCGCCTTGCTGGTATCTTAGGTTGGTGAGGATAAGGTTCAGTACAATTCTCAATGATATGCTCTACCAGTGACAGACAGTTTATGAGGTCTTTCTTTATTGTAAACTCATGGTCCGTATGTGATTCGTAATATCCACAGCTAAGATTGACGCAACTGACCAGAAGCCCTCGTTCCTTTAGTTCCTGCACATCCGTCATCATTCCATGTGTTTCCCTGTATCCGAACTTTTTATATCCGGCAGCTTGAAGGAATCCGGGAGAACATAGTGAGGTCCAGCCGATTTCTGTAACAATGTCCTGATAACCCCGTCTGTCAGGCTGTATAACAAAGCGGCAGTCATTGAAAAAATCCATCACCGCTTTTCCAGAGCCTACACATCCCACCTCTTCACTGACAAAGAACGCCAGTTTTAGAGTGTCATACTTTTTCAGACATTTGAGTGCTATCCATATTCCATTTTTGTCATCGGCTCCGAGTCCTTCCTGTCTTTTATTCCGGGAGCTGTAACCGAATATGATTTCTCCCGTTTCGACAGTCGTGAAGTCTTTTGAATGTAACCTCTGCACCTGGTCAAGATGTGCTACGATACAGGGATATGATTCCGCTTCCCCTTTTGTTATATACAAGTTCCCGGCTGCGTCCATTTCAACTTTGGTACCAGTAATTCTCTTGGTATAATTCCATATAAACTTGATCATCGCCCGTTCTTTTCCGCTTGGGCTATAAACCTTGTATAATTTCTTAAGCAATTCCATCATTCTTATTTTTTGTGGGTTAAACATTTATTTCATTCATCTCGTATGCATATGGCAGTCCTGTTTCCTCATCTATCCTGTCATAAAGCATGTCATTCAATTTATGAAGTTCTCCCGCTTCCAGCAGTCTTTGTGCCGACTCTACGGATATTATCTTTTTTTCATATTCACAGAGGATATTGTTCCATACCCGGTATATGGTTATGTCTTCTGCATACTCATAGTAATCCTCATCATAATCGGAATAATGCCAGTTTTCCTTTTTGTATGTCTGTTCCGCTTTCTTCCGGCATTCTTCACAGCAATAGTACTCTTCCGTTATGTTCGAATAGAAATTATCCTCTTCCAGAAAATGCCCGCTACATTCCGGACATTCCGTAACATCCGACTCATGATGGTATTCCTCGAGATTTTCTATCCATATGAATTCGTCCAGATTCTCCACGTCACAGTAATACTCGTGTCCGTGATAATATACGAGGCTGGTTTCATTGCAATGGTATTCGTGGAAATCATCGTATTCCTCCTCACCATTCAGAGAACCGTCAGTAATATCAAGTGCGATGTCACCACTTCCGTAATTATCTGCTGTCCTCTCGGATTGATTGTACCACTTGAATGAATCCTGGTAGCTTAGCGTGTCATCCCAGTCCAGGTCACATTCTATCCTGAATTTCCTGTCTGACAATGAATTCTCTTCCAGGTCAACAAAAGCCCTTGAATCACCACATCCGGCACCGACTTTCTTATAACCGTCAATGTGTCCTCCCTTTATCAGAACATCTATTAAAGCACGTTTGAGGGTGTTGTTCTCATCGGTAGCGTATTGTCTTTCCGCCAGTTTCCATATCTTTCCGTCCTGGTCTGTAACCTTGTTGTAGATGACACACCTTGCTGTCACCTTTCCTTCTTCATTAATCAGGTATGCCGCGCTTGCATCGACTGAATTCGTATAGAAATAATGCAGTTTCCTGTCTACCATGCAGGAATGAAAATCTCCCATACAAGAGGAGGATGAGTATATCTTCTCGAAATTCTTGTCTATGCATAACCTGTTTTTAGGGAGCCGCCCCGTTGTATAAGTCTGCCAGTCCGCCGAGAATTCCTCACATAGGTAAGTCACTACCTGTTCAGGGAGGGTTCTGCCGAATTCTGTTTCCAGTATAAGGGAACGGTAGAGTTTTCCCGCTTTCATTTTAAACACCTTTCCTCCGTTTTCATGGTTAATGTAGCGGATTGATCTGGTATCCCCGTCTTTACACAGCCCTTTCAGTTCGTCCGTTTCAAAGTTCCTGGAATAAAAGAAGTCTCCGTCCAGCTCCAAGACATAACGTAATGACATATCTGAGTGCCCGCTTATAATTATTGTCCGGGTAATGGTCTTCTTCAGTTCCGCTATTGAAGAAATATGAAGCAGCGTATAGTTGTTTGTCTCTATTGCTTCATGTAGTAATTTCTTGTTCCTGATATATGCCAGCAGTATCTTGTTCTTTCTACTGCATACCCCGTTTCCATGCTTGATAATTCCAAACATGTCCTTGAATTCTTCATAATTTTTAAATTTGTAGTATAACATAATCTTTCTTGTTTTAAAATGTTGGTAAATAAAAAAGGAGGACACCACGTTGATTGTGATATCCTCCTCAGATATAATTCCGGTATGTTTCAACCGTCTCTCAAATGAATGGAATATGTAGTTCTTCCAGCACTTCCATTAACTTTTTTGCACCTTCTTTGGATGCTTCATTTCTTAGGTCCGTCCTTCTTTGAGGATCTGCATACACTTTCAATATCTCTACAATAGTCCTGAATAATGTCTGTTGTAGGGTTTGGTGAAATGTTGTCATTGCAAGTGAGAATCGTTTTTCATTCCACCCGTAATCATTCAAGGCCCTTGCCAATTCCTGTGCCGCCTTGAACTCTCTGCTGTTTTCAAGTTCAAATCTTTCCATAATGTTGTATTTAATTTACTCGATGTTTTTATTTCTGTCTGATAACTGGTATATAGACTCCATTATCGATAAAAGTTTGTATAATACTCCTTTCCTGTTGTGATAATATTCTGTTTGCTGATATTACTGCTCTTAAATCCCCGAATTCTTCTAACAGGATTGCTATTGTATCCGATTCGGCTATTGTACTGTATGCAAATGGTCTTCTTTTATTAGGTAAGTACCAACTTACATCTCCTTGTTTTCTTCTATTCATATTTTCTTGTTTTAATGATAAATGAAAAAGAGGATACCACCATTCTTCCTTGGTGATACCCTCTTCGGATATAGCAGTCAAATCATATTCTTCCGGTCATCCTATAAACCAGGAATATGCCTCGTCCCTGTGGTTCAATGCTTCTGTCAGTCCCACTGATACTTCCGTTGCGTTTACACTACGTCCCAGAAATGAATCGAGATAACTGTTCTTGTTTGCTCCTGTTATAAGGTTATAGAACATCCACATGCTCAGTTCACCGTTATTTCCGGCAAAGTTCTCATCGTGGATATATTGTTTAGCCACATTGTTGATCTGACTGTCTGTAATAAGCAGTCTCGGCAATGTCCTCTGTTGGTGCTGGGGGAGGTAGTTGTATAGCCTCATTCTTCCCAGTATCTGGCAGAACTGTTTTTCACTCAGCATTGTATCACCCAGCGATTGCATCAGGTGAATATGTTTTGCTACATTGTATTGTCCGAACAAGTCCAGGGTGAATTGATATAGTCCCCTCGAACTTGTCGCTTTGATTTCCTCCTTGTACCCGTCTGTTGATAAACATTGGTTGGTACAGGCAAGATTGAGAAATCCGACGGCGATATTAAATTTCTGTGCTGTCATTTTTCCGCTTAGATTATCCCGTGCATAGCTTTTACAGCCTGTAATGCACAGGTTCAGTCGATTTCCATTTACGTTCCGGCTGATGCTCGGAATCTCTATGTTGAAAATCATTCTTTCGTAATACATTGTCTTGTCAGATTCCAGTAGTTGATCTACTCTTTTGTTGATCGCCTCCGGGATACGCCCTCTGACAATGTGCGATGTTCTTATCTCGGGACTGCAAATTGTTTCCCCATGATAAAAGTCTCTGGTCGCTTCATAGACGGATTCTATGAAACTTTGATGTGATATACATACCTCGTTGTCCTTGGCAAAGGTGGGTATGATACAATCGTTCTTGAGATGATCCAAAGTCACCTCTGTTGTGTTCGCTTCGATAAATGGTGAACGTTTGTGTGTATGTTCCGTGATGAGCACTGCATCTTCTGCTTCTCTTTTCCATTCGTTAGCTTTTGCCACCCTTGTGGATGGTAATAATAAATTGGTTGTTTCCATATTTTTGTAGTTTTTAATGGGTTAATAAAATCCGATAAAAGAAAAAGCCAAGAGGGTTATTTCTTTGCTTTTACAAATATTCCTCTTAGCTTCTTGATTCCCTTGAGTATGGATGTGGTTACCTCAAGGATGGTTATTATTACGTCCTGTGCCTTATCATAATCCATTCACTAGACGTTCTATGGGTTCTCAGTTGCTACATTGCCTGTATCAACTTTACTTGCAGCATCTTTTTTCTTCCTTTTGCTGCCATACTTCTCTACAAACTACCTTCTCTAAAAGTTCCACAATAGTTGACCCTGCCACGATGATCTCAGCAATGTATGCTGCGATTCTGATTCCTTTCATTAAATGTTTCATTTTTCTCTTGTTTTTTGTTGTTGGTTAATAATATGTTCTTGTTCTCTTGTCTTTTATTCTTATTTCTTATTCTTGTCATATATAAGGGTTTAAGGTGAAGAGGGAAGGAGAAGAAAGGGAAGCGAGAAGAGTGATAAGGAAAAGGAGAACAAAAAAAATAAAGAGCCGTTATCAAGACTCTTCGTCCTGACTTGACTCTTTGATAGGCGTCATACTTTCATTACCCAGACCGTAGCTGTGATAATTACCGGTACCGCTGCTATCCTTCGAATTGAATCGCCCAATGATCTTCTAAGTATTGGGATCAACCCGGAAATTGTTTAATCTTGTTTGAAGCTGTGTGCACCATTTACTACCGGTGCAATCTTCGTGCTTCAATTTATTCTCATCTATAAGAGTTTGAGGGGGTGAGAGAGGGAAGAAATGAGGTACTGTTAGATAATCTTGTATAATTGTTTTGTTTTTTATATTAATAGAATGGGGAACCCTTTTTGATTATACTTATAGGAGATTGAGTTAGTGTATTGTTGTTATGTAATAATTGATTAAACTATATGCTGCTTATATTAGTTCTTACTTCAATAAAAGAAAAAGGTAATAACAGACAATATAGGAAAATTATCGATAGTCTTGGACAAAAATAAGTATCAACTATTGAAGCCATACAATGGATATTACTTATATTTGCATGTATACTTTAAAATACTAGGTTATGAATATAATAGCAGATGAAATTAAACTAAAACAAGATGTTGTAACATATCGAGTTTGTGAAAAAATAAAAGAATTGGCTTTGGATAGTTCTGCTGTACTGTATTATAATTTTCCATTATATCGTGGAGAGCTACCAGAAGATTTAATACAAGCACAATTATTGTTAGCGTCTCCACAATACGGTATATTATATTTTAAATGTTTAGAATCAAATAGATATTTAACAGAAGATGAAGAAATTTATTTGGATGATTTAGATGTTAGTATTATTAATCGTTTAAATAAACGTAGTGAGTTAAGAAAAGGGCGTAGAGAGCTTAAATTTAATGTAACCCTTCTAATTATATCAGACAAAGATGAAATAATTGATGATAGAAAATATGTTTCTTTACCTTGTTTGAAGCAGGCTATAGAAGCGAACAAAGATACATCATTAACAGATGAGGAATTTAATATTTTATTGAGCTGCATTGATGGAACCTCACGTTTAACTACCAAAAAAGAGCGTAAGATTTCCTTTAATAATGAATCAAAGTTAAAAGCTGATGTACTTAATCGGATTCAAAATAAGGAGGCTGCTTTTGACTTAGAACAGAAAAAGGTAGCTTTAGTAACTATTGATGGTCCTCAAAGAATAAGAGGGTTGGCTGGATCAGGGAAAACTATAATATTAACAATGAAAGCTGCCTTATATCATATGGCTCATCCTAACGAGGATATCTTATATACATATTATACAAAGTCTCTTTTTGGACTAATAAAAAATTTAATAGAACGTTTTTATCGTGATTTTGCAGATAATAGAGAACCTAACTGGAAGAAGATTCATATATTACATGGTTGGGGAGGTATTGAATTAGGAGGAGTATATTCTACTGCATGTATGGACAATGGGATTGAGCCTATTACATACAATGTTGCTAGACAGTTTTCTGCAAATCCATTTGATTATGTTTGTAAATCCATTTTAAAAACAGGTAAAATAATTCCCAAATATAATTTAACATTGATTGATGAAGGACAGGATTTTCCTGATCATTTTTATCAATTATGCTATGCTCTCTCAAGAGAAAAAAGAATTGTCTGGGCATATGATGACTTCCAAAATATATTTGATATTAATTTACAAGATGAGAAAAATACTTTTGGAAAGGACCAAAATGGAAATTATTTAGTTGACTTTTCTAAAAACAATAATCCTCTTCAAGATATTGTGTTGCACACATGCTATAGAAACCCAAGAACAGCATTGATTGCTGCTTTTTCTTTAGGGTTAGGTATCTATAATTCAAAAGTTTTACAACGTTTAGAAGATAATAACCATTGGGAATTATTAGGGTTTAAAGTCGAATCAGGGCATTCGAATGTTGGAGAACAAATGGTAATATCTCGCCCTATAGAGCATACTCCTAATATAATGAATCAAGAATTAGGAATATATACAATAAAAGTAAGTTCCTTCACAGATTATGCTTCAGAATGTAAATTTGTAACACAATGCATAACACAAGACATTCAAGATGAAAAATTGAGACCTGACGATATTTGTGTTATTTGTCTTGATAATCGGAACATTAATGCTTATTATAGTTTATTGTCTAAAATGTTAATAAGAAACGGAATTTCTACATTTAACCTTGTTGATGCTCCAAACGCCAATAAACACTTTTTTTATGAGAATAATGTCACTTTATCTACAATAAATAAGGCGAAGGGTAATGAAGCTGGGATGGTTTATATTATAGGTGCTGATGTCGTTTTTATAAATCGAGATAATGTTATATTAAGAAATAAACTATTTACTGCTATTACACGAACTAAAGGTTGGGTGACAATAACAGGAGGAGAAAAAATAAAATACTGCCTTGAGGAATTGAATAAATTAGAAAAAAATGATTTCAAATTAGTTTTTACTCAACCAAGTAAAGAAACAACTAGGACCATTGAAAGCGGGAGTAAAGTTCAACAAAATTTATTATTAGATGTACAATCTAAAATAGATATTCTTGTTAATAGCGGGTTAAGTCTTGAGGATATTATGCAACTTATTCAAAGAAAAAAATGAACGAAGCTACTTTTAATATATCAATTAAAGATGCTGCACTTATTTTAAAAAAAATGAAATTCTTAAAGCGTAGGAAGGAAATTGGAATAGGAGTATATTCTTCAGCATCATTAGATAGTGTAAAATTGGGTGATTTAAAGAAAATTCATCAAACAGCGATAGATAATAATGATTATGAGCTATTGTTAGATGATGATTCCATTTTTCAATTTAGTAAGGATGGAGATAAGCTTCGTTATGCTTTTATCCAATCTCAATCGGCTTATTTTTCCTTTACGGATTTTCTGCTAGAATTATTTGATGAGGAAGATATTCCTATTGATGAACAAGTATTAGAGGAGATGAAGGTAGATTATGCAGAAGACTATGAGCAAAGAAGAGATGAGCAAAAAATAAATGTAGGGGCTATGTATATTCGATATGATGTGGATCGTAATGGGTATAGGCCTAATTTACATTCATATGCACATATTCACATAGGACTAAATAATAGTTTTCGATTACCTAGTGCCATTATATTAACTCCATTGTCTTTTGTTTTATTTGTTATTAGGCATGTTTATATTTCACGTTGGGAAATTGCTATAAATGAGAATATTATAAATGAACATATATTCCAGTTCAAAAAAATGTGTAAAAATATTCCAGAAGAATTGTGGCAAATGAGTGAGCAAAGAGAATTGTATGTTGTATAATATTGTATCTACACAGTAGACGTGTAATTTTAGCATGGACTTCTAAATAGAATTATTAATTCGATCGATATTTATATTCTTAGGTATTTGGGGGGCTTTATATTCTAAAAAGTACTTTACTCTTTGGAATTCCAAGGCATTTTGCTTACCTTTGTGTTAATCAATATATTGAATATGAATAATAGTAATAATAACCAAATAATTCGCTTTGACTGGGCGATGAAGAGACTCCTCCGGAATAAGGCAAACTTTAGTGTACTTGAAGGTTTGCTTACTACGTTATTGGGTGAGAAAATCGTTATCCAGAAGCTTCTTGAAAGTGAAAGCAATCAGGAGGATGAATATGACAAGTATAACCGTGTCGATATGCTCGCCGAAAATTCTAAGGGTGAGCTTGTCTTGATAGAGGTGCAGAATAACAATGAATATGCATATTTTCAACGTATGTTGTTCGGTACTTCTAAATTGGTGACTGAATATATCAACAGAGGGGAGAGCTATGACAAAGTACGTAAGGTATATAGTGTTAATATTGTCTATTTCTCGCTGGGACATGGGACAGATTTTGTTTATCATGGAAAAACAGAGTTTAGAGGTATTCATCAGGGGGACATTTTAGAACTGACTCCTTTCCAAAAGCAGACGTTTAAAGTGGATACAGTTAGTCAGTTATATCCTGAATACTATATCCTGAAAGTGAATGGTTTTGATCAGGTAGCCAAGAGCCCTTTGGAAGAATGGATCTATTATTTGAATACGGGGGAGATTCCTTCTGATGCTACAGCCCCCGGATTAGAAGAAGCACGTGAAAGATTAAAACTCGATAGTATGACGAAAGATGAATTAGCGGCTTATTATCGCCATTTGGATAATATAGTAATTCTGCGTGATAATATTTATACAGAGCGAGAAGAAGGAAGAGCGGAAGGTATTGAAGAGGGGCTGAATAAAGGGCTTATAAAGGGACGTGAAGAGGAGAAAAGAGAAAATGCTCGTAATTTAAAAAAGTTAGGAATAGCTATTGATGTAATTTCACAGGCTACTAGACTGTCTAAAGAAGAAATTGAACATTTGTAATTTTATATAATCACATATTAAGAGGGATATATGTCAGGTTGTATTTGCCATATTGTTCCTCTTTTCGTATTAAAACATAAATAAACCCTTTTTTAATAACGACTTAAAAACAAAGTCCATTTACACACTATCTCCTTTTTATATAACAACATATTCAAAATGGTAAACTAAACTTCAAAATTTTATTCTAGCATAATTACAATTACCATATTAAAGATTTAAGATTAAATATAGATTTGCGAGATATTACAAAAAGAACTACCTTTGCACCTGATAATTTAATGCCTTACAACTGTTTCGTTAACATTATTAAGAGATAGCTAACATATCTTAAATGATACACAAAAGTACTTCTGCACACAAACAAAAGTACTTGAACAACAAAAACGCTTAGGCTATTAAAGAGTCATAAAAAAATGATCAACAGAATAATAAAGATCAGTAATTAGTCATTTGCGACTTATTCACGACCATTTAATAATATAACAGTAACTAATAAACTGGAGAGTTCTTTAATATACTTGAATATCTAACTGTAACACAACAATCTATAATAGATTAGTAAGTGATTATGGGGATGCAATACTATTGCTTCTTATGGTATGACAGACACAATGGGTCGTATGCACTCTGACGCTCAGTTCGCTGGTTCTTCATCAGTTCCTGCTCACGTAGAAATGATGGGCTTCCTGGGAATTGGTAACAACCCTATGGTAGGTTGTACAGTAGCTTGTGCTGTA
>OATQ01000643.1_pt1 | contig 11910 bp, 4 predicted proteins | sample 1495061 | NCBI WGS metagenome assembly OATQ01 (sample SAMEA2579979, study PRJEB22360) | human gut metagenome
CAAAAGGAACCATCAAAAACGGAGTCGACTGTCAGATCAAGTCTAAACTACTACACAAAAAGATACCCTACGGCCTCAGCGGTTGGTCGAGCCAGTTTTTCCGCATCCTCTTCCTCCAATGCCTTGTTGACCGCCTTGAACCATTTCACCAGCGCGGTAGGAGCGGATTCAGCTGGAGTAATCTGATATCCATATTCTCCGAAGATACCACTTGCCAGCTCACGTATCCCAACAACAGCTTGGAACGGATACTGTAGAATCTGCATTCCCATCCAGTTTTCCCATTCTTCATCGTCATCAGGGCCACGGCCTACCGCCAATTCTCCCAACACTGAGGGAACGAACCACAGCAACAATGCTGTATTTGCCGCCTGAAATACGGCGGCCGGAGAGTGGTCTTTACGCAGGCTGGTGAACCGTCTAGCCGCAAGATTGTAGAAGGTATTGAAGCATGAATAGAACATCGTCGTCAGGCGAAGCAGCGGCCCACCACGTTGGACGCGGGCAAGGTCTTTTGTGGAACCGCTTCCCTGTGCCATCCGAACCACACTGTCAGCATACTCTGCTGCTCGGATTTCATCCCCATGAAACTCGCGGAGTCCCTTTGTGTATCCTCCCCACCACGTAGGCAGGTCAACGCCCATCTGGAAAACACCCATGGGGATGAATGCGGAGTCTCGGATCTTGTCTACCCACCCGAATACCCCTAAAGACGGCATGAGCTTTTTCGTCATATCTCGTATTTCCCGGTCATAGGAGCGGATCCGATCCGCCATCATGGGCGACCGAGCAAATGTCTCTTCCAATAAATCCGGCAAATGCAGAGGATCGGCGTAAACCTTTTTCATGCCTGCCGCCGTGTCTTTGTAGCCCAAAACTTCTGCCGTTTGTGTAATGCCCAGAGGCTGCGCCAGCATAGTTGTTATTTTCCATCCCATTTGCATGATGGAAGTCGAAGCACGCGCCCAGTTCGCCATACGATGGACAGCGTGCATGGGCTCCTGACGCTCATTGGCCACATCCATGAGCCACGGTTTGAGTTGGTTATACATCTCCGTACCAACAGCACTACGGATAGCCTTTTTCACTTTGTCGTGTCTGAGTACCTTGGCAACATCAAGTACCGCCTTACGGTAACTCAAATCATGGATAACATTGAAAACATGGTCAGTTATAACGGACAGTTCAAGCAGTAAGGGCTCTCCTGTTCCGCCAGCAGCACGTTCTTTCAAATGCCCCTGTCGTGTTTGAGCCCCCCCGTAATTACGGCCGCCAAACAGTTCCTGATCCATTGCCTTTTGTTCACGTTCAAAAGCCCTAACGCCCTTTTCCGCATTATACTTGATCGGATAATAACCGCCGCTTTGGTTGAGGGTTTCTCCATCCGCTGTGGTAACTTGAAGTGGTTGAGCTTCTACAGCCTTCGGCCTTATGCCAGTTACTTCTTCTTGAAGCCTAAAACTATCCTCTTTGAAAGTATTCAGGTAATTCCAAACACTTTGCACAAATTTCCAGTCATGCCGGGTCAAGGGGCGTACTACATCCCGAATCTGTTCATCCGTCCAACCGTGCCCTGAACGGATTCGTTCGATATTGACGGCATTCCCCAGATTCAGCGCCACGGCAAGCCGATTTTCTTTGGTCAGCTTTTCCCCGATACTTTCAACATATTCTTTCTTGATGCGCATTTGGGACAGTTCCTTGCGCGAATACACGGAAAAAAGTTTGCGCAACTCATCGCGTGCGGCGCGGAACCGTTTACTCTGTTCGTCTTCGGCTTTCGTGATCGGACGATATATATGTTCCCACACAGGGCCGAGGCGATCTCCATCCAGAGCCAAGCAAAGCGCCTCGACTTTTGTATGGATAGCATGGACATTTTTGAGTGCCTTGGTGACAGGATTTTCCTTTTCAACAGTCTTGACCGCAGGAGCATCCCGGAATTTGCCCACAGTAGCCACAATCTCATCGGCTACGGCATCCAAATCGGCTTTCCCCTGTGCCGTGAAAAGCTTACGCCGATTACGTTCAACAGTCATAATTTGATTGAGCGCATCGGCTACGTTTTCAAGAGTATCCAGTGAAAGCTCTCTCCATCCCATATCCTGCCCGCTCAAAAGCCCGGCATCAACAAACATGGGATACCCATCTGTTTCCGCTTTTTGGATCCAAGTATCCAGTACGGTAATAGGGTTATTCCTATCATCTGTTATCAGACGTGGATCAAGCCTTCCCAATCCATAATGCTGTGCCAATGCCCCAACAAGAAAACGGGAATCAGGATCCGCCCTTGCCATATGGACAAAGCGCGTTACATTTCCACGCAACGAATCAATACGTCTTCCCAGTTCTGTGGCCTGCCTAGCAAACTCCATGTTCAGGCGTGCCTTGATGTTGGCATCAAAAGCTTTTCCCCAGTTTCCGCGCACAATGGCCCGGCGTTCTTCGGAGATAGCCCTCCGCATAGCCAAGCGAAAAATTCCTGCCTGAACAGCCTTTCCCGCAGGCATTGCCGCCAGCTTTTGCGAGACAATCCGCTGAAAGGCTTCTTGCCTTACTACCCGCTGGGCATTTCGCCCGAAGTCCTGAAAATCCTCCTGTGTAGGTGTTACATCCTGTCCCGCAACAGTTTTTCCCATTGCTTCCCGGATATAGCGGCCCACAAGTTCCATCTGTCGCGCCGCTTCATCCGTCTCCAGAAGATAATCGGTAGCATTGAATGTTGCATCCCATGCAGCTTGTTTTTCTGCAATAACCTGCCTGATACGTTCAGATTTTCGTGGTGCTTCCAGAATGGCAGAGAACATGCTTCCCGCATCCTCATATCCATGTTCAAGGGCAAAAAGTTCTGGATCCACTCCGCCCTCCCTACGAAGACTTCCGGGAAGAGAACGCATAAGTCTTTCAGCCTGATCGCCATATTCACGCCGCACGGTTTCCATATCAAGACCGAGCTTCTGAATATCCCGCCGGGCAACATAGACAGGCATAGTGTCTACCTCTTCCCGTGCTTCTTTCGCCCAGATACGCAATTGTTGTTGGCGCCGCCTGTCCCTGTCTTGTTGCAGTTTCTCCACGGCTGTATCGGCGGGGGGCCTCCTTTAAATTAAAAACCACGATACGATCAGCGCCTTGCACTCCAAGAGCGTCCAATTCGTGAGCAGACAAGTCCGTTAAGCCGTTTTCCACGGCACGGGCATTTACTTCCGCATCTGTCGCCAGAAGACGATCAAAAACGCCGCGCACATCATCCGTCAGTTCCACATTAAGTTGACGCGCTTGCCGATAAATACGAAGCAGCCATTTTTTAAATCTGGCAAAGGGAGATTCCAGAGACTTCGATGGAGACTTGCCTTCGCGTAGATACGCTTCAAACCCACGAGCAAACTGCTCATGTTGCTCTCTAGTAAGAGGCTCACCTTCTACAGCGCCGAGCCAAGTCATCAATGTAGCGTAATCCGCTCGCATGGAATCATCAGCTATCCCGGCCTGCATGTCCTGTTCCATCTCCATCAGGAAAAAATGCCCAGTTTCATGCAGGAGTGAAGAAAGATCAGCTTTTTTATAAAGCTGAATCAGATAACCATCGGATACAGGGATGATCGAAGCGCGGGGCACTCTTTTGACCTGCTGATAGTAGGTATTCAGTATATTAATCGCTTCATCGTCAAACACGACGAAAGCCCGACCATCTTGCCCACCTTCGTAGGTAATGCCTTTAATGCCAGCGGCGTTGAGCGATTCCGAAGCCGCACGATCTGTTTTGTCACGGCTGGAAAAGTATTTGTAGATATTCCTTCCGTTATGAAAGGCGTTGTTTTTTCCATTAGGATCCCACAAGTCATCTATCAGTATATTTAGCTCTGATTTGATCGCCGCTGTTATTTCATCGTCTAACGCATCTTCTCCATATTTTTTTCTCAGCGTGTCGGGTCCAACAGTACCAATGATGACACCTCTGCTAATCGGCTCAAAAACTTCATCCAATTCTTTTGCCGCCGCATCGCCAAAAGTCTCTTTGAAATATTTATATGTCTCGTTGTAAAGACTCCCCAGCCCGGCCTTTGCCAAAGCATCCCGTACTTTGTCGCTCTGCTTGAAGTAACTTTTCCCCTCATCCAGCAGGACATCGTTTTCCGGAATATCAACCTCAAAAAGCTGGCCCCGTTCTTCAACCTGAAGCCTGTTGTCAGCCTTGATTCCCTGCAAGACATCAAGAGCTTCTTTAGCTTCCGGTACGCCATAATCAACATCATCTTGCAACTCAGCTATGGCCTCGTCGATATTCCCGTTGAACGCAAGCAGTGTATCATCAGCAATCCTGTTTCCAGTGCTGGATTCCAGTCTGCCTCTCACGCCATCATAGAACGGCTTGCCATCAAGAATGGTATTAACCCCAAGGCCGGTTTTGTACCTTTCGCTTGTCCCTCGCTCTTTTGCAAAATACAACCCCCAACCATGTGCCTGATTCCCCTCCCCGGTACCTATGGCATCAAGGCTGAACGCATCAAAACGGTGTGGTGTACCGTGATAAGCGGTTTGATAATACGTGCTTGGGTTGTTCGGTTCATATTTGGCCCGCTCTTCAGCCGTCAGATCAAAACGATTTTGCGTATCGAACGCCTGAATCTCATGGGCCTGCGAAAGGTACTGGATACGCGCAGCAAGAGCACGGGCACGCTCAAGCGGGAGCTTGCCCTTCAACTCCTGTTCAACCTGCGAATAAACCTCTTGGGACGCTTCCTCAGACAGGCCGAAATCGAACCGCTCGTCAACGTCTTGGATCGCGTGCTGCACTTCATGCGCAATGACGGCTGGCGTCACATCGGGATCGGTGGTGATGTAAATCGTTCCATATTTTGGGGAATATCCGGCGAGATTCCCCGGAAGCCGTTCTTCCGGCACAACCTCATATTGTGCCTCCCTCAGCTCAGGATAGAGTTCATATAGCGCGTCATGCTGGTAAATGTCCGTCAAGGGTCCGCTCATGCCCTCTTCCCTCGGGACTGTTACGGTGGCCTTGCTGTCGTCAAGCTCCATCGTGTTCATGTGGAAGACGCGCCGGAGCACGGGCACAACGTCCCGGGCGTTGGGATTGGCCTGAACACGGGCGGGATCGATGAATTGATAGTATCTTTTCCCCTGTTTGAGCCGTTCAATCAGTGCATCTGCACCGCCTCCGGCTTCAATCAGGCCACGGTTTTCTAGTTCCTGAGCCAACTCGTCGATACCGTTGGTGCCCTTTTTGACAACATACCCGCCGTCTTTTTTTCTCTTGCGTTTCTCGAACAGACTCCGACCATAAATTGCCGTCAACTCCTTACGAGCATCAGGGTAGTCTTTCACTAGACTGTTCACATCCAGACGGCCCAATATATGCCCTAGGAATTCACGATCCGCCGCTTGCTGTTCTGTCCGAGCAATGGATTTCTCCAGATCTTCGGGCGTCATCAAACGCCCGCGCTGATCCCGTACAAGCCCCTGCACGTTGAAACGGCGCAAACTCTCCGCTACCGGAGTTCCTGTTCTCTCCTGCCTTCTTTGCGCCCAGTTCAACAACAAGCTGGAATAGAGATCAGCGACCCGTTCCGGTGTCATGCGCTCACCACGCGCCACCTCATCAAGAGCCGTATCACTTTCAATCTGTGTAGCTACGCCAGGAACGCTCTTTAAGGAACTTTCGATCTCAGAACGTACTCGCTCAACTTCGGCGTCAATGGTGCTTTGTTCCGCCTGATATTCAGCGTAAACAGACCCCAAGGTTTCAGCATCCTCAGAAATTCGCGTTTCTACATCAGCGGCCTCTTCCAAGGTCATTGCATCCTCTACCGGACGCATGAAACTTACTACAGCATCAAAAGAAGGCTGATCCAGCATAGCATGTAGACGAGAACGAGGAATTTCAAGTTCCTGCCCCATCTGTGCAGCATCAATTACATCCTGTTCTTGCAAGCCTAGCGGCGTGAGAATGTCTTGCCCAGACTGGTACAGTTGCAAAACCTTGTCCGCAGGGAGCATGACATTCCCGGTCATCCCACCAGCCCGGAGCGCGCTTTCCGTACTTTCTGGGGAAAGCTTCTTGACCTGTGTAGCTTCCACTTTGGCATGAAGCGCCTTTTCCCTGTCCACAAAGGTTTCCGCTTCCTGTGCACGGGTTCGGTCATAGGCGGCCCGTCCCAGACCCCCAAGCAACCCAAACGGAGCAGCCACGGCAGCAGAATATAGCCCTTCCCGGTGTGTCTCGGGAAGAGCGGCGACAAACTGATCCAGCCATTCCCGCGCGCCCTCATCCTCATGCAACAGCGCCCACAACTCCGTTGCGGATTCTGGGTATGTCTGTAAATATTCTGTCAGGGCTTCCGTACCCGTTCCTTCCAGAACACGCTTGGCAATGGCACGCCCACCTGTAGCCTTGAAAATATTCATGAAGCGTCCAAGCCCGATTTGTTCCAAAGGAGCTTGCAAGGCCGCATTCGCCAGTCCCGCCTTGAATGCCCTATCCGCCTCGACGCCCCTTTCTCGAAGGTCAAGATACTGTCCGCCAGCTATCTGAGACCCCATGAAAGATACACCACCAAGACCACCAGTTCCAACCGTCGCTAAAATCTGCGCACCCAACTGCGGGATCTGTCGTATCACATCCTGAGCGTATCCCCCGATTTCCGTTTCAGCCTGTAACCGTGCAGGATCGGCTTTCCTTTTCTCCAGAAGATTTTTCTCTACGCGATCCGCGAAAGAATCTAATAAATTGCTACGATATGGATGAACGTTTCCTTCAGAATCCGTAAAGGTTCCATTCCCCAGAAAACGAGCTGCACCGGATATGAAGCCCCCTACGCTGTACCCTACATCTCGTAAGCCTTCCTCCAAAAGCATAGGAATCTGTTCCAGCGGCCCCACATATGTCTGTCGGATAGAGCCATGCCGCTCTTCCCAAGCACGTCTGCGGTTCTCTTCATCCCGGCGCTCGATCTGTATGTCCTCAAAAAGATCCAACAGAGCATCGGGATCATCCCGCACAAAGGCGGCATTCTTTCGATCTTTTTCCGCCCATTGGGCCAGAAGTGAATTCTTCTCAATGGTACGCGCCTTTTCTTCCTGAGCAGCCCAATCCCTTTGTTCTAGAACGATATTTTCCGGAATACCGAGAGATTTGGCCAGACGTAAACTTTCGGCCACATCCTGACCACTCAGATCGGATGAAGCCTCGAACGCGGCTCGAACCCCCTGTCCACGATCCATGTACAGGCTTCCCATCTCGTCTTCTTTTTTCCACTGATCCATAAAAGCCTGACTCATATTTCGCCCCCGAGTTCATCCCAGTAATACCGTTTTATCCGGTCATTGGTAGCTGTAATGCCGTTATCCCGCAGTATCATCTCAATTCTACGGCGTTCACTCTCTGGGACATCAATGTCAGGTGCCCACTGTGTTCCTTTTCCTTTTCGCAAAGCATCGGCATAAGACTCGCTAAACCAGCCCGAACCATCCGTATACAGCCGAGCTATGATTTTTCGCACCTGAGCATCAGTAACTGGCTTACCGGGTTCAAGCTCAGACGCCACAAGATCAAACAGATCTGCGGGCATCGTAGCGGGCTTCTTTTTTGGGAACAGGATCTTGTAAGCCTGATTAAGGTGAGTCTGGGTAAGTTTTCCGGCAGCCCCACCTTGTTCTGCATATTGGTGCGCAGCCTTAGCCTGTTCATAGGTAAGAGCATGTCGTTCGATGAAGGCATCAATTTTGTCAGAGTCGTTACGATCTATTCCTCCCCTCTCCGCTCCTAAGTCTATTTGTCTACGCAATTCATCCAGAGCCGCCTTGTTCTTCGGCGTAACCTTTTCTGCCCTACCATCGTAGTCTTTGAAGAGTTTTTCTTTTGCTTTGTCAGAAATTTCAGCATGATTCACATTTTCCGAAGCCTGCCGTGGCGTCCAGCCTTCCCTGCGGGCCAACTCCTGATATTGCCGAACCTCACGAGAAACCGTCGCGTCCTCCATATCTTTTTTCCAACTCATTTCCTGACGGATTTCCGTCCGTACCTTGTCACGAACCGTAGGATCTGCAATCAGATCAACCTGTGCAAAAGCGGCTTCCCTCTGTTCCTCAAGACTTGGGTAATCGCTTACTCCAGATAAAATTTCCGATACTGTCCCGGAAACCAGTCGTTTTTCCGCTTCCCGTTGTGCCCATTCCGCATCTGCCCGGGCCTTGGCTTCAAGCGCGTCTGCACGGTTGCGGATCTGGAGCTCAACAGCGTTCGCCTTGTCGCCAAGCAGTTCCTTGTACTGTCCGAAGGCACCGCGCGCGCCTCTGATATCGTCGTGAGAAAGATAGCCTTCAATAATGCTTCCGGCAGCATTCTGTCTGAATTCCAGTTTTCGTGCTCGGTTATCCATGCCCGGAAACATTCCATCTACAAGCTCGTCAAAGCTGTGAAGCTGAAATTCAATAAATTCAGGATTATTGTAATCCTGAGAGATAGCATTCAGCTTTTCCTGCACACTGCTCTTGTAATTGGAATCTTTCCAAAGGGCCTCCTGTTGCCGCCCGTACGCCTGCCCCTGTTCGGTAAAGTGCAGCGCCGTGCCCGCAGCCTGCTTGTTGAACATCTCGGCAAAGCGACCGGAGAATCCGCCCTCCTGAAAATACTTCTGAGCCGTCTCCCTTGCGAACTTCTCGAAGTGCTGGCCCGCTTCAATGGCGTTCTGTCCCTGATTCTCCGCCATGTAGCGGTCACGTTCGGCGGAAAGCTCTTTCTGCATGGCAAGGAGCGACTGAGATACCCGCGTCGTCTCCGTGCTTACGTATTCCTTGATAGCCACGTTGGTGAGGGCTTTTCCGGCCTCCAGAACCGTGCCTGCAAGCTGGTTCTCCGCCGTAGCCGCGATGTTCCCGATACGCGGTTGCTGATACCCCGGATCAATGCCGCCTACGCCGATACGCCGGGGCCCCGTATTGTATTGCTGGATACGGATCGCCATGTCTTACCCTAATGCCCAAGCTTAACATACTGGTTAGCGTGCATCACTTTATTTGCCCCACTCTTTGCAAAAGTATTTCCTGCCCACTGGTTAGCTCCCCCGAATCCCCCTGCCATCGAATAAACCCCGATTCCGCTGGTCAACCCGGTGATGCCCGCCGTCAGAAGCGAGTTGCCAAGCCCCTTTACCGTCGAGCCGTAGTAGCTGGCCGCCGCGTCATAGTTCGCCGCGTTTGTCTCAAGAGCCTTCACGTTCTCGCCCGTTTCCCATTCGGAAAGGACTTTCTGATACCGATTCAGTGCCACATCCTGAGAGAACCGCAGCGCATTTCCTTCCAGCGTATCCGCAGCCGAACCGCTGGAAATGTCAACGCCGAGCGCGCCGAGGGAAGCGATATTGCCAGACTGCAAATCCGCATACTGCCGCCGGAGCGCAGACCGTTCCCGGTCAAGGTTTTCTCCTTCAATCCGCCCTTTCTCAGCCGTGATCTTCGCCTGATTCCGTGCGGCCGCCGCGTTCGCTTCCGCCACGTCTTGCTGATACCGCGCCTGTTTGTTAGCGGCAGAAGTCTGTTGCAGGCTGGACAGCGCCGAAAGGCCACCAGCGGTCAATGCTAGAGTCATGGCCCCCATTACAGCATCCCTCCCCCGGCATACGGTGCAATATCCATCGTCGTGACGATCGCCAGAATCGTGAGCGGCGTTGCGCTGCTTACTTCAAAGACAAGCGGGGATTCGGATGACCACCCGCCGCATGTTTCCATGTTCAGATCCGTCCCGTCGCTGAAAAATGGCCGCACGCTGAAAGCCCCTCCCTTAATGTGCCTGTCCACGATGGGGGAAAGATTCCCTGCAATTCCGGCAAGGAACGACATACTCCGGTACGTCCTGACCCGTACGGCGGAAATCTTCCGGTTGTGCATGAGCGTCCATCCCTGTTGTGTCTGCACTTCGGGCAAGTTCGGTATGACCCGCGAAGTATACGGAAGGCCGATATGCACGGATTTCGCCGGGTTTTTCAGCTTGAGTTCCCCGCCCGCGCTTACGGTCAATCCATCAATCGTGCCGCCGTCCGCAAAGACTTGCACGGTGCGGCCGGAAAGATGTCCAAGCCCGCTGAACATATCCGCAGCCTCGCCGCTGTAGTGCAATGACGAGTCAAGGAAAAAGGCATCATCAAGGTTGTCGCTGTCAAAAAAGGATTCCAGCCGTTCGACAAAGACGCCGACCGGCCGCCGCACGAGGAACCAAACCTGATCATCAGGCGTCCCCGGGATGACGGTAGCGTCAAGTATACTCCCGTCAGTTGTATGCCGATGCCAGCCGATGACGTCCTGTTCCTTCATGTATGTCAAACCAGCAAACGTACCGTCGGAAAGAACGCACCAGAGCGTGCTGTACGGCTCTTGCTGGTACGCCCATGCCGTGATGTCCCGATCCTTGATGATATGCCGGGCAAGGAGGGTCAAATCCTGCCCGAGGTACTTGTCCGCGCTGTAGTTGTAGGCGAACTCGCGTACTGCCCCTGACCCGCGCTGCACATACAGAACCCCGCCGCCAACGGACAGCGCCGATACTGTCCCTTCTCCACCGTTCGTTGTCTGGAGCTGGAAAGAGACGGTTGACGGCGTGAGCACCACGCCCTCCGAAGATTGCAGCGTCCACTCGCTTCCTTCTGTCCCGAAAGCAAGAGCGTTGCGGTCAGGCTGGAGCCACACAATCCGATTCGCCTGTGTAGCGGCAAGGGTTACTTCAATCGCATCATCATCTTTCGGGGGCACCGAAGAGGCCATGCTTTCAAAATCTCCGGTACGGGACAACCAGATGGTGATCGGCCTGTTTGCCGTAGCCGCAAAGCCAAGGCGTTGTTGATGGAAAAAGACCTGTGAAGGATAGTTTTCTGAGCCCTCAAAAGGATTCTTGTGCTCTATCGGCGTGTCTTCGGTATCCGCGCCGATGTTCTTGTCGTCATAGTATTGCGCGTAAGTATAAGAAAAGACCGGATTCGCCTGAATGTCTCCTTGAAATCCTTGAGGGTACTCCGAATTCTGACCGAATCCTGTATAGCTTGTGAAGCTTCCGTACTCTCCCTCATATCCCGAAGGAACGTTATCGACTCCGATCCAGCCTACGGGGACTCCCTGCTCATCCTTTCCGTGATAAACGAAGAGCTTTTGCAACGAGGCATTGTACCATGCCGGATAAGTCTGTGGAACAAAAACGCCAGTTTTCCCAACCTTGACCCCGGTAACAACTGTCGTTGTTGTTCCGTCAGGGTTTTCGACAGATTGGGTCAGGACTGAGACGTACAGATCGTCTGCCGTCCGAGAAAACCGATACCCACCGATATCAATCCCTTGGAGCGTCGTGGTTGCGGTAGTTGTATCGTCTTTGCTTGCCCGCCCGATGAATCCGAAAACCCCAGTCTTCTTTTTGTAGATGCGGTATTCGCTGGCCCCGGATACGGCAGGCCATGTTATGCGGATGTGATAATCGACACTGTTCAGTGCCTCGGCTTCAATCGTCGCGGCAGGAGATGCGGAAGATTCTTCTCCGGTTTCTCCATCAATGGCCGTGACGAGATAGCTGTAATCCGTCCTGCTCGGATTTTTCGGTTTGTCATCATCAGCACGCTTGTCCAAAATCTGTAATGCTGGCGTTTGCGGGGCTGCGATAGACGGCATGAATGTGAGCGTCTCCCATCTCCAATCATTATCGGAATACCGAGAGAGCTTACACGGTGGATACGACAGATGAGCGAAGTAAATCACGTCAGCAGACTGTGCGAACCGTACAGACCGCAGATCGGACGCGGCGAACGGAGTAGACACAACATACGGTTCGGAACCGGAAGAAACGAGTTTTCCATCAGGCAGCCATACCCGCATCGTCTTATCACCGAATTCGAGTATCCGTCCCTGCGTCTC
>OATQ01000646.1_pt1 | contig 11818 bp, 10 predicted proteins | sample 1495061 | NCBI WGS metagenome assembly OATQ01 (sample SAMEA2579979, study PRJEB22360) | human gut metagenome
TTTCGTAAACAGTACTTTATGTATTTTTACTGTCTACTTAAGTAGGACTATATCACCTATATCTCTGACTTTGTATTTTATATAGCGTCTTTATCCTTGCCAAGGGCACGTTGAATGACTTTAACTAATTCAACAAGTACCACAATCAAGAAGGAACCAACGATAACCGCAAGCCATTGTGTCAGACTAAGGTGTGACACATGGAAAAGGTCATTGAATCCAGGAACCACGATAGTTGCCATCAAAAGAACGAAGGCGACTGGAATGGCCCAGTTGAAAGTTTGATTTCTAAACAAGCCAACTTTAAAGACTGATTGATAAACAGACTTAACATTGAAGGCATGGAGCAACTGAATCAAGCCAAGTGTTGCAAAAGCCATTGTAAGAGCATCTGCGTGAATGGCTCCTTGCGTATGGTGCTCTGGGAAAACAAGACCCCAACCATAAACGGCAAGAACAAGGATGGTTTGAAGAATTCCCTGATAAATAATAGCACCGAAGACACCACCATCAAAGAAGTTTGATTGACGTCCACGAGGTTTGTGAGTCATAATACCTGGTTCAGCTGGCTCAACCCCAAGTGCGATGGCTGGAAGGGTATCAGTTACTAGATTAATCCAGAGAAGATGAACTGGTTGGAGCACATCCCATCCAAACAGTGTAGCGAAGAAGATAATGAAGACTTCGGCCATATTGGCTGACAAGAGGTATTGGATTGATTTTTGGATGTTTGAGAAGACCTTACGACCTTCTTCTACAGCGACGATAATTGTCGCAAAGTTATCATCGGCAAGAACCATATCAGAAGCTCCCTTAGAAACCTCTGTACCAGTGATTCCCATACCAATACCGATATCAGCTGTCTTAAGTGACGGTGCATCATTAACCCCGTCACCTGTCATGGCAACAACCTTGCCATCATTCTGCCATGCCTTAACAATACGAACCTTATGTTCAGGAGACACACGCGCATAGACAGAGTACTGTTTGAAGACTTTCTGGAATTCTTCATCAGAAAGCTCATTAAGCTCAGCACCAGTGAAGACATGGTCTTCTGTGTCATTTGGATCGATGATACCAAGACGTTTAGCAATAGCTTCTGCTGTATCTTGGTGGTCACCTGTGATCATGATTGGACGGATACCAGCTTCTTTCGCCACACGAACAGCCTCAGCTGCTTCTGGACGTTCTGGGTCAATCATACCTACCAAACCTGAGAAAATCAAATCAGACTCAACAACTGCAGATTCCAAGGTAGGAATTTCGTTAGTTGTCTTATAAGCCATCATCAAGACACGAAGGGCTTGTTTGGCCAAATCCTTATTAGTCGTAAGAATAGCTTGTTTATCTGCATCCGTGATTGGACGAATCTCACCATTGATTTCAATACGAGTCACACGTTTAAGCAATTGGTCAGGCGCACCTTTAACAGCTACAAAATATGTACCATCCGCTTCTTTATGGATAGTAGACATGAGCTTACGGTCAGAGTCAAATGGCAACTCTGCCACACGAGGCTCTGATTTCAAGACGTCACGCACATCAAAATTATGGTCCAAGCCAAATTGAACAAGGGCTGTTTCCGTTGGATCCCCGATTAATTTACCATCTGGGTCCACCTTTGTATCATTGGCAAAGTTCATAATACGAAGGGTCGTATTGTCCGCACCAAGTTCTGTGTCAGCGCTTTGCAATTGACCGTTTGTATAGACTTTTTCAACGGTCATTTGGTTCATTGTCAAGGTACCAGTCTTATCAGATGCGATAATTTCTGTTGAACCAAGTGTTTCAACAGCTGGCAATTTACGCACAATCGAATTGCGTTTAGCAAGTGTCGTTGTTCCTAATGACAAGAGAATGGTTACAATAGCTGGCAAACCTTCAGGAATGGCTGCAACGGCAAGAGCAACGGCAACCATCAAGCCTTCAAGGGGCTGTTCGCCACGAATGAAGACACTCACCAAGAAAGTCACCAAGGCAATCGCAACAATGAGGTAGGTTAAACTCTTAGATAATTGTTCTAGGCTCTGCTTCAAAGGTGTTTGTGATTCGTCCGCATTAGCCAACATATCAGCAATTTTACCAACTTCAGTATACATACCAGTATTGGTAACAACACCTGTACCACGACCGTAAGTCACGTTAGAATTCTGGTAACCCATATTTACACGATCACCAATACCTGCATCTGCCGCAACCGTTTCAGTAATATCCTTTTCAACTGGAACAGACTCACCTGTAAGGGCAGCCTCTTCAATCTTGAGTGAGGCAGCTTCAAGCAAACGCATGTCGGCCGGAACAACATCACCTGCTTCAAGCAAAACAATGTCTCCGGGAACCAATTCACGTGAATCAATCTCAACGATATTGCCATCACGACGAACACGAGCTAGAGGACTTGACATGTTTTTAAGGGCTTCAATAGCAGCTTCTGCCTGTCCTTCTTGATAAACACCAAAAGCAGCATTTAAAACAACAACGGCTAAAATAATGCAAGCATCTGTCAAACCATGCATCCCTTCTGTAATGACAGAAAGGGCAGCGGCGACAAGCAAGATGATAATCATCAAATCTTTAAACTGGTCGATGAATTTTGACAAGAGGCTACGTTTTTCACCTTCATCCAACTCGTTAAAGCCATAGGCATCTAAACGTTCCTTGGCTTGTGCAGTAGACAAACCATCAACAGAAGTATCCAAGCTTTTTAGGACTTCTTCCTCTCCTTGTGTGTAAAACAAGGCTTTACTTTGTTCTTTCGACAAAATAATCTCCTCCTTCTATATAGGGAAAAATGACTATCAAGGCTCTTTTCATATAAAAAATGATACAAAAAGAGACTTGTTTCCTTAAAAACAAGTCTCGCTGTTTAAGAATATGCCGGAAATGTAAAATTTCGTAATGACGACATAATCGCAACCTTTAATCAAATCTATTGACTAAAGTCGCCTGCTACTCCCTTGATATACCCTTACATTTTATCATAATTTAGGGCTTTTTCAAGCCAAATGACTCAATTTTTTCACAAATTAAAACCATGAAACCTCTAATTCATAATCAGCAAAGACGTCTTCCGTTTCTGGATGTTGCAATTGATAATGAATATCAACTGTTTGGCCATCAGGGTCATAGGCAAAAAGGCTCGTAACGGTTTGAAAATGCTGAGTACCAAGCGGCGTCGGAATGTGAACCAAGGCAGGTATCTTGGCTGAAAAACGCATGATTGATTTAGGCTGAGAAAAGCGTGTCATAATGAGCTCTTCCTGATTCAATTTTATTACCACTTTTTCTTTCTCGGAATTATGGTGAATAAGATAGAGATAATCTCCTTTTTCCGTAACCTCACAAGGGTGGATTTCCTCAATGATTTCCGTTTGATCCGCTACTTTAATTTTATTTTTGATTTTAATTTCCATTAATTACTCCTTTTGTTGCTATACCTATTTTTCCAACTCTAATGCAATACTTACAGCAGACACATTTTCAAATTCATCTAATAACATTAGTCATTCTTTCTGTTTCAAGTAAACCACTTGGGTTTGTTTGACAAAGCCGATTTTTTCATACAAATGCTTAGCTCCCACATTATCATCTTCCACTGCAATTTGGAAGGACTTGTCGTTATGCGCTATGAGTTGATTGACGACTGATTTTGCCAGATAGCTTCCATAGCCTTGCCCACGATAGGCTTCTACTACAGCAAGTCCATAGAGATAGTTGCTATTCCCAGACAAATCAATCGTACAAAGTCCGATGACCTGACCTTCTTTGAGGAGGATGTAAAGTAGGCTATTGGAATCTTTCAAAGCCTCAGCTATATATCTGAGGCTCACCTCAAGTGTTTCTTCTACATCAGAAAAGGCTTGGTGGTGGAGTTGGGCAATTTCTTCAAGATAAGAGGAAGTTGCTAAGAGCGACTTGACATCTGAACGGAAATCCAGAGTATATGGAGTTCTATCTCTCCCTAGCCAGGTTTCAGTGCCTGCATCTTCAACTAGGCCCCAATGACTGATAAAATCAGGATGACAATCTAGAAAAACACGTTCTGTCTGAAAGGTCACTGATTGAATAGGATAAGATGCCGTTTCCTTCTGAAATTTGTCAAACAAACTCCTCGCAATGCCTTTGCGGCGATAATCTGGGACAACTAAAATCGCCACTTCAACATCTTCGTTATCCGCATAAACCGTTAATAAACCAAGCAATTCTCCCTCTTGATAATAGAGAAAAAAGGTCGGCATGGTGGGATCAAAATTAAGCATATTGGAGAGATAAGGTTCTCGAAAGGTGTGGTCATTAGCTTGGCAGCTAGCAATCAATGCTTTTGCTTCCTTACGTTCTTTATCTGTCAATTGGTTGGTAAATCGAATCACTCTTGTCTCTCCTTTATTAGTCTGACCTTATTTTACCAATTAAAAAGCATTTGAGCAATTCTTACTAACAAACCGTTCTATACAGTTTGGACTTGGCTTTAACAGTTTTCGATTCGCCAATATCATTTTTCTCAGGAAGAACTATGACAAAGCGCCCAAATTTTAGTAAAATAGAAGGGAAACTAACTTAATGAAACAGGTATTTATATGTCTATTAAACTTATTGCTGTTGATATTGACGGGACGCTTTTAAATAGCCAACGTCAAGTCACACCTGAAGTCTTTCAAGCGATTCAAGAGGCCAAGGCTGCGGGTGTTAAAGTCGTTATTGCGACTGGTCGTCCTATTCCTGGCGTGCTTCCACTTCTTGAGGAACTTAATCTTAACCAAGATGGCGACTATGTCATCACTTTTAATGGGGGTCTGGTTCAAGAGACTTCTACAGGTAACGAATTGATTCGTGAGACACTTTCATATGAAGACTATCTTGATATTGAAGTTTTGGCCAACAAGCTTGGTGTTCATTCTCACGCTATCACTAAAGATGGTATCTACACAAGTAATCGAAATATTGGACGCTACACGGTTCATGAATCTACGCTTGTTCATATGCCGATTTACTATCGTACACCTGAAGAGGTTACTGACAAGGAATTTGTTAAGGCCATGTATATTGATGAACCTGAAATTCTTGATGCAGCCATTGCCAAACTTCCACAGGAATTTTACGACCGCTTTACCATTGTAAAATCTACACCATTTTACCTAGAAATTCTCAAGAAAACTGCTAACAAAGGAATTGCCGTTACGCATCTTGCCGAGAAACTCGGTCTTTCTAAAGAAGAAACAATGGCTATCGGTGATGAAGAAAATGACCGTGCTATGCTGGAAGTCGTCGGTTCTCCTGTCGTTATGGAAAATGGAAATCCAGAAATCAAGAAAATCGCGAAACACATCACAAAATCAAATGATGAATCTGGTGTCGCTTACGCTATTAGAAAGTGGGTTCTAGACTAATATGTATACCTATAAAACTGGTCTCAGTACTTCTGAGCATGACCGCTTTGTGATTGATAGTCCTCAAACCAACTTATTACAAAGTAGCTCATGGGCAAAAATCAAGGATAGTTGGGGCAATGACCGTCTAGGTTTCTATAAAGATGACAAACTTGTTGCCGTTGCTAGTGTTCTTATTCAACCACTGCCTCTTGGCTTCTCTATGATTTACATCCCACGAGGCCCTATCATGGACTACCACGATAAAGAGTTAGTCGCTTTTGTCCTGGCTTCACTGAAAAAGTATGCCAAAACAAAACACGCCCTCTTTGTTAAATTTGATCCAAGCCTCTTTGTCACTAAAAATTTGATTTCTCAAGAAGTTAGCATCAACGAAGATACTATGGCTATTGCCAAAAACATCCAATCTCTTGGTGTTGAATGGACTGGTCTCACTGAAGACATGGCTGAGAATATTCAACCACGCTTCCAGGCTAATATCCATAAAGAAGATTTCACTGAAGAACAGCTCTCTAAGAGCACCAAGCAGGCTGTTCGTACTGCTCGAAACAAAGGTATTTCGGTTCAATTTGGTGGCACTGAGCTTCTTGAACAATTCGCTTCTTTGATGAAGAAGACTGAAGCTCGTAAAAACATCCACCTTCGTGGCATTGACTATTATGAAAAGTTGTTGACGACTTACCCAGAATCGTCTTACATTACACTCTCAACACTAGATTTGCCAGCCCGTCTTAAAGACCTTAATAAACAACTTGAAAAGAACATTGCTGATGCTGCCAAGTTCACTGAAAAAACCAAACCTGGAAAAGTTGAGAACAATAAGCAAGAGCACAAACGTTTCAAAGAAGAAATTGCCTTTCTCCAAGAAAAAGTAGATGCTGGAAATCAGACAGTCCCACTCTCTGGTACCCTAGTTCTTGAATTTGGTAAGACGTCTGAGAATATCTACGCTGGTATGGATGAAGACTACCGTCGTTATCAACCAGCTATCCTGACATGGTATGAAACTGCTAATCATGCTTTTGAGCGTGGCGCTGACTGGCAAAACATGGGAGGTATTGAAAATTCCTTGGACGGTGGCTTGTATAACTTCAAATCAAAATTCAACCCCCGCATTGAACAGTTCATCGGTGAATTTAACCTTCCGGTTAGTCCTCTTTATGGCTTAGCTAACTTTGCCTATAAAGTCCGTAAAAAAATAAGAAGCAAACATTAATCATTATACTAAAAACGAGACTTCCAAGAGGAGTCTCGTTTTTTGATACTAGCTTAGTCTTTATCAGGAATAACCTTAAATAAATAATAGGTGATGAAAAGTGTCAGACAGAAGAGTCCAATTTTCACCCAAAGAATAGGAGCAAAAAAGATTGAAATCCCCATCAAGACATAGATTTGAATGATAATCTTTTTCTTTCGTTCTTTAGCAATAGATTTGGTTTCTCGAAAATCAGCTACATAACTTTGATACAATTTAGTGTGATATAACCATTTTTCAAAACGTTTAGAACTTCTAGCAAAGCAAGCAATGGCTAAAAGTAGAAAGGGGGTTGTCGGCAATATTGGCAGAGGGATTCCTAGAATACCTAAACCAAGCGAGATAAAACCTAAGGAGAGATAAATGACTTTCATATAAATAATCCTTTCAAAAAGAGCCACACTAAACTTATTAGTGTAGCTCTTTCACTATTTCTCTAAATATCAGTCAGTGGAGTGGCTGTGTCTGGAGAGGTATCAAAAACCTTAAAGTCAGTACCAACACCAAAGTCCGCACATGCCAACTGATTTTCCATCGTCATATGGGCCAATTCCTTGATATTATTTTCTTTGGAGAGGTGACCCAGATAGATCTTTTTAGTTTTATTACCGATGGTACGAATCATAGCGTCCGCCCCATCTTCATTACACAAGTGACCTTGATCAGAGAGGATACGTTGCTTGGTTGACCATGGGTAAGAGCCTGCTCTCAAGATTTCAATATCATGATTAGACTCAATCAGATATCCATCAGCATTTTCAATAATCCCAGCCATGCGATCTGATACATAGCCCGTATCCGTCAACATGACAAAGCTCTTTCCGTCTTTCATAAAGCGGTAGAACTGTGGATCTATAGCATCATGACTAACTCCAAAAGATTCAATGTCAATATCACCAAAGGTCATAATCTTGTCACGAGAAAAAACGTGCTTCTGGCTATTATCAACCTTACCTAGCATATTTTTACTGTCCATAATCTGCCAGGTTTTCTCATTTGCGTAGATGTCCATGCCATATTTACGAGCTAGAACACCAACACCATGGATATGGTCCTTATGTTCATGCGTTACTAAGATAGCATCAAGATCACTCGGATCACGATCAATCTCAGCTAGCAAATTTGTAATTTTCTTACCTGACAAACCAGCATCTATTAGAATTTTCTTTTCTGGAGTTTCCAAGTAAAAAGAGTTTCCTGTAGAGCCTGAAGCCAAAATACTATATTTAAACCCTATATCTGAGGTCATTTCTACTACATCTCCCAATCATCAACCATCATAGCATCCTTGTCATATGGAAGAACAATAGTAAAGGTTGAACCCTTACCATATTCACTCTTAGCCCAAATAAAGCCATTATGTTGTTTAATAATTTCCTTGGCAATGGACAAACCTAAACCAGTTCCACCTTGAGCTCGGCTTCTTGCCTTGTCAACACGGTAAAAACGGTCGAAAATCAAAGGCAAATCTTTCTTAGGAATACCTAAACCTTGGTCGGAAATTGAAACGATTAATTGTGCATCTGTTGTCTTCATGGACACTGTAATCTTTCCACCATCGGGTGAATACTTGATGGCATTATTAAGAATATTATCCACGACCTGAGTCATCTTATCTGTATCAATTTCCACCCAAATAGAATTAACAGGATAATCTCGAATAATTTCATAATCCTTACCAGTATTATTTTCTTGACTTTTGATTTGATCAAAACGATTCAAAATATAGGTCATAAAGGCCGTGAAATTAGTCATTTCAACATCAAGATGTGTGCTCTTATTATCAATATGAGAAAGGGCCAAAAGGTCAGAGATCATCCTCATCATTCGGTTGGTTTCATCCAAAGAAACCTTAATAAAGTTTGGAGCAATCTCTTCATTAAGGGCACCATCATCAAGAGCTTCAAGGTAGGATTTAACGGAAGTTAAAGGCGTCCGCAATTCGTGACTGACATTTGATACGAATAAACGACGTTCACGTTCTTCTTTTTCCTGTTCAGTGGCATCATGAATAACAGCAACTAAACCTGAAATAAAGCCAGATTCCTTACGAATCAGGGCAAAATTAACACGCAAGGTTACAAACTCATCGTTAGCGTCTCTACGTGACAAATGAATTTCCGGTGTCTTAGATAGTAATTCACTATAAGTATAAGGACTTTCACCATCTAACAAATCCAAGATTGACATCTGGGTCGCCGTTTCCCTATCGATATTTAATAAACGCTTGGCTGTACTATTAATCATGGTAATTTGACCACGACGATTGGTCGCAATAACTCCATCACTCATATAGGAAAGAACTGAAGACAAGCGATTTTTTTCTTGGGCTAGATTTTCATGCGTCAGACGGAAAACGTCTGATAAATCATTCAAGCTATTTGCCAGCTCTAAGAGCTCCGAATCTCCCTTTAAGCGTAACTCTTCATTATAGTTTCCAGCCATCAAAGATTTTACTCGCTTAGTCAACTTCCGAATGTTCTTCACTTGACGGTAATCACGATAAGCAAGAAAAATAAAGTAAAAAGCAACAAATAAGAGAGTAAAGAGTAAGGCTAACTCAAAGCTCGTAATATTTAAGCCAATACTAGTCATAGTTCTTCATGTAGTAGCCAACACCACGGCGGGTCAAAATATACTCTGGACGGCTTGGTGTATCTTCAATTTTTTCACGAAGACGACGAATAGTGACATCAACCGTACGCACATCACCAAAATAGTCATAACCCCAAACAGTTTCAAGTAGATGCTCACGTGTCATGACTTGTCCCATGTGAGTTGCCAAATGGAATAGCAATTCAAATTCACGGTGAGTCAATTCAACTTCATTCCCACGTTTTTTAGCTACAAAGGCATCTGGAACGATAATTAATTCACCAATCGAAATTTCTTTCTTGCCTGAGTTTGAGCTCTCTTCAGCCGCTGCTGTTTCAATAGTCTCTGTTCGACGCAAATGAGCCTTAATTCGTGCTAACAACTCACGATTTGAGAACGGTTTAGTGACATAATCGTCTGCCCCAATCTCCAAGCCAATGACCTTATCAAACTCGCTATCTTTAGCTGAAAGCATGATAATCGGTATATGACTTGTTTTTCGGATTTCCTTGGCTACTTCTAAACCATCTAGTTCAGGTAACATCAAGTCCAAGATAACTAAATCAGGATTTTCAGCTTCAAATTGCTCCAAAGCTTCACGACCATCAAATGCCGTCACAACTTCGTAACCTTCCTTGGTTAGATTAAACTTGATAATATCCGAAATTGGTCTTTCATCATCAACAACTAGAATTTTTTTCATACAAACACCTCATCGGTTTTCTTAGTTCATTTCAATTTAGTAAAGCAATCCACTTTACGTAACTATTCTATTATACCAAAAATTAGGTTAAGGACCAAGTTTGGGCTATGCGTTCCTAGTAAGATACAGACTTACCTGTAATTTTCAAACACCACTAATGGCTTATATTCGTTAAAAAATTAATATTATGATTGAATTTTCAAACATTTTTGACATTTAGCAAAGTCTATAGTAAAATACTCACTTGTTATTACATATCTAAAATCAAAAAAATTTAGGAGGCTCTTATGGCACTTATTGAATTTAAGAATGTCAATAAATATTATGGAGACTATCACGCTCTTCGTGATGTCAATCTAGAAATTGAGAAAGGACAAGTTGTGGTTCTCTTAGGACCTTCTGGTTCAGGTAAATCAACTCTTATCCGTACAATTAATGCTTTGGAATCTATTGAAAATGGGACCCTCATCGTTAACGGACATAACGTTACTGAAGCATCTGCTAAAGATTTGGTTGAACTTCGTAAAGAAGCTGGTATGGTTTTCCAACACTTCAACCTCTACCCCCACAAAACAGTTCTCGAAAATGTAACCTTGGCACCTATCAAAGTTCTCGGCATCAGTAAGGCTGAAGCTGAAAAGACTGCTGAAAAATTCCTTCGCTACGTTAACATGTGGGACAAGAAAGATTCTTATCCTGGTATGCTCTCAGGTGGGCAAAAGCAACGTGTCGCTATTGCCCGTGGTCTCGCTATGAATCCTGAGCTTTTGCTCTTTGACGAACCAACATCAGCCCTTGACCCTGAAACTATTGGTGATGTTCTTGCCGTTATGCAAAACCTTGCCAAAGGCGGCATGAACATGGTTGTCGTTACTCACGAAATGGGATTTGCCCGTAGTGTGGCTGACCGCATCATTTTCATGGCCGAAGGTCAAATTCTTGTCGACACGACTGATGTGGATGGGTTCTTTGACAACCCTACAGAACCTCGTGCAGTGCAATTCCTTTCTAAGATTATCGACCACAACTCTGATCGTGTTCAAGTCGATGCCTAAGGAGGGCTTATGTTAATCAAGAAACTTAGTCGTATTTTAGCTATCTCGGTTTTAGCTTTTGTAGCAGTTCTCCTCTGGAACACTAAGATTAGTCAGGCAGATGAAAGCAGTAAACTACTCAATAGTGCTGCAATTCAAAAAATTGTCAAAAAAGGGACTCTAAACGTTGGTGTCAAACAAGATGTCCCAAATTTTGGTTACTACTCAGCCAAAACCAATACCTATCAAGGGATGGAAATTGACCTCGCTAAGAAAATTGCCAAAGAACTTAAGGTTAAGGTGAATTTTACAGCGGTTACCCCACAAACTCGTGAAGCCCTTATGGACAATGGGACTATTGACATGCTTATCGCTACTTATACCATTACAGATGAGCGTAAGGCTTCATATGCCATGTCAAACCCTTACTACTATGACCAAATCGGTTTCCTCGTTCAAACAAAATCTGGTTATAAGAAACTATCTGATTTAAACAGAAAAACCATTGGAGTTTCTCAAGGCTCATCTGCTAAAGCAGCTGTTCAAGAATATGCTTCAGCCCACAATCTTAAGTTTGATTATGTTCAACTAGGCTCATATCCTGAGTTAGCCGTATCCCTCTATGCTTATCGTATTGATGCCTTCGCTGGTGACAAATCAATCTTGTCAGGTTACGAAAGTGATAAAACCAAGATCCTAGATGAAGGTTTCAAAACTCAAAAATACGGTATCGCTTCAAGTAAGTCTAACCAAGACTTGATTGACTACACTAACGATTTGTTGGCGAAGTGGCAAAAGGATGGTAGTCTTCAAAAACTCTACGATAAATATCACTTGAAACCAG
>OATQ01000649.1_pt1 | contig 11801 bp, 9 predicted proteins | sample 1495061 | NCBI WGS metagenome assembly OATQ01 (sample SAMEA2579979, study PRJEB22360) | human gut metagenome
TCCCTGGAAAAGAGGACGCTGTGGGTCGACGCCAACGGCTCCCGCCTGCTCGGGTATGCCGAGGCCATACCGCGTGTGTTCAACCTTGATGAATGGAAAGAGCGTCTCCACCCCGAAGAAGGCACCGATTGCCGCTATCAGCTCATCATCGAACAGCCGTTGTTCGGAGACGAGCTTACGGATGATCTGCGGGTCCGCAAGGAAGACGGCTCGTATGTCAAAATATGGGTGCGGGGCTCCATCCTGAGCCGTGATGCGGATGGTCACGCCGTCAGCATGTCGGGCACCTGGCAGCCTTTTGGGTTTGTTGAGGAACGCCACGAACAACGGACGCCGGAAAACGGCAGCCTGCTTTCCGCGCTCAATGCAGCCGGGGACGGCCTGTGGGACTGGAACCCCATTACGGACGAAGTGTATTACAGCCCGCGCTGGCTTTCCATGCTCGGGTACACGGCGGAACAGTTCCCCGGGCGCCTTGAAACGTGGAAAGAGAAGATCCATCCGGACGATCTCAAAAAAATCGTGGAACCGCAGCGTAAGCTGGCGGATTCCCCGAAATACGGCGACACGTTCGAGTGCACGTACCGCTTGAAGCGCCTGGACGGGAGCTATGCCTGGATCCTCGGGCGGGGTTACGTGACGCACCGCGACGCAAAGGGGCGGGCCACCCGCATCGTTGGCTTGCACACCAACATCACGGCTTCCCAGGCGGACAGGGATTATTTCGAAAAGCTCGCCCAGAACGATGCGCTGACGGGCCTGCACAGCCGGACCTACTTTGATATCAAGCTGGCGAACATCGAGAACAAAGGGATCCGCCCGTTGTGCGTGATCTCCTGTGACGTCAACGGATTGAAGCTGGCGAACGATTACATGGGGCATCTTGTCGGAGACAAGTTGCTCCAGACCGTGGCGGCCTTGTGCAAGGAAAGCGTGCGCACATCGGATTGCGTGGCCCGGATGGGCGGGGACGAGATCGTTATCCTGTTGCCCACATGCCCACGTGAGGCTGGCGAGGAGATCCTTGCCAAGCTGCGGCGGAACTTTGATCGGCACAACGCCTGTTCCGATCAGATGCCCGCGCTGGTTTCTTTTGGGCTGGCTTGTGCCGAATCCGCCGATATCCCAGCCTCCGCGATCCTCGTGGAAGCCGATCGGGAAATGCTCAAGGAAAAACGGTCCCACCGGAAAGCGGCCCATGAGCGGATCAAACAGTGGATCGAGCAAAACATGGACGTCGTCGTCTCGATTGAAGACGACAGGTATTAGGCACATCCATTCTGAAAAGCTCTGACGCCGAACGTATGCCCTGCGTGTCGCAACACGGTGTGGATTCTGACGAAAACGATATTTTCGGCAGGGTGAGGCTTTGAAAGGTGCAACCTTTCCCAAATAGTCCGCCCCAAGACGGAGGCATCCTTTTGGATGCCTTTTTTATGTCCGATGGGGCGACCTTTTTGGGGTTCGCCTTTTTCATGAACGGCACTCACGGCGAGATGACGCGCTTTTCCGGTAACGCCATTCCCATGCGGGGAGGAAATGCCCGGCCAAATGGAAGGGACCGGGGAGGCTGCGCCGTTTTTTCTTTTCTGCACTGATCTCTTTTTAAAGCACGAGTCGCGTAACATAACGGATATTTCGTTTTTTATGATGGTTTTTGTTCTTTATGACGCGTTGTCTTTCATATTTTCTTCTTGTTTCTCTGTTTTGAATGTGTTTATACAGGTATATGCAGTTTTATTTCGCTGTAAAAACATCTTGAATAGGTTTATGATACGTGTCACATTAAATGAAGCCTATAAAATATTATATTAAATATTTTAGTGTAAAACGTTAAGGCTCATGTGCCATCGAAATGTATGCTGGAAAGGCTCTCCATTCTGCTGGGAGGGGTTCCTGATATTGTATTACGGCATTTCCGTATCGGGATTCGCTAGAAAAAATTGTAGAAACACCTCTTGAGCCGATAACCCAGTTTTCTATTATCATTTTTGATCCGTTATACGATCTATAATGATCCTGAAGGTAGAGAAATATGGAATGGAACTGGATACTCGAAGAATATGACGATATGGTTTATGTCAGCGATCTGAACAATTATGAATTGCTGTATGTGAACCGAGCAGGTCTTGATATGTTCCATCTTTCTCGGGAAGAACTCTTTTCTGGAAAAAAGTACCTTTGCTATAAGATATTCCACGGAAGAAATACGCCTTGTCCTTTTTGTACCAACAAATACCTGAAAGATTCAGGATTTTATGAGTGGGAGCATTATAACGAACAGCTGGGGAAAACGTATCTCCTGAAAGATCGGAAGGTACTGTGGGACGGGCGGGAATCCAGAATCGAGTTCGTTTTTGATGTCTCCAAGTACAAGAACAAACTGGACAAGCAGGGAAAACAGCAGGCGGCGATGCTGCGGAGCCTTCCGGGAGGCATCGCCCGGCTCGACGCGCGCGATGAACGCACAATCCTGTGGTATGGTTCGGAATTCCTGTCGATCATCGGCTACACGGAAGAGCAGTTTAAAGAAGAGCTGCAGAGCCAGTGCCTGTATGTTCATCCGGAGGATCTGGAGCAGGCCGAGGCGGCGATGCACGAGGCGAAGGAAACGGGGCGGAGCAGCATCATGCAGGGCCGGATCGTGACCCGGTCTGGAAAAATCCGTCACTTGACCATTACGTTCAGCTATATGGACGGGAAGGACAGCGAGGATGGGATACCGTCCTACTACAGCCTGGGCATTGACGTGACGGAAACGGTCGAGCGGCAGCGGCTCCAGCAACAGGCGCTGGGAAACGCCCTGCCGCACATCCGCTGGAAGACGCCTGTCGGGTGGCGAAGCACGCCAACCAGGGAAAGACGGAATTTCTTTCCCGGATGTCCCATGACATCCGGACCCCCATGAACGCCATTGTGGGGATGACGGCGATTGCGGGCGCCCATATTGAGGATACCCAGAAAGTGAGGGACTGCCTCAAGAAGATCAATACGTCCAGCAAACATCTGCTCAATCTGATCAACGAAGTTTTGGATATGTCCAAAATCGAGAGCGGACGCTTGGATGTGCGGGCGAACGATTTCAGCCTTTCCAATCTGGTGCAGAACGTGTTCGACGTGTGCAGGCCGATGATCATTGAAAAGGGGCATCACCTGACCATGAACATCAGCAAGGTGAGGCACGAGGGCCTGTATGGGGATGAGAGCCGCCTCCAGCAGGTTTTGGTGAACATCTTGTCGAACGCCGTGAAGTATACCCCGGCGGGCGGGCGTCTGCATTTCAGCATTGAGGAAAAGCCAACCCATGCCGAAGGGGCCAGTGTCTTCTACTTTACGTTTGAAGACGACGGGATCGGCATGTCCGAGGAGTTCGTCGGGCGCATCTTCGAACCGTTTTCCCGGGCCGAGGATTCCCGGATCAGCAAAATCCAGGGAACGGGCCTTGGCATGGCGATCAGCCAGAACATCATCCATATGATGAACGGCGAAATCACCGTGGACAGCACGCTGGGAAAAGGGAGCCGGTTTACGGTGAGCGTTGCGCTGAAATTCCGGGATGCCGAAGACGGGGAACCCCCTATTTTGACCGATCTTCCCGTGCTTGTGGTGGATGACGAACGGGATGTCTGCGAATACGCGAGCCTGTTGCTCAAGGAAGTGGGGATGCGGGCTTTTGGGGTCTTGAGCGGGCAAGAAGCCGTCGCCGAGATTGTGCGCGCCCATGAGGAAAGGGACGACTACTTCGCGGTCATCCTGGACTGGAAAATGCCGGATATGGACGGGCTCGATACGGCCCGGGAAATCCGCCGCAGGGTCGGGCCGGATCTCCCCATCATCATGCTGTCGGGCTATGACTGTTCGGATGTGGGGGCGGATTTCCTCGCCGCGGGCGTGGACGTCTTCATCATGAAGCCGCTTTTCAAATCCAACATGGTGCACCTGTTGCGAAACTTTGCGGAGGATCGGGGATGTGGACACGCCTCGGCTGTGCCCAGGCCCGAAGGTCAACGCTTGGACGGATTGCATGTCTTGCTCGTGGAAGACAATGAAATCAATCAAGAAATAGCTAAAGAACTCCTCCTGATGGAAGGGGCGTCCGTTGACGTCGCCGACAACGGGGAACAAGCGCTCAACATCTTTGCCCGGTCGGAGGAAGGGTATTATCAGCTTGTCCTGATGGATATCCAGATGCCCGTCATGGACGGATACACGGCGACTGCCGCGCTCCGTTCCTTGCACAGGGATGATGCGAAGACTGCCATCATTCTGGCGATGACCGCCAACGTGTTCTCGGACGACGTCATCAAGGCCGAGGCATCGGGAATGAACGGGCATATTTCGAAGCCGTTCGACCCGGACAAGCTGTACGCCATGATCGCGGCGTCCTGCCATAAGAAAAGGGGATGACGGCCCGGCGGGTTGAATGCCTTCTTGTGCGAAGGGTGATGGGGTTTCCTTCCGCAAGGAAAAATGAGGTGTGGGGAAGGGAATTGAGAAGGGACAAAAGGCTGGCTGTCCCTTTTATATTGATGCAGCGCTGTCCCTATGAGGGGAGCGGATCCTCCTGTCGGAGTGGGTGGGCAAATGAAGCTTTCGCCGCATGATTCCTCGCTGGATGCTCTCAAGTTCGTTGTGGATATGGCCGATGTCCCGATGGTGATCACGGACGAGGACGGGCGTTTCGTGTTTGCGAACGGGCACACGCTGGATATTGTAGGGAAAGCCAAAGATGCCTGCATAGGTAAACCACTCGCGTCCCTCCTATCCGTTTCCCGGCGCCCACGGTTCAACAGGAGCGGCAAGGCCCCTGTGCTGTTCACGCGGGAAGGGCGTTTTTATGAAGTTGATGGGATCAGCCGGTTTCATACCAAATCGGGTATGCTCGAGTTGTCCCGGATTCATGACGTGACGTCCACGTACCGGGACAAGGAAATGCTCGAATTCCTGAAAAGCAACGCGCCCATAGGTATTTTCCAGTTCGTCATGGACGAACACTTCTCGTTTTTTTACGTTTCGGAAGGGTTTTGCGCGATGCACGGGTATACGCAGGACCAGATGAAAACGGCTCCGGATATCAGGGGGAGCGAGCTTATTCACCCCGACCACCTCCAACGCTTTAACGACTTGATCAGGACGGCCTATGAAGACGGAAAGTCCTCCGTCGGCTTCGAGATGAAAGTCATCAGGCGGGACGGCAAGGTCCGCTGGCTCCTCACGCAGTGTTCGTTTGTCAAAACGGCGGACGGGACCATCGTGTACGGCTACGTCTCGGACTGCACCGACCTGAAAAACATGGAGGAAAAGACCAAAACCGTCCAGGATGTTTGCAGGTTCACGGTCAACCACGACTACGAATGGATCTTGTTGGTCGACATCCCGGCGGACAGGTACGAGTACTTTTTTTCGGGTCGGAACAGCATGATCGGAAGCGGGATGCAGGGCGTTTTCAGCGAGCTGGTGCGGCTCCGGAGCGAAACGGTCGTCCATCCTGATGATGTGGAGGCTTACCGGGCCTTTTTCAAACCGGAACGCCTTGCTTGGGAAAATGGCACGCCGGGGCTGTCCCATGAGCTCAAGTATCGTGTGCTCATGGGCAACGGGCAAGCCCGGTGGCATTGCTTACGGGCGTATCTTTTTGACCCCGTAAGGCGGATGCTCCTCTTTTGCGCCAAAGACGTTGAGGAAGAGGAGCGCCAGAAGGCTACGTTGCGTATGGCGCTCGTTGCCGCCGAACAGGCCAACCATGCCAAAAGCGAGTTCCTTTCCCGGATGTCGCACGACATCAGAACGCCGATGAACGCGATCATCGGCATGGCGGCCATTGCGGGCATGAACGTGGGCAACCCCGAACGGCTCAGCGAGTGCCTGAACAATATCGCCTTGTCGTCCCGTTTCCTGCTGTCGCTCATCAATGACGTCTTGGACGTCGCCAAGATCGAAAGCGGCAAGATGAGCTTGGCTTCCGAACCGTTTGATTTTGATGAACTCGTCAGCTCCGTCAGCTCGTTCACATACGGCAGCGCGGTGGCGAAGGGCATAATATTCAACCTGTTTGCCTCTCCGCTCCTTGAGAAGATCTATGTCGGCGATCCCCTGCGCATCAAGCAAGTCTTGATGAACTTGCTGTCCAACGCCCTGAAGTTTGCGCCCGAAAAGGGCAGGATCGAATTCAACATCACGCCAGTCCAAAAAGTCGGGCATCGGGAACTCGTACGGTTCGTCATTTCCGATAATGGGATCGGCATGAGCAAGAGCTTTCAGGAAAGGATGTTCCAGCCGTTCGAGCAGGAGATGACGGATCAGCGGGGCCTTTCGGGATCAGGGCTTGGCCTGGCCATTGTCAGGAGCTTCGTCCAGCTGATGGACGGGACCATTCGCGTGGAGAGCGAGCAAGGAAAGGGGTCGTCTTTTTCCGTGGACATACCGCTCGGGCTGTTCGAGGGGGCGCTGTACGGATGGGATAAGGACGCCTTGGAACAATCCGAGAGCGTGCGAGTGCTGGTCATAGGCGATGACAGGGCTGCCTGTGAGCATACGGCGGTACTGCTGCGCCGTATGGCGGTTGAAGCGGCCTTCGTGCTTTCCGGCGAAGAGGGCGTCGTCTGTGTGCGGCAAGCCAGGGAGAGGCGGCGGGATTACGGCATGATCCTGATCGATTGGGAAACGCCGGGCATGGACGATATGGAAACGGTCCGGCATATCAGGGAAATCGTTGGAAAGGCCACGACCCCCATAGTCATGTCGGCCTGTGATTGGAGGGAGATGGAAGCCCCTGCCCGTAGCGCCGGCGTGGATTATTTCATCAACAAGCCCATATTGCGGGAGCATCTGCGTGATATGCTCTTGATGGTGACCCATCATAGGCGCGCCTTTGATGTTCCGGCCATGCCGGAGGAAGTCCGTTTTAACCATGAAAAGATCCTGATTGCCGAAGATAACGATCTGAATGCCGAGATCCTCAAAACGCTTCTGGAGTCAAGGAATCTCTCCGTCGTCTGGGCCGAGAACGGCAAGGTTGCGGTGGAGCGCTTTGCGGAATCCGAACCGGGGGAATACGCCGCTATCCTGATGGATGTCCGTATGCCGGTCATGGACGGCCTTGAAGCCACACGGCACATACGCGGCATGACAAGGGAAGACGCGCGGCGTATTCCGATTTTCGCCCTGTCCGCGAACGCCTTTGCAGACGACATCCAGCGATCCCTGCAGTGCGGCATGAACACGCATTTTAACAAGCCTGTGGATATGGATTCCATTTGCGCGGCACTGCACTACTGGCTGGAACATGATAAAGGAAACCGGCCGTGATGTGGCGGTATTGCTCCGTCAATGCCTGCGGCATCCGGAATGGGATTGAAAAAAAGAGTTGTGGAATGAGGCCGCAACTCTTTTTTATTTGTGGAGATAGAGAACAGCGGAAGAGGAGGAGCTAGGGGCAGGACTCATTCAGAGCCCGTGCTTCGTCACGCCTTTTTCTGGCTTCGGCAAGGCTGACTTCTGGGTACTTGCCAAGGGCAAGAGTCTTCTGTTTGCCGTCAAAACGGTAGAAGAGCCTCCAGAGCTTTCCCCCGGCAGGTGAGACATGGATGTACAGCCCGTCACAGTCCGAGAGCTTTTGAATCTTGCCGGAGGGCTTCAACGCTCTGAGCTTGGTATCCGTTTTTGCGGCTTTTGCTGGTATGGAAAGATGCCAGCGAGAATACCAGCAAAAAGGGCGGATGTACACGACTCCAGCGAACACCTATGAACATGCAAACAGCATAAAAGTAAAGCCCGCCAAGGCTTTGTGAACCTTAACGGGCTTTACCGAACTTCGATATGGTGCCGAGGGCGGGAGAAAAAATGATTCTCCACAATTCACTGAAAATACAAGCGTTCTTATCAATAAGGTGTTAGCTGTGTAACAGTTTGTTGAAAGACTCTTTCCGGTCTTCCTCTTTTCGTCAAGCGTTATTTGAAATGTCAATATAGAGTATACACCAATCTGACAAAATGGGTTGACACTTTTTATGTCAGAATAGGATTCTTTTTAGTATTTCTTGACACTTCTTTCTAGAGGTTATAGACTCTATCCTGACACTTTGAAAGTTTGACGGAAAGGAGGCAAGGGAATGGACATAGGCTATATCCGAGTCAGCGGGGTTGACCAGAACACGGCACGGCAGGAATCAGCCTTTGACGGTTTGAACCTCAACAAGGTGTTTGAGGACAAGGCCAGTGGGAAGGACGTACACCGCCCCGCCTTGGAGCGTTGCCTTGAAGTGGTGAGGGACGGCGATACCCTTCATGTCCACAGCATAGACCGCCTTGCGCGGAACATGCAGGACTTGCTTTCTCTTCTTTCAGACCTCACGGGGCGGGGCGTGTCTGTGAAGTTCCACAAGGAAAATTTGACCTTCACCCCCGACAAGGAAAACCCTTTCCAACGCCTACAGCTTCAACTTATCGGCTCAGTAGCGGAGTTTGAACGCGCCATGATTCGAGAGAGGCAGAGGGAAGGAATCGCTATTGCCAAGGCCGCAGGGAAATATAAAGGCCGCAAGCCTAGCCTCACCCCTGAACAAGCGGCGGAACTACGCAAGCGTGTTGAAGAGAACGGCGAAAAGGTGGCTAGGCTGGCGCGTGAGTATGGGGTATCAAGGCAGACGGTCTATGAGCATTTGAAGCGCATAGGAGATGTAGGACATAGCAAGGATGTTTGAAAAAATTGTTGACTTTTTCAAAACTCCAACTACCCTAAAAACAAGTGGGACGGCAAGCGAGCCAACGCCTACCGTCCCGATGTGGGACACGTCCCCCGATGTTCAGAACATCAGTGTTTGCGCCCCGGCTAGGAACCTCACTTCCTACCGGGGCAACTGCGTTAGAGGTTCAGCAAGATGCGAACCACCACAGCCGCTATGACGTCAGCCAGCGCAAGCGCCGCAACGTCCCGCAGGAAGTGTTTCATGGGGTACCCCCCTTTTCGGGAGGCGCGCCCCACAAGAACGCAGCCTACACAGTCTCACTACTCAAGGCAAGAGTACCGCAAAGGAGCCGAGGAAGTGTGCGAACACTCCCCCGGCTTGGGCATGGTGCTTGTTGTGCCTTGTCCCTGACCGCTCGGTTTATGCATCTAAGCAGACAACCTGCAAATGTGCCGTCACAGCTTCCGACTGTCTGACGGCACTTTTGTTTTTGCAGGGGGCTACGGTGTCGTTGGTCAAGGATGGGTTTGGTGTACAGGAAGAGGAAGAAGCGGTTAACGTCTCCCCCTCTTCCTTTTCCTCGTACTTGTTCCCCGTGCCGTCTGTGCGTATTTTTGCCCTTATATAATGAACCGCACGCGCCCGATTCTTTAGAGCGTCCACAGTCTGCCACCATGAGAGCGGCGGGGAGGGCATGGGGGGAACTGCGTATCATCATGATAACGTAAGCCCCTTCACATTTTTCCAATAAATTCACCCACCCTACCAATTGGGTAGTCAGAGGAAAGGGCGTCCACATTGTAGACCCCCTCCTCCCCACACCCCTCCAGTAACCAAGCTGATTGATTCAGAGTGTGGATACCATCCCCGACGCCCCCCCTCCTTTGCAAAAAGGGAACCGAACCCACACTAACCGCACGGAAGCATTAAAAGATGGTAGGACGCCACCACTTTTGAGCGGCTTGGGGTGCCTCCTGATTCTCCCTACGCACTATTCACTACCGCCGTTGTCGGTATTGTCCGGCTCAACAAATTCATAATACTGCTTTAGTACCCTCCAGATGTGTCTGCTCGTTACGCGGTACTTCAAGGCTAAAATATCGGTAAGTTTCCGTTCGGACATGTCAGGGTGTTCTTTTGCCATTCTATCCCGTTCAAGGCATATCTCCCGGCTTCGCGTGTCCGTTCCAAGGTAGGTCACTTTAGGGATGTAAAGGCGTGCCCCTCCTGCAAAAGCAATGAGTTTTCGCGTAGGTTCCTTCCCTAGCGTTTCCTCAAGCTGGCGTATGTTCCGGCGGCCCTGTGGCGTTACCCCAAGGGGGACGTCGAAACCAGTTCCTCCTTTCATTTGAATCAGTGACAAGACGGCCTTTGTATCCCCAAGAACTTCCATAAGGATGTCAAGAGATTTGCGCCCGTTGCATCCTCCTGTGCGCCGTCGCCGCCGTTCCCCACGTTTACGTTGTGTAAGCTCCTCGACAAGCTGTCGTTCTGTCGGGAAAGGACGGGATGCATCAGGAGCAACGGCGATAACAGGAGGAGGGGTAGCCTCTTCTGCTGCTCCTACTTTTTCTTTTTTTTCATGATGGAGGCGTACCTTTCCACATAGCCCGAAAGGATAAGGCAGGGGTCTTGCTCCACCAGAGGAGGAAAAAGGAACATGGCGTCCTTCCACACCGCAGCCGTCGCCGCTGTTGTGGTGATGGGGAACATCGTTACACGAATGCATAGCCGTGCTCCTTCTTCCAGCGCGCAAGGAAAGCAAGCCCGCGTTGTGCGTTTTCTTCAAGCTGTTCAGGGGTAGGGGATAGCGACCCCGCCACCACGACCGTCTCCTTCTGTGGCTGTGCCCATGAACATGCCCTTTCAGGGTGCCCCTTACCGTGGGTCATGTTTTTCTTTTCAGACGTCCAGTCGTCCAGCCTGTGGGCAGTTTTGGAGCATGTTTGAAGTAGAGGCCGCCGCCCCCTTTCTTTTCCGCTGGTGGTAGGGACAGGGCAGGCGTTCGCGGGGGCTGTCGTCGCTGTCGCCGCTCCTTTCGTCACCACCACCGCCGCCGCTGCAACGGCATTCCTCAGCCATGCCGTGATGAAACGCCATGCGTTGCGTAAAGGCTTCTCGGGTGACGTATGGTTCCTAGCCCATTCCCTAGCCCTATCAATCTCCTTTGAAACGTCGATGGTTGGATAGTCCCGTTGCAAGGCTTCCAAGAGGTCGAGAGGGATGTCTTGGAGGCGGTCGTCAACGACCTCCACCGCAACGGCAAGGGGGAAGGGGGAGGCGGAAGGGGGCGTATACTGTACGTACCCTTTCCTGTCCTGCTTCGGGGTGTCCGTGTTGACCTGGAGCTGCGGCGGCAGAAGGGGTGCGACAATATCGTCCCCCTTTCCCTGTCTTCCCCTCTTCCCCCTCTCTTCATCACCACCACTGCAAGGAAAAGATCTGATCTCTTCTCTTTTCTTATTCTCTTGTATTTGATCTTGATCTATTTCCCCGGAACGTATGGATAGGGTACCGGATACCGTATCCATACCGTCTAACAGGTGGGGATTCTTGGCTATCAAGACAGCCTTGATTTTCTCGGATCCAACGCCCCTGAACAAGGCGCGGAGGGACATGACCAGCTTGGGGGAGGTCGTGCACTGGTGCTTGATGAAGTTGACCACGAGGATGGAGAGGCCGCCGCCACAGCTACCATCATCAAGGGCAACCTTACCGTCTTGCTGTTCAAGGACGTTTAGGTGTTCCTTGACCTCATCCTCAGTCATGCCCGTTTCAAAGGCGATGCGGCGGGTGGTCGTGTTCAGGACTCCAAGGTTGTTCGTGTGCGGAGACGTGAACAGGTAGATGTACAGGAGCTTCCGGGCGGGCGGCATGGATTCGATGTAGGGATCTGTCCAGAACGTCCGGCGTATGGTGCGGAAGGTTGCCGTAGACCCTCCGCTGGATGATGCGGGGGCGGGGCTGGCGTACTGTGTGGTGGTGGCGGTCATTAGTGAATACCCCCTTGCGCAATGTAGAGGGCAGGTAACACCAGCAAGGCACCAAGGAAGACGACCGCGACGGCGGCGGGGAGCCAAAGGGAAGCGGGGAAGGGGATGAAAAAATCACCGT
>OATQ01000659.1_pt1 | contig 11594 bp, 12 predicted proteins | sample 1495061 | NCBI WGS metagenome assembly OATQ01 (sample SAMEA2579979, study PRJEB22360) | human gut metagenome
CCGTTTTCCGGCCCAACCCCCACCCTGAAGCCAGGATAGCCGTTTTCGAAGCCATCAAAATCGGCAACGGCGACAGCGGCAAGAACGCGGGTTTCATCATCGACGTTCCGCACAATTTCGGCGATCAGGGCAACTCCACCTTTGAAGATAATGAGATGTACTACAAGCTCAATACGTTCATTATCGGCCGGATGCGTAAGACCATCGAAGACTCGGGCATCAAGGTGGACTGGGATCCCTGCGGCAAGTATCTGTGCTGCTCCGAAACCAAGAGCTTCAAGCTGATTCAGACCGAATCCGAAGAGCTTGATCAGATGAAGGTGCACTATGAGATTTATGAGGGCGAGGAACTCGCCAAGCGCATAGGCACCCGGTACTATAAAAAGGCTCTGTACACCCCCGGGACGCTGCTGGTGAACCCCGCCGACGTGCTGCGCGGGCTGTATACCACCTTGCCGGAAAACGTGGATGTATTCGAGAAATGCCCCGTCATGCGTATCGAGGAAGGCACCCGCGCCCGCGTGACCCTGCTGAACGGCAAGGAAATCACCGCGAAGACCGTCATCGTGACCGGCGGGCCTTTCATTGAGGAATTCGGCATCGTCAAGCGCGTGTTCTGCCCGGTGCTTTCGTATGGCGCGTTCACCCGCCAGCTCAACGACAAGGAAATGAAATATTTTGAAGGTGTAAAGCCTTGGGGCTGCACGGCTGGGCATCCCGCCGGGACCACGGTGCGCTTCACGACCGACAACCGTCTGTATGTGCGTAACGGCTTCAGCTACGCTACGCACCTCACCACGTCGCATCAGCGCATCCGCAGGGCCGTTCCCAAGCTGCGCCGGGCCTTTGAAAACCGTTTCCCGGAAATCAAGCACGTCAACTTCGAGTTCATTTACGGCGGCATGATCAACATGACCATGAATTTCCGTCCGCTCATGACCCAGAAGCACCCCAGCGTGTACGCCTCCGCCAGCGGTGAAGGCGCGGGCGTCGCCAAGACTTGCCTGATGGGTCACTACATCGCCGAATGGATCAACGGCATAGACAGCGAGGAGCTCCGTTTCCTGCGCCGCATCGCCACTCCCTCCCATATCCCGCCGGAACCCCTGACCACCATCGGCGCCACCGCCCGCCTGATGTGGGAAGAGTTCAACGCCAAGTCGGAAATCTAAAAAAGCGCAACATGGCTGGGCGGCTGCATGTCGGCCGCCCGCGCCCGGAGGCAGGGCAGGATGGTTTCCTGAGCCCTCGGGGAAAGCCATGCTCCGGAATGCAAACCTCGTCCGGGAGAGCTTTCCCGGGCTATGCCGCTTTTTGATCCGTATGTGGATTGGGATGCGGTGAGAAAACGTTCGGCCGTGAAACGGCGGCCACCACCAAAGGATTTGTTATGGAATTCATTCATGCGCCCAAGGCCTGCGCGTCTGTCGGCCCCTATTCCCATTGCGTCAAGGCCGGTTCCACCTATTACCTGTGCGGTCAGGTCCCCTTTCACCCCGTTACCGGGGAAGTCGTCGGCAACGGCATGAAAGAACAGGCCGTCCAGACGTTGGCGAACATGAAGGCCGTGCTCGAAGCCGCCGGCCTTGCCGTCACCGACATCGCCAAGACGACGGTGTTTGTCACCAACATGGACGATTTTGCCGCATTCAACGAAGTGTACGCGGCGTTCATGGGTGAACACCGTCCGGCACGTGTCTGTGTGGAAGTCAGCAACATTGCCCACGGCTGCCTGCTGGAAATGGATGCCATCTGCTTTAAAGAGTAAAGGAAGGGGCATTGGCCCCCTTTTTGTACTCAAAAGATACTTTTATAAGGTTTGACGGCAATATGTTTTTCCTAAGGTACATGGGAATTGGGAAAGAACAGGAGGGAGTTTCGCAGGCAGATCCGTCCATTCAGCTGTGATCCTGATGAACGGTTACGTTTTCGTTACGCCGTGCCATGGCCTCACTCCCTGTCTTCTTCCCCCAAAACAGAACGCGTTACTGTTCAGTGAGGTAGCCTGTATGCAAGACGAGCTAAGCGCGCGCACAGAGGGAAAGCGTCTCGATACCATCCCCTTTGCCATTGGCTTTTTATCCGTTTTTGCGTTTATCGTGAGCGCCATCGCGTTTCCTGAGCCCTTTATCCGCTTCATGGACTTGTTGCAGGACAAGATTGTCAAGGATCTTGGGTGGGCTTCGGTGTTTTTCAGCTTCCTTGTCATGTTGTTCACCTTCGGCATCGTCTGTTCTCCTATTGGGAGCATACGCATAGGCGGAAGGGACGCAAAACCCGACTTCAGCTTTTTCCGCTGGTTTGCCATCTCGCTGTGTTCCGGCATCGGTATCGGCATTTTGTTCTGGGGCATAGGCGAACCCATTTACCACCTCATGCAGCCGCCGCAGAATCTCGGCATCGCGCCGAAATCCCATGAAGCCGCCCTGTTCGCCATTTCCCAGTCCGCCATGCACTGGAGCATTGCCCAATACTGTATTTATGCCATCTGCGGCGTCGCCTTCGCCCTGATGGCCTTTAATGAACATCTTCCTCTGTCCATCATCAGCGGCCTCGATCTTGTCATGCCGCGCAAGCACTATTCCTTGGCTAAAAACATTGTGCACGCCGCGTGCCTGTTCTCCATCTGTTGTACCGTCATCAGCAGCATCGGCGCGCTGATTATGATGATATCAAGCTGCGTGTCCTACCTTACCGGCCTTGAGCGCAGTTTCGCCATGAATGCTATCGTGGCCCTTGTGGCGACGGCGTTTTTTGTGGGGTCCTCCACGACCGGGCTCAAGCGGGGCATGAATTTCCTGGCGGCACAGAATACCCGCATGTTTTTTATCATTTTGTTCTATATCTTCCTTTTCGGGCCTACGCTGTTTATTTTGAATATGGGCACGGAAGCTTTCGGCTACATGCTGACCAATTTTATCCGCAACAGCACGCTGGTCAGTACGGAATTTATGAGTGACCGGTGGGCTGATTCATGGATCATCGTGTACATGGGCGCGTTTTTTGCCTATGGTCCTCCCATCGGTTTATATCTTGCCCGGCTGGGCAAGGGGCGTACCGTGCGGCAATTCCTTCTCATGAACGTGTTTGCTCCATCCATGTTCGTGTATCTTTGGATCAATACTTTTGGCAGCCTTGCCATCTATTATCAGTGGAAGAATCTTGTGGACGTCTGGAGCTTTGTTCAGACGCAGGGTTTGGAATCCACCGTTATCGGCATTCTGCAGCGCTTCCCATTCAGCATGGCCCTCATTGTTTTCTTTGTCATTGTGACTATGATTTCCTTTGTCACACTGGTAGATCCCATGACTTCCGTGTTGGCGACCATTTCCACCAAAGGTATTTCCGCTGAAGAAGAAGCTCCTAAATTCCTTAAGGTCCTTTGGGGCGGCAATATGGGCGGTGTTGCGCTGGCCGTCATTACATTGTGTGGTATTTCAGCACTCAGGGGCATGTTTGTATTCGGCGGGGTGCTGATGATGCTTTTGACAATAATTCTTTGCTGGTGCATCGTAAAAGAAGGTCAGAATATTTTGGCAAGGAACAAGAGAGAAGACACTCCGTAATCTGTTTCGCACACCGAACTTTCATAGTAAGGAGACAATATGGCTTTGGCGGATAAATATTACACCATTGGTGTTCTCGGTAAATCATTCGGCGTGATTGAGCTGATGGCTCATCAGGCAAAATGGGAGCTTCGTGATCTTGCCAAAGCCTCTGGCCTCCCCAAGGGGACGCTGCAACGTATCTTGCTGACCCTCTGTGAACTCGGCTTTGTGTCTCAGGACGGCAAGGGCGGTGCCTACAGCCTGACATTGAAGTTTTTCAAGCTGGGGCAGCGGATCGCCTCCAACAACAGTTTGGTGGAGAAAGCCCGGCCCGCTTGCCGCCAGCTTATGGAAAAAGTAAACGAAACCGTTAACCTGTGTGTGGCCCAAAACTTTGACATGGTGGTTATGGCGCAGCAGGTTTCTTGGCAGATCCTGCGGCTGGACTCCATCATCGGGTCTTCCTTCCCCATTTATCCCTCGGCGTCGGGCAAGGTCCATTGCGCTTTTCTGGAAGAGAGCGAACTGCTGAAATTCCTCAATGAATTGCGCGAGACAAGGCCGGAGTTGACCACGGATGACATCAACCGTTTCTGTACGGAGTTGGCGGCGATACGCCGGGAAGGGGTGGGCTTCGACTGCGAGGAAATCTTTACGGGGGTCCGTTGTGTGGCCGCCCCTATCTTCGATTATACCGGTAATCTCGTGGCTACCATAGGCTGCTCAGTGCCTACGGTGCGCATCACTGAGGAATCCTCGGCGCTGCTGATCCGCGAAGTCATCCAGACGGCGGCGGCAATATCCATGTCCATCGGCGCGCCACGGCGTGAGTTCATGCCGACAACCCGCACCATGCTCCATTGTCCTGTACGCGGATAGCGTCACGGAGAAAAAGAACCTATGCATCGCCTTGTCCTTGGAATCAGCGGCGCGAGCGGGATGCCGCTGGCGCAGGCCGTTCTGGAGAATCTGGGCACCGTGTCCGATCTGGAAGTACCCCTGATAATCTCCGCGGGTGCGGAACGGGTTCTTCAGGCCGAATGCGGGATACCCTCCGCTGCTCTGGCGCGGTATGCCCACGCGGTGCATGAGAGTTCCGATATGGCGGCGGGGCCCTCCAGCGGCTCATGGCATCATGACGGGATGATCATCTGTCCGTGTTCCATGAGTTCTCTGGCGTCCATCGCCAGCGGGGCGGGCAGCAATCTGATACACCGCGCGGCGGACGTAACGCTCAAGGAGCGCCGCCCCTTGGTCATTGTGGCTCGCGAGACGCCACTGAACCTTATCCATCTCAAGAATATGCAGGCTGTTACGGAGGCTGGTGCCGTCGTCATGCCTTTCACTCCGGCCTTTTACACGCGGGATACGTCCCTTGAGGCCATGATGAGGCATTTCACCGGCAGGTTGCTGGATCAATTCCGCATAGAGCATCATCTCTGCAAAAGGTGGCGCGACGATCGATAGGGTAGGTCAACTTTGTAATGATCCAGAAAAGGCTGTGAACAAGGATTCGATAAATACGAAAATCTTTGAAGGCGGGGGAGGAGAAACGTGTGGATGTTCTCCTCTTCTCCAGAAAGTTCCCCATCCCCTCGCCAATCTATTTCCCGTATCGCAAAGTTCGTTTGCTCTAAAACAAACACTCCGCACAGCAAGGAACGCTGCACGGAGTGTTTATCTTTTCGACTAACCGTATGTCTTACAGCGGATACTTGCTGTTGGCTTCGCGCATCTTGCGCACAGCGTCAGCAAGAGCATCCACATTGAGGACCATTTCCATCATGCCGATCTGCTCGTCCCACTTGGCGGCATCGGCTTCGGCCTTGATTTCGGGTTCAAGCACATGACACACGCAGAGTCCCAACGGGACTCCAGCCAAGGGCCCGGCGAAGGTGGGATCGCCCAAGGTGACCGTTTCGGCATAGATTTCCGCCCCTTCGGGGTCGGAAGAGCCGAGAATCACCACGACGTTTTCCGCACCATACTTCTCAGCGGCGTCCTTGACGCGCTGCTGATTTTCCAGATCCATGGCTCCTGCGGCCGTTCAGACGAAGCATTCGGTGGCGGAGAACAGGACTTCCGCACCGGAGTTGGCGAAGACATCCGCCATGGCGGGGCCGGGAACGCCGTCCCGTTCGCCAAGCAGCAGAAGCTTCTTGCCGGAAAGCTTGCCCATAACATCACTCCTTGAGTTATGGTTGGGTGAGTATACTACAGACCATGACGGCCCGTTGTCCGCATACGTTAGACGAGTTTGTCCGCTTCGGCCTTGATGGCTTCGATGGACACGGCGTCGCCGGAAATCCGGGCCACGCATTCCCCGCCCTTATAGAAAAGGATGGTCGGTACGGCCATGACGCGCAGGCTGATGACGAGCCTGCGGTTTTCGGCCACGTTGAGCTTGCAGAATTTGAGCTTGCCTTCATAGGCTTCGGCGAGCTTTTCCACTTCGGGCATCAGGGCAAGGCAGGGGCCGCACTGCGGGCCCCAGAGATCCACCACGCAAGGCATGGAGCTCTGCTGCACTTCGGCCTCGAACGTTTCCTTATCGACAATGATCATTGCGTACCTCGCATTGCTTGAGAGTGAACGTATCCCGGAACAGGACTCTTTCCGGGCGGAACGGCGTTTTTTACAGGTAACCGGACGCGGTCAGCACGGCGCGGGCCTTGTCGAGGCTTGAACCGGCCAGTTTGACGACCGGGCCGGTGCAGCCCATCGCGGCTTCGGCGTAGATGTTTTCTTTCCACAGGCAACGGACGGCCAGTTCGAGATCGAGCACGTCAATGCCGTGTATTTCTTCGTCCGTGGGCACGGCGGGCGGAGCCTGCACTTCGTCCCGCGGAGCGGCCGCAGCCTTGGAAAAGGCCGCGAGCTCATCATCCATGCCCGCGGCTTTGGCGAGGCGTATTTCCTCCGCGACCACGGCGGGCAGCCTGCCCCGAACGGCGGGGGGCGCGGAGGGGCAAGCGGCCTCGGGCAGCCGGCGGCCGTGTAGGCCAGAGCGTTGGCGATGACCGGAGCGCCCGAAGCGCGGGACACGATGCTCACCACCTTGTCCCATCCTTCGCCCACGGAAGGGCCATAGCCCCAGCCGCTGGTTTCGTAGGAACCGCCGGACGTGAACGCGCTGAAGACCTTCATGAGCACATTGCCCGTCAGGGTATCGGCCACGCAGACGTCCACCGCGCCGCAGAGCAGGTCGTTGCCGCGCAGCAGGGAACCGCCGTCGCCCCGCACGCTCTGCCCGAGGTTCAGGGGGTAGCCCTTTTCCGCCATGCGGTTCAGGGCACGCAGCACCTGCGGGGCTGCGTCAAGGTTGAGCACGCCCACCGAGGGGCAGGTTATGCCCAACGCCTTGGCTACAGCCACGCCCAGTATCGCGTTGCGCAGCATAGCCTCTTGCCTGTGGGCCGCGCTCATGCCCGTGCAGGATGCCATGAACAGGGGCTTGCCCGTGCCCGGCGTCAGCACGCGCCCCACGGTGGTCACGCCGAGGGGAAAGGGGTAGTGCAGAGCCACCGCTCCGTGGATGCGCCCCTGGGCCAGCGCGTTTTCCATGCCGGAAGCCAGTTCCGGGCCTTCACAGCCCGTTTCGATCCAGTCCATGCCCTGAGGCAGGATGCCCGAGGGCTTGGGGCCGACGCCGACCACCGTAAGGGCCGGGTCCGCGCTCATGGCGGCGTTTGCGGCGGCGAGGAATTCCGCATCGGAATGTTCCCCGCCGGAGGCCATGAGCCCTATGCGGCACGGCTCCTTGCCGCTGCGCGCGCGGGCCACCAGATCTTCAAGAGCTTTGCCGAGGATGGCGCGCTTGCATTCTTGCATAGCCATAGCGCCTCCTAGCCTTTTTGCAGGTTGGCCGCCACGTCGGACAGGGCGGCAAGCAGCATTTCCGTCACCTCGCTCTGGCTCACGCCCTGCGCGGGTTCCGTACCCGCACCGGGGCCTTCCATAATAAAGGACGCGCCGTCGGCAAGATTGGTCAGGCGGCCGAGGAAGAGGCTGCCCTTGCCGATGATCATGGCCCGTTTGATGGTCCCCGCTTTGAGGGCTTCCAGCGCGTGGCCGATATAGGGAACGCCCGAGGGGATGTGCCCCTGCGTGGGGACGAATCCCGGCATACCGCGTTCAGCCACGAATTTCGGGATGTCCGCCCGTTCGATCTGCCCCTTCATGACGGACAGGGCGGCGATCATCTTATAGTTGGCCTCGGGCACGTTGCCCGCCCCGGCGGGCAGGGTGATTTCGGCGTTGTGCAGTTCGGGCGCATATTTGTCCACGTCCGTCATCTTGAGCCCCGCCTTCTGGAGCGGCTCGAAGGTCAAAGCGGAAGTGATGGCCTGAGGAGCCGCGCCCGCGCCGACGGTATGCTTGCCCAAAGAGTCGAGGCGGATAACCGGCGTCTGCCCGTCGTCGGGCGTGATCAGCAGCGCGAAGCTGCCGATGCAGTTTTCCAGAGCCTTCACGTCCTTCTTCACATGATCACGGGCGTTCATGTACAGCTTGGGCACGGAGCCGCCGCTGACCACGGCCACGTTGGCGCGCGCACCGCAGGCCGCCATGCTTGCGGCGGTGACGGAGGCCACGGGCCCGGCGCAGAAGCCGCGCACGTCAAAACCGCTGGCGTTGCCGCATTCGGCTATTTCGGCCAATGCTTTGGCCATGTTGCCGCCGCCGCGCTGCATGGCGTCGCCCACGGCTTCCTCGGAGCATTCGACGACGAAGTCGATGTCCGAGGGAGAAAGCCCGGCGTTTTTGATGAGGTGCAGCAGGGCGAGCACGCCGCTGGCCTTACAGGACAAGTTTTCCAGCATGATGCCGGCTTCGAGGTTTTCGTCCGTATCGTGAGCGCGGCGGCAGCAGCCCGCCAGCTTGCCTTCAGAGTAGAGGGGCAGGGCGTGCTGTTTTTCCACCACGTCCAGAATGTCCGACTCCGGGCGTCCTTTTTCCAGCCTGGCCAGCTGTTTTTCCCCGATTACGGGGTTCTGGGCCAGCTTTTCCGCAACGGAGGCGGCGAAGCCTTCTTCCAGCCAGATGAGGTCAAAAACGTCGCAGATGTCCATGAGCCCGAGGAATTCGTCTTCGGGCATGATTTCACCGAACGAGCCGAAACGCTCCGGCGTACCCAGATTGTCGATCCACGGCGCGGGAGCCTTTTCGAGCTCGTCGATGCTCATGGCGCCGATATAGGTTTTGTTGGGCGCGTAGGCTTGCGCTTCCTCATAGGTTTGGGAGTGCTCCGGCAATGCGCGCAGGAATTCGGAATCCGGTTTGCTCTTGCGCTCCTGAGCGGGCGTGCCGCCGTAGTGCAGGGCCAGTTCGGGGGCGAAGTTCAGGCAGTAGGCTGCGGCCTTGATGCCAGCTGTGGCCATATCTCATCCTCCTTGGCGTGCCGGGTTAGCGTTGCAGATAGGCGTAGGCGGACATGGCGGCCCGCGCACCGTCTCCGGCGGCGGTCACCACCTGACGGAGCGAGGTGTCGCGCACGTCTCCGGCGGCGAAAATGCCGGGCACGGAGGTCTGCAGGCTGGCGTCGGTGACGATCCAGCCGCCTTCATCCTTTTGCAGCAGGTCATGCACGTATTCGTCGTTGGGCAAGGTGCCGATGAAGATGAATACGCCGCTTAGCGGAATCTCCCGCTTTTCGTTGGTCTTGACGTTGCGTACTACGATTTTTTCCACAATGTCGCTGCCTTCGATGGATTCCAGCACAGAGTCCATGACGGGCACGATTTTGGGGTTGCTCAGGGCGTGATCGACAACCATCTTGTCGGCGCGGAACTGATCGCGGCGGTGCACCAGATAAACTTTTGAGGCGAACCCCGTAAGATAGCAGGCTTCTTCCACAGCCGTATTGCCGCCGCCGATGACGGCAACTTCCAGTTCCTCGAAGAACGCCGCGTCGCATACGGCGCAGTAGGAAACGCCCATGCCCGTGTACGTGCTTTCGCCGGGGCAGCCCTGCTTGCGGAAGCTGGCCCCGCTGGCCACGATGACCGCTCCGGCGGCGATTTCGGAACCGTCTTTGAGCGTGATGATCTTCTCGCCGTCGCGAACTTCCAGTTTCTGCACGGAAGCGGTGCGGAATTCGGCCTTGAAATGCTCGGCATGGGTGCGGAAGGCGTCCGCCAGCCCGGAGCCAGTGCCATCCAGTATGCCGGGATAGTTTTCAATCTTGCTCGTGATCAAAACCTGCCCGCCGGGGCGTCCCTTTTCCAGTACGAGGGTATCGAGTCCGGCGCGCTTGCCGTAGATGGCGGCGGAAAGTCCAGCGGGCCCCGCGCCGATGATGACCAATTCACGTTTTTCCATTCTACAGTTCCTTTTGCGGCGGTGTGTCGGCAATGGCGTTGCGGGGAGTGCGTTTGGGGATGCCGAAACGATGCCCCGGCGTCCGTGCCTTGTCCGTAAAACGCCAGTACCGCACGCAGGGAATGAAGGCGAACCCCTTGCGGGCCGAAGCGGCGGGGCAGGCGCATACGCCATGCCCCTCCTTTCAGGTCCCCGGCACACCGCCGGGGCACATGGGCTTAAAACACCGTCTGCCCGTCCACGTCGGTAGACAAGGCATACAGGGCCTTATCCACGAGCTCGCGGCGCAGTTGCTTTTCTTCTTCGGGCCGCAGTTCCGGATTGCCCAGCGGGTGCGGGATGGACACTGTGGGCACGATGCGGTTGGCCCCGATGCTCAACGAAATGGGAACGATGGTACACATATGCACGACAGGGACATCAGCCGTATCTTCGATGCTCTTGGCGAGCGTTGCACCGCAACGCGTGCATGTGCCTCAGGTGGAGGTGAGGATAACCCCGTCCACATGCGCGGCCTTGAGCTGAGAGCCTATTTCCGTGCCGAACTTGCGGGCGTTGGCTACGGACGTGCCGTTGCCGACGGTACTGTAGAACACATGGTAGAGCTTGCCGATTTTGCCTTCCTTTTCCAGATCGCGCAGCACGTCGAGGGGCAGGACGCGGTCCGGGTCCGCATTGGCATAGGTCTGATCGTAGCCGCCGTGGGCGGTCATGTATTCGCCCTTGCGGAGGTCGGTGACGCCGTCAAGGTCGTATGCGCCGTAGTTCTGGGCTGAGGAGGCCGCAATGTGATCCGGGTTGCCGAACGGCACGATGCCGCCCGAGGTGACGATGGCGATGGTGGCCTTGCTGATGTCGGCGATAGCCGGGCGGGGCTCAACGCGGTCGAACACAGGCATGGGGTATTCGGTGCGGAACGCTTCGCCGTTGAGTTTCTTGATGAGCATCTGCACAGCGCGTTCCGCGCCGGGCTGTTCATAGAACATGTTCTTGCGGATGCCCTTGGGGAAGACGCCGGCCGCTTCAGGATCGGCGATCTCCTCGCCCTTGAGCAGCTTGAGCATGACGGCGGCCATGGCGGGCACGGCCTTGCCCATGCCCCGGGCGCTGTCGGCTGTTTCGACGATGGTCACTTCCTTGCGGTACAAGTCGACGCCCGGGCTTTCGCGGTACATGCCGCTGACCACGGGGAGCTGGAGTTCCTTGGCCACGGCGGCGCACACGGCCCCGCAGGCGGTACCGTAACGGCCCGCATTGAAGGCCGGACCGGCGATCAGGCCGTCGGCTCCATAGGCTTTCACGGTTTCCACCATGTGGGCGGCCACGTCGTCCAGATGGTTGGCACAGTAGTTGTCGCCGCAGATGAAGGTGGCCACGATTTCGGCTTCGCCGTTGAAGGCGGCTTTGAAGGCCATGCCGGGCCCCACGATGCCGTCCCGGACCTCGGGAGAGACGTCAGCCTTGTCCTCGCCGCCGATGCCGGCAAAAAACTGATTGATATAATGAACAAGCTTATATGCCATGATGATCTCCTGCACGGTGCTGCGCCGGTCCGGCCGGGCTACAGGGTGCGTCCGCCGATGCGGTTGAAGCCCAGTTCGTTGGTGGCGCCCAGAATGGCCTGCAATTCCACTTCAAGGCTGCCGTCTTCGCGGACGGAGCCGAAGAAGCCGCCGGCAATGGGTTCCGCCGGAGCCCGATCGCCGATGACCCTGTACCCGCAAGTCC
>OATQ01000661.1_pt1 | contig 11558 bp, 8 predicted proteins | sample 1495061 | NCBI WGS metagenome assembly OATQ01 (sample SAMEA2579979, study PRJEB22360) | human gut metagenome
TTTCGGCGGTTCCTTCATCCGGGCACAGCGTCGGACGGGCAACGAGCAAGGTGGGAGTTGTTGAGGGGCCGGATTGCGCAACGGCGGCATCGCGTCGCCTTTCCCGGAGATCTTGAAGAGCGGCGAGGCAATCGATCCGATACGGCTCCACAAGACCGCTTACCGCTCCATCATGCATGGAAATACCGCAGTTTCCCAGCAGTTCCGTATCTGCCATTTGAACCCTGGGCTCTAGATCGGAAAGCAGGGAAGATACCGCGTCATCCACTATAACAGGGAGAACTTGCCCAGCCTGAAAACCGTGCGGCATCACGTATCTTTTCTCGCCTGCGTGAAAAGTCCCGCTCTCCTCATCGCTTCCCCCGGAGGGGCAGGAGCGCAGGCCATTCAGCTTTGGCTGTGTCCAGAGTTCTCTCTCTCTCTCTCTCTCTCTCTCTCTCTCTCTCTCTCTCTTGGCCTGTCTTGTTCGGGCGTTGGGATATCGTGATCTTCATGTTCCGAAAGCCACGGAACAAGCTGGCCGCCGGGCAGGGGCCGGGCATAGTAGAAGCCCTGTATGCTTGTTGCTCCAAGTTCTGAAATGATTTTAGACTGTTCCGCGTTTTCAACACCTTCGGCGACGATCGCCATATTGAAGTGGCGGGCGATGTCGATGACGGCCTTGCATACCTGCCGGTTGCTTTCGGATGTTTCGAGATTTCTGATGAACGAGCGGTCGAGCTTGAGGGTACTGATGGGAAGGTGGGTCAGATAGCTCAGGCTGGAGTAGCCCGTGCCGAAGTCATCGAGCGCAAACCGGATGCCCTTGTCCCGCAGCTGCTGCATGACGCCCTTGACCTGCTCGAAGGAATTGATGAGCACGCTCTCGGTGATTTCAAATTCAAGCTGCTGCGGGTTGATGCCGTGATACTGGATGATCTCCACGACCCTGCTGACGAAATTGGTCTGGAGAAGCTGGATGGCGGAAATGTTCACGGCGATTTGGAAAGGAAGCCCCGCTACGCTCGCCATGCTCAACAGCTGGCGGCAGACGGTATCGAGCACAAGATACCCGACATCCACGATGAGGCCGGTCTCTTCGGCTACAGGGATGAACTCGGCGGGTGAAATAAAGCTGCCCGCAGCGTCCCGCAGACGCAACAGGGCCTCGGCCTTGCGGAACAAGCCCGTGCTGATCTCGAAGACCGGTTGGAAATGCACCTCAAAGTCGCCGTTGGCCAGGGCGGATCGGATAAGGATCTGGAGCAGCTTCTTGCGGGAGAGGATCTGATCGAGTTCCTTGTTGAACTGGTAGATGCCCCGGCCTTCCTTGCGGGCTTCGGCAAGGGCGAGCTCGGCATGGGTGATGAGGGTGCTTGGATTGGTCCCGTGTTGGGGTGAAATGCTGATCCCGGCGTCGATGTTGCAGGTGTATTCGAGATCCTCAATGGTGAGCACGCGCAGGAAGGAGTTCCTGACGGACTGGGCGAGGCGTTCGGCCTGCGGGCCGTCAGCGCCGGAAAGCAGGACAAGGAAGTCGTCCCCTCCGGAACGGTAGAGGCTGCCTTCAGGCACGAAACGGGCGATGGACAGGCTCACGTCCTTGAGCAGCAGGTCGCCCTTGGCGTGGCCGAAGGTTTCGTTGAACAGCTTGAAATCGCTGATGTCGAACAGGACGACGGCACAACGCTTGCCCTCGCGCAGCATGTGCTGGAGGTTCCTGAGCGCGGCCTGCCGATTGGGGATGTCGAGCAGGGAATCGTGATAGGCCATGTGCTCAAGCTTGCGGGCATGGAGCATACGTTCGGTGATGTCGGTGCCGCTGACGAGGTAGACCATCTCATCGTTGAGCCACCGGATCTTTTTATGGCGGAGCTGGAGATAAATCTGTTGGCCGTCCTTTTCGATAAGGCAATCCCGCCCTTTGAGGATCGCACAGTCGACGCAGGGCTTGTCGAAACGGAAAAAGGAACGGTAGCAGACTGAACCGGGCACACATTCGGGCCGGATGCTGCGGATTTGGCGGTTGGCGAACAGAACCTCATGGCGGAACGGGTGGACGACGAAGAGGTAGGCGTCCACGTTATCCATGATGGTCTGGAGGGCTTCGCGCATTTGCTCTTTTTCGCGGCGCCGTTCCTCTTCGAGGAGCTCCGAGTCAAGCCGGAAACGATCGGCGGCCTGTTTGTCGTAGAAGTTGACGCCCGAACGCTGGCTGCACGCCTGAGCGGCGCGGTCTACGAGTCCGGAAAAAGTGAGGGCATCATAGGGTGCGACGGCGATGCCGATGGAAAATTCCACGGAATCGGATTCGCCGTCGAACGCGCAGACGGCTCCGAGCGTCCGCTGGAGGTTGCGGGTGAGGTCGGTCACCTCACGGAAGGACTCGTACTGATCCGCAAACAGGATGAACGAACCGGCGCGGCAGTGGATGGGAACATCGTTCTCGCGGGCGAGGTTGCGGAGGATGGCCCCCGCGTGCTGGAGAAAAAGGTTCTTCCAGCGATTGCCGTGGCGCTGCTCGATCTCGTCGAGGTTGCGGAAATCCACGAGGATGAGAGCCTGCAGGTTGAGGCCTGTGAGAAGGTTTTTTTCAATAATGGCTTGCCCGGCTTCGAGCGTGTACAACCCCGTCAAGGATGAAATCTGCGCGGGCTGGAGCGACGGGAGATCCCGCACGGCCTTGGGGGTGATGTCCTTGAGTGCGCCGATGATCCTGTCTTCACCGGCCCGGCCGCGCAAGACGACCACCCGAGCCTCGACTTGCCGCCATGTGCCGTCATTATGGCGCATCCGGACGGAGAGGCAGTCGCATCCGGTCAGGCTGCTCACGGCTTTCATGCGTTCGTGGACGATGGCAAGATCACTGGGGTGAAGCAGGCAGACAAGGTCCTCCACGCTCCTGAAGTGGTGGCGCGGATGGCCGAGGAACCGTTCCACACCGTCGGAAATGGCGAAGCCGCCCCCGGAAACGAAACGTTCCCAGATAATGTCGGATATGAGGGGATCGCGGGATGACGCGATAGCGGAGGAAACGGGAGGAAGGTTGGAGATGCCCTTAAAGCCGCCGATAAGGTAAAGGGGCGTCCTATTGTTGTCGCGCAGGCTCCGGGCGCAGACATCCACGGGAATCCAGCTCCCGTCGCAGCCAAGGGCGCGGATACGGCGCGAAAAAGAGTCTTGCTCTCCGGAATGGAGCGAATCAATGTCGGAACGGAGCAGCGGCTGATCGTCGGGGTGAACCGTTTCGTAAGCTTCTTCGACGGTGAGGCACTTGTTGGCGCAGGCAAAGCGGGGATCACCGGAAAAAATACAGTCTGCATTCGGCGCAGAGGCCTGTTCCCAGACGATTTCGGATGAGCTATCCCCAATGATCTTGTAGAGATTAAGTGAAGATGCGGTCCTTTGCAGGGCTGTATCACGCCGTTGAGAGGAGGCTGCAACCTCAGAAACCTCGTCCGAAGGAGAGGCGCAAGTCAACGGATTCTGAACTTGCCTTGTCATTGAACGTCCTTACAGGTGTGTCTCTTCATGACAGACAGGAATTAACATGCTCCGCGCTAAAGAGCAAATACAGAATAGGTTGTATATATATTCATGTATTGCCGACACACCTGGAGGCACAACATGCCGCGCTTGCCCGGAAAGGGTACAGGCGCTGTTGGGGAGACTGTTGAGGCGGAGAAGAGAGGGTCCTGTTCGGCCACACTCCTTGGGGTGTACGTTGATCATTTGGTAGGGGTTCGGTAGAGTTCTGTTGTCACATCATTTCTCAACCGCCCACGCCCTTTATTAACCATTTTTGGATTATTGTCAATCAAAAATGGAATTTTCCGGCCGGATCCGGAAACGACGATCCGATGGTGCGCCCTGCCGGAGAAAAGCAGAGGGGCTGCGGGCTTTGGATGCACGCTGCCTATGGAATCATTGCAGGAACGGCTGAAGGCCGTACGGGGCGCCATGACACAGAGCGAATTTGCCACACGTCTGCGGACGCCGCTCACCACGCTTGGGAGGTACGAACGGGGCGCCAATATGCCAGATTTGGCGTTTATCATTAATGTATGTACCATTTTTGATGTCTCTCCCGAGTGGTTGCTGTTCGGGCGCGGTGTAATGCGCGAACAATCAAAGGAATATCCTTCTTCAGGATGTGGCTGCCGCCAGTGCCCTCTGGTGCTGAAGGAATTGGATGAGGAACGCACCGAGCGCCGGGAGCTTTCCGTAGAAAACCGTCAACTCTACGCCGAAAACCGTAAGCTGCTGCAGGAAAACGGGCGGTTGCGTGAGGAACTGGCCCGCCTTCGGCCCTTTTCCCTCGGAGCGGGTTGAGGCGGCGCTTTCGGATGGCCCGGCGGCCCGAGGCGTTTTCCACCACCCGGGACTGTGCCCGCGAAGCTTTCCCATCGGGAGCCGTCCCCGCCCCGCGCCGTCGAAGGCGGGGGCTTTTCCCGTGTCCGAAGGCATATGGGGCCTTCGATCTCTGGAGCGGGCAAAACACTCATCGCGGAGGCAGGCCACGGAGTGAGAATTCCCTTTGCAGGCGCGTGCGGACGCTGGATTTTTTCAGGAAGCTGTGCAGGATGCCTTTCGGGACGGGAAAGCGGCGATTCCGGCTAGGGAAGGGATTAAAGCCATTCCGCATGGGAGGGAAGGCAGGTGAACGTTCCCTTGCCGCTTCGTTTGGAGGAGTACAAAGCCGTGTCCGCCATGTGGAGGGCTTCGTCGAATGTGCCGGAAAGCGGGTAGAAACTGACCCCGATGCTCGTACCGTAGGCATAAACCACATCGTTCCCGACGATGCTCCCGTGCTGGGTTTCGAGGAGTTCCCGGGCTAGGGCGGAAGCATCGGAAGGTGTGTCCAGCGGGATGAGCAGGACGAATTCGTCGCCCTCGTAACGGCAGGCCAGCCCGAAGTGGCGTTCCGTGAATTCTTTGAGGGTCGAGGCGAAGCTCCGGATGGCCTTATCGCCCGCCTCATGCCCGAGATGGTCGTTGATGGCCTTAAGGTTGTCCATGTCGAGGATGAAGACCCCGAATAGCCTGCCCGGCATCTTTTCGATGGTGTCGTTGACCCGCTGGCGGAAGAGGTTGCGCGTAGGCAGCCCGGTAAGGGCGTCGTACAACCCTTTGCGGCTGATGTTGATGATGTTGAACACATCCTCTTCCGTGATGCTGTCGGCGGCATTGACGCTTCTGTTCAGCTCTTCGACTTGCCGCAGGATGTTGTCCACCGGCCTGAGTTCCTGCGAAATGGCGGTACGCCCGTAGCGATAGAGCACCACGAACAGCAGGGTGTACAGCAGCGTCTGTGTGAAAAAGGCCAGCAGCATGTACTTGACCGTCGGCAGGATTTTGACCCGGTGGATGAGAGTCCAGCCTGTTTCGGGTATGTTCATGAACGCCGTGAAATAGAGCGTATTCCTAAAAATGCTGATGAACGTCCCCGGCTGATCGCTTTTGATGTCGCGGAGGAAGGTTTCCCGGCTGCTGCCGTAGAGGAACCGTTCGCCCGCGACGTGATCCCTGATGTGCGTAAGGCTCATTGCGGGATTGGGATGCGCGATGAGGGAACCGGTGCTGCTGAGCATCAGGTAGTAGCCGTTTCCCGTATGGTCGCGGCGGGTAACGCGTTCACTGAGCAGGGAAAGGGGCGTGGTGACGAAACAGATGCTGACGACCTTGCCGTCTTTCTTGATGGGCATAAACTGGCTGTAGGTCATGTCCCCGGTGGCCCCGGCGGGGAACGGATCGCTGATTTCCCGTTTTCCAGAAGCCATGATGCGGGGGATGTAGCCGCGCTGCACCTTGCCGGTTTTGGGCCGCAAGGTGCTCGAAATGGTCCCGTCGGGATCGACGACGCCGATCATCCAGAAGCCGAAAGCGTCCGCATACGTTTTCATGGATGCGGCGCGTTCCTGCACGGGGATGGATGTATCCTTGATCAGCGGCTGCTCGCTCATGCCTTCCAGCAGTGAATAGACCGTGTTCAGCTGGGAAGTCAGATCGTCGGCAAGGAAGCGTGTGGATTCCACCGCGGTGCTTTTCATGAACAAATACGTCGTGAACAGAGTCCCGATCAGACTGACGACGAAGATAGCGGAAAAGAGCACCCACAAGTTTTTAAAAAACAAAGAAGAGATGGTGCCTGTCCTGCTTAAATTGTAAGCGGTGGTGTCTGGCATGGGTAAAGGCGGTTGATGTTGAGATAGGATAGACTCCTTTTTAGAGTAGGCCCGATTGCCGGAAAGGTCTAGAAACTTTTGAGCGAACAGGGCTATTTTCGTTGCATATCGTTTTTTTGTGCCTGAAAAAGAAAAAGCCCACCAAAAAATTTGGCTGGCCGTGTTTTTTTATGAAAGCAGGCAAAAGACGGCCGGAAGGCCGAATATGGGGCCAATGTCCTTGGTTTTTCCCGCGGGTTCACCCATGAAGGGCGCCCGGCGTGGCTAGAGCGGGAACAGCATCCTGACCAGAAGCCCCCCTTCCGGGCGGTTCATGAGGAGCACCCTGCCTCCGCTCGCTTCCACGAGGTTGCGCACGATGGACAACCCAAGCCCATGCCCGCCTGTTTTCCGGTTACGCGATGTCTCCAGTCGCACATACGGCTCCAATACGAATTCAAGCTTTTCTTCGGGGATGCCCGGCCCGTTGTCCCGGAAGTCGATGTACAGCCACTCCCTGCCTTCGGAGTCTCTTTCGTGGTGGACCTCAATGTCGGCGCAATCCCCATAGCGCAGCGCGTTGTCCACGACATTTTCAAAGGCGCTCCGCAACCGGTTCCAGCTTAAAAGCACGGCGGCCGTGTTCCCGTTCAGCGTTACCTGCTCCCCAATGCCCTGCCTGTCCTCCACCAGAGCTTCCAGCAGCGGCATCACCGCAATCGGCCGCCGGACGTCTTCAATGCTCCGCGCGCTCCGCAAAAACGTAATCGTACGGTTCAGCGTATCGGTCAAATCGTCCACGTCGGCGCACAGCTTTTCCCGCAGATCGTCCTGTGCCACCTGTTCGAGCCGCAACCGCAGCCGGGTCAACGGGGTGCGCAGGTCATGCGAAAACGACGTCAGGAAGCGTTCCCGTTCCTCGAATGATCGCTGAATACTCGAAAACATCCTGTTGAACGCGGATGCGGCCTCGCGTACTTCCACGGGCCCGGAATCCGTCCGCAGCGGCGTGATCTCCTGCGTCCTGCCGAAGCGGTCGGTTGCCGCCACCAGCTTGCGCAAGGGCCGCAGCAGCCAGTTCAGCGCCAAGGCCACCCCGCTCATGACCAGGAGGAATTCTATCGCCAGCGCCGCCGTATTCAGCCACAGCCGGTTTTGCGGCATGATTTCTATCTGGTGCTTGGCGTAAATCCAGATCCCGTCGGGCCTGCGCAGGGCGATTTCGGCCTGCATATAGTGGTGCGTCAAAAACGTTTCGAGATCGCTGTACTTTTCTTCACTGCCCATGACCGTGATCGGTGCATGTGACACCACGATCCGGGTCAGGAGGTCCGTATACCGGATGTTTTCCTGCTTGAATGCCCGCTCGAGGCGTCTCCGCAGGCTCTGCGAGCAGTTCGAGCCGTCCCGCGGCATATCCGGCGGCAAGTGCGAAACCCGGATCGAGAATACGTCGTCATTCGGATTGAACAGCCCGTTGCGCTCGGCAATCGTGGGCAGTTTGTCCAGCAGGCGGATATGGGTGAGGAAGAGGCGGCTTTCGTTCGAGGCCACCATGCGGAACAGGGCCTGGTTGCGCCAGTAGTTGGCCATGGGCTGGATGAGCAGCCAGAATAGGGCGAGGCTGATCACGTTGATCAGGAAAAAGCGTCCGAAGGAGGTTTTCGGAAGCAGGCGGTCAAGGTTCACGCGTCGTGCTCCACGTCGACGGAAAGCATGTACCCGCCGCCGCGTACGGTCTTGATGATTTTGGACGTGCCCGTATCCTTGAGCACCCCGCGCAGTCGGCTCACCTGTATGTCGACGCTGCGATCGAATACGTCGGCGTCGCGCCCCTGCGTTTGCCGCAACAGATACTCGCGGCTCAATACGGCGAACGGCTCGTCAAGGAACACGAGCAGCAGGTACATCGCGTCGCTGAGGGCAATCCGCTCGTCACCCTGCGAAAGCTCGCGGGAGCGGACGTTGAGGGTCCATCCGGCGAAACGGCGTATATCTGACTGCGCCGCGGCCTGCCCCTTGTCGGAAGCGCGGCGGAGGACCGTGCGGATGCGGGCGAGCAGTTCGCGGGGATCGAACGGTTTGACCACATAGTCGTCCGCGCCGAGTTCAAGCCCGACGACCCGATCCGTGGAGCTGTCCAGCGAGGTCAGGAAAATGACCGGGATCGCCGAGGTTCCCCGAAGGCGGCGGCACAGGCTGAGGCCGTCTTCGCCGGGGAGCATGATGTCGAGAATGATGAGATCGAAGTGGGCATGATCGAGCTTTTCGAAAAGCCCCGCGCCGTCCGCCGCGGTTTCGACGGTCATGTCGTAACGGGCGAGGTAGGCGGAGAGCAGTTCACGGATGTCCGCGTCGTCGTCAACGACGAGAAGGCGTGTTTGGTCTGGCACGGTTTACCTCCCATCCCGCCGGGCCTTCCGATCCGCCAACGATGGCCGTGTCGCCGGATGGCCCTGTCCGGGGCATTCCGATCATGCTCCATTTGCAGGCAAAAAGAAAGATTCCTCTTGGACGGAACCGGAGATGCCTTGTCTTCGGCCCGTCCGGAGGTAAGGGGTTCCTCAGCGCCCCCCCCCCTTGAGGATGGCCCGTTACGACCGGGGGGACGCGGGGAACTTTCCCGGAGGACGGCATTTTCCCCCGGAAAGGGCTACTGGCAGATGCCACAGTTCTTGGGATCATGGCCGGGCTTGTCGGGATGCCTCGACACATCGGCACCCATGCCCTCCCAGTCAAGGATGCCGGGCCGCTTGCCGGTCTTCGGATCGGGCGCGATCTTGTCGGTATCGCTGCTGGTGTTGATGGTGGAACCGGGCCACGTGTAGGACTGGCTGTCCAGAGAAGGCATTTCAGCGAAAGAGGCGGTGGAAATCCCCATTCCGAGGACGAGAGCCCCGGCGACGATCAAAGATGTATGCTTCAACATGGTAGTTGCTCCTTTAGGGCTCGTTGCCCTGTGGAAGCGAAACTACCCGTGGAATGTTTCATGAGGATGTGCCGAATGCAGCGGAATGTAACAAAGTGTATCGGGGTTGCCGGAAAAGCCGCGCCGTGCGGGGGAGCGGGGCCATCCCGCGTCCAAGGCTTGCGCGGTACTCCCGATGCCGCGTGCAACCAGGAAAAAGAAAAGGCCAGCGGGCGATGCTTTGCGAACCATCGCCTGCTGGCCTTTTGGGCCTTTCGCTTCCGTCATCCCATTTTGCCGATGAGGTTTTCCAAATAGCGGGATTTGAGCTGCGCCACGGCGAGCGCCCTCGGCGCACCGGGAAGCTTCATGATCGCCCCGATGACCGCCGCCATGATCCGATGATTGCCCATCGCGTCGTTGTCTTCGAGAAGTTCCTTGATCATGCCCCGTTCGGCGGCCATGGCGACCACGCGGTTCACGGTATTGAGGGGAGTGATGGCGCGTTCGGGCCGGGCTTCGAGCGTAAGCTGGCCGAAGGCACAGGAACGCACGCACACGCCGCACCCGATGCAGCGCTCGGGATCGACGAAAGCGAAGCGCTTGCCGGCCGGACCGTCTTCCATGTGGATCGCATTGACCGGACAGACCTTTTCACACTTGCCGCACCCCCGGCAATCGTTCCCGGCGCGGGCGATGAAGTTGGAATGGATGGTCCGGGCGATGGCGAACCGCTTGATCGCCAGCAGTGCCTCGCAACAGCACCCGCAGCAGTTGCAGATGAAGTTCACGCCTTCACGGGCGTTTTCGCCAAACTGGACGAGGTTGTGCCCCTGCGCCACGGCGAGCAGATCAAGGCACTCGGCGGCGTCCACCTGCCGGGCGTGGCCGTATTTGATGAGCGATCGGGCCGAGGTGTTGAAGGTCATGCAGATGTCCATTGGGGCATCACACGCCCGCCCGAGATGCTGCATTTTATGGCGGCAGTAGCACATGCTGACGCCGATGTGCGAGGCCGTCTTGATGATGTGTGAAGCGCGCTCGTAATCGAGGACCTCGAGCTTGCCGTCCTGCGGGAGCGCGGCTTCCTGTACGAAGATGCGGCCAAGCGGCGTCCCGTTCTCGACGAACAGCGCCTTGACGAAATCCTCTTCGACGTTGAGATACTGGTAATACAGTTCCGCCAGCGCTTTCTGGTTGACATCGCCGCGTACGCGCATCATGGAAAATTCAAAGAACCCGGCCATCGGCGGGGGCAAGCAGAACATCTGCTGGCCGTTTTGCTCCATGTCGAGCAGCATGGCCCGTCCCGCGAGGTCTTCCAGCATATTCTGGGCGGTGGCCTTGTCGAGCTTCCAGATTGCGGCGGCGCGGTCTACGGTGAAGGGTTTGATGGGCAGCTGCGCCACCAGCCCGGCTTCTTTTTCGGAAAAGAGGATTTTCAGAATGGCAAAGAGGCTGTCGGAAAGCGGCGCGCCCTGCGGGAACTGGTTCAGCCGATCCGCAAGGCGGTCATAAAGGGAATTGGAATAATGATGAGCCATATCGCACCTCGTATCATGTCATGCGTAAAAACGCCCATTCCGTGTTCCCGCAAAATCGATTTTGGGTCAAGGGTGCTATTGGGTGGGTTTTCCGTGTTCCAGCACCAATTTTGGGCTGTTACGCAATGTTGCGTTCTTGGGCGCAATATCCGCATTTGCCCATTGCGCCGACTGCTTTCACAGAAGCGGCTTGCCCGCCTTCGCCCCGGCATGTCCCGCCTCATGCCGCAAAGTTCCCGCACGTACCCTTTCCTTTCGACGCTATCATAGTGTTCTTGTTGATAAAGCAGCTTTCTTTTCCGCCCTGTTTTCCCCCGGCCCGTTTTGGAGTATGCTGCTGACCGGCGCTCTCTGTGCCGTGCAACCGAACAAGGAGTTTACCGTGTTTGTAAAATGGCTTCCCGCTCTGGCCGTCCTCGGCGTTCTGTACGCGTATCCGGCTCATGCCGCAGAACCGCTGGAAGATGCTTCGGAAGCGCTGGAGAACCTTGACGACCTGGTCAAGTCCGTGGACAGTGTCGGGCATTCGTTTGGGCGCATCGTGCGGCGGCAATACGGCTTCCGCTGGAATGGCGGGGAAATCGGCCGGGATTCCAATCCGTCGCGTATGCCAAGGAACTCCCGTTCCCAGGATGATCGCCGCGACGATGACCGCGATGACGATTAACACGCTCTCCGATCTTTTCCGCAGCTAAGGCCCTTGTCCCGGCGTTTTGCGGGATGGTCTTTTGTTGCGGGGTTTCCCGGTTCGGGATATCGGGATTGCGGGACCCGCGGTTCCGCGTTTTCTGGTCACATTTTGATTGTATAAGGATTTGTTTTCATGGCTATTGCTCCACTTATGGGCGTGTGTTCCAGCGCGCTCCAGTATGATATCACCGATGACGGCCGCGTGACCGGCATCCGTTTCGCGGGCGGTTGCCCCGGCAACCTTGAAGCCGTCGCCCGCCTTGCTGAAGGGCT
>OATQ01000665.1_pt1 | contig 11453 bp, 10 predicted proteins | sample 1495061 | NCBI WGS metagenome assembly OATQ01 (sample SAMEA2579979, study PRJEB22360) | human gut metagenome
ACGAACAGACAGGTCGCATTCTTCGTCTACAATATCCTTCAAGTAAGAAACATAATAATGAATATTACCGCTTTGCAAATCCAACATCACCTCTTGTACCGTATTTTCTCCCATCTCAACATTATCCCGATACTCATACGGATCAAAAGCTTCTGCAATCTCATCCATTGCCTCTGCCAGCTGTTCTGTTGTCATCTTCTCTGGATACATTGCTTCTCGAACATCCCGCATCGGTACATACTTATAGTCTGGCAATGCTTCATGAATTTTCTCAACCCCTTCCCGTACCAGTGCAAGTTCTCCATAAAATCGAACATCGTCCATCAGATTTCCAAGTACTGTATTTCCTTTTACGATTGCAAATTCAGCATCATCATAGTAACTGTCTTCCGGTTTCAAATCTAAGACTTCCAAATAAAACGATATATATTTCTCACCAAAACGACCATAATTACGTTGACTTGCTCAATGGTGCTCTATACGGATTTGATTTTGATCTGACCGAATCAGAGATACTCCTGTACAATGCAAGTAAGTTATTATCTCCTCTACAGCGCATTGAAAAAAGTTTTCACAAATTATAGGAGGTGTTTAACATTAAAGAAATTTACACTAATTTAGGAACATATAATTTGAGAGCTCGCATAAGTGTTGGAATTATTTTTTTAGCACCTTGGCTTCTTGAATTATATCTACTCATTCCGGAAATTAATAGTATATCATCAACATTAATTGTTGGAATAATCACTTATGGACTTTGCAATATAATTATTGTATATTGTAGACTTCCTGGTGTTAAAGCAATGAAAAAGTGTTTCCCAAATTTACTGCCTGCACAAGAAGCATTACTGCCTTCCAATCACTATATTGATTCCATTACAAAACACAGATATTACCATTTCTTTTCGGAGCATATGCAAGATTTCAAAATATTTCCAAGCGACTCAGAAATGACCCCTTATGTATCCTCTGCAGTAACTTGGTTAATATCTCAAACCCGAGACAGTTCTAAGTTTCCTCTGATTACTGAAGAAAATATTAACTTTGGGTTTACTTATAATTTACTAGGGTTAAAACCATATGGAATAGTATTGTCTATAGTAGGGATAATCATTAATCTTATGCTATTATATCCATATTTTCCCAATTTCACTAACTGCTCAAAAATTATGGCATGCTTAATAGTCAACTTACTTTTTTTACTTCTTTGGATATTCGTTATAACTCAACAGCTTGTAATATCCGCTGGAAGGAAATATGCCCGTGCATTATTATCTGCTTGTGATTCTAATCTTTGGGATTAAATTCATAGCTGGTGTTTGTACATTCATACACCAGCTATTATTCATGTATAACTACCTCAGTCCCATAAACCGATCACCATTCAAATGTATCATATGCTCCGGCATTTCAGCGATCCAGACCTCTGTTTCCCATGCAAGTTCTTCAGCAAATTTCTTATACGTCTTGAAATCCAGAAATGCTGTTACAAATATTTTTCCTGCCGTAACATCTTTTGTCATATCTGTGATTTCCAATATACGTTTCGGATCCATCGGCCCTACAGACGTTACCGACTCAATAAAATAAATCCAGTTCTTATCCTCACGATATAGCACTACATCAGGCATCTTATCATGTAACGTAATTTCAAATCCCAGTTCTTTTAATTTTTCTACATTCTTCACCAAATCTTTTTCTATTGTATCACCAACGTACAAGCACTCCGAATTTGGTGCAAATCTCGGTGCGAATTCATCGATAATGGCTTTTTGTAATTCATTATGCTTACCTGTAGAAAATTTAAAACTTTCACCATTTATATTTACCGGCATCATTGTCATCTTCTTTTTGGAAGCGTACAAATCAATTAACTTTTCATGGTAACAAAGGAAGCGTTTTATAGATTCCTTCCACGCTGGTGTTTCCATCGTTCTCAGTATTTTGACTGTTTCTTCCGTCAATCTATAGCGATAGTTCGGACTGTTGGTTGCTTTTCCATTATCCTCTATCAAAGCTGCAGTACGAAATCTATGCAAAGCCTGTTTTCTAAATGTTTCTCTACTATTTTCCGCATAACTCATGCCATAAAATGTATTAACAAACTGAATAATATCATGAATACGAATCCATTCATTTGTTGCTTCACTCCATGACATATCCGGCTTTATTCCTGCCATTGCCAGTATCACATAGCAGCATATATCCGCTTGCTGTGCTTTGGGCATACCTATTGTTTGCAGAAATTCTCTTGTTTCTTCTATTTTCTTATCCACAGTATTCCTCCAATATCAAATTGCAATTTGCCTCCGAATAATCCTTACTTTTAAGCACTTTTCTGCCCATTTCCTGAATATCCTCTAAATCCGGCACAGGCATTGCATTAATCTCTGTTGAATTAACCTGTGTAGACCCATTCAAAATACGATAATATTCGTCATAAAGTGTAGAATTAAATAATACATACAACCCATACACCAGACATTCTGACATTTCCGTTAATACACCGTCCACAAAATTAATTTTATTCTGTGTACTTATCTTTTGGTACTGCGGAAATCTTTTGGCTAAATATACTCCACACTGTAGTCTTCGAGGTTCTTCTTTCGCTGTAAATCGCTTTACAAATAAATAGTTTTTGTTATCTTGCATTAATCCCTTTTGTTCTGTTACCACATATTCATGTTCTTTCTGTATTGGAAATTCTACCTTTCCTTGCTTTATATGCTGTGAATAAAATAAAGGTATTGCCCCTTCTTCCGCTTCATCCCTCAAAATATCACGATTACGGAAATCTACGGTCAATCCCGTTTTCATTTTTACGCCTATTGCCGGAAGCGTCTTATCAAACCTATGCAGCTTCTTTAATACTTCCACTTCATTTTCATCTGTTACAAGATAAACATAATAGTCTGATCCTGCTACAACCAGATCATACGGAACAGTTAATGATGTCAACTCTCCAAAATCACTATTTGATTTCGATGATGTAATCGTAACGGTTTCTGGCTTTTCACTTGTCTTTTTTACTTTAATAATAATTGTTTCCTGCAACACACTTTCTTTGTCAAAAACCTTATTTCTGCTGACAAAAAGATGAATATGTTCCAATTTCCCTTCTGTCAGAAAATATTCCCGGAAACGTTTAAAATACGCCCCTGACGTCCATGATCTTGGAATGATGTAAACCATCTCTCCATTTTCACATAAATTAAATAATCCCATAGACGCAAAAATGAAATATAAATTCGGTGCACCATAACATACCTCTGGCATCGCTGTTGCTTCTGGCGCATCTTTCGAAATTTTCATATATGGCGGATTTCCAATCACAAAATCATATTTCTTAGGCCCCGCATTTCCTCCCAACATATGATTAAAATCCAGATACTGACTCAGAATATAGTTATCTTCAACGATATTAACTGTAAGTTTTTTCTTTGTCTCTTCTTTACAATATTCCAAATTACGTTTCAACAGTGGCAATACATTTTCATCATTCTCATAACAGGTAAGTTCAATCTCCTGAATAGAATCTATTGTTTCCAATCGCTCAATAAAGGCACATGATAATATACCTGAGCCAGCCCCTGCATCAAGCACACTTACTTTACCTGTTTTCTCATCGAAGTTATATAATCCAGACATAAAACGGGCAGTTTCCATACTGGTAAAAAACTGTCCGTATTTTTTACGTTCTTTTTTCGGCATACTCTCTATATATTCGTTTGTAAGTTCTATAATTTTTTCTAGCATATTCTACCTACCTACAAGCCTTCTATTTCTTGTTTTATAGCTTTTATTATACTATAACCTAATAGCATTTTCAATCTCATCAATAAACATATGTTCTATTTTCAATAAAATGTTGCCCACTTATATATTTCCTCATCTGGAAAAAGTAAACTACATTCCCATAACCAATCACCGCTTTCCCACAAAAATAAGGCTCCAAACCTACTATGTAGATTCAGAACCTTAAAGTGTATTCAGATTATTTAATTTTGCTAAAAACTGAATAATGAAGTATGCTAATTAACAAATTTTTTACTCAAACTCCTTTGCGGACTGCGTTTCATGACACGCAAAGGCTGTTATTAGAGGTTTATGTTTCGAACATGCGTTCTGATTTTGTGTTTTTCGCACCGCTTATGAAGAAATAAACTCCAAAATAACTCCATTTTACTCTTTATTATTTTGTTGTTCTTCTCTTGCGTACAGGAGATCCAATGCCTGACATACAACACCACTCATGCTCTGATAGTGTCTTTCTGCATACTCAACAAGTCTCTGTTTTTGTTCTGGAGTCACCCGTACTCGTATGTTTTCTTCTTTGCCATCTTTTGGTGTTTTTCTAGCCAAACATATCACTTCCCTTCCACAAGTACAGTTTACTACTGATTACTACAAAATGTTAATCTATTTTTGTTATTTATCTATATATTCTCTTGGACTAACCTTGAGCTATCTTTGACTAATTTACTTCTCACTCCTGTAGATCTTTATCTACAATCTCCCAGTAACCATTCTTTGGAGAGCCATGTCTTATAAGAATACCATACTCTTTTAACTTCTTAATATTGTTCTCTATATTTCGACTGGCAACACCGATTTTTTCAGCTAACTTAACCGCTGATAATTGATGATCTTCTGAAAGCAATTTTATAATCTTTTGCTGTGTATCGTTGAGGTCTGTTCTCCACGCTACTTCCGATGTTTCTCCGATGCTTCTCCGATGTTTTCTTTTTCATTTATCATCGGAAATGAATTACGAAACAGCTCTACCCGAAACATATTATCAAATTCCTGAAATCTCGGCTTCGGAAGTCCATACTCCTCTGATGCATTAAGGATTCTTTTAATTCCGCTTCCCCATGCTTCTACGAGTCCCATCTGACTGAATATGTTGGCAATGCCTTTATTTCGGATCTTCGAATGACCATTCATGACTTCCTCATAAGTTAATCCGTTATATAATCCGCCTGGAGAAGTCACCTCCAGTCTGTCATCATAAACTGCGACCTGAATACAGGATTCATCCAACAAGTTACGGTGACAATGGGCGTTAATGATCATTTCCCTGATTGCTTCCGGTGGTAGCTCATATTTCTCTTTTCGCACCAATCCGTCAATTGTTGCTCCAAGTCGAATATTTCTCAATACAAAATCTACTGCTTCTTCGATTTGTGTATAGATTGGTCCTGTAAATTCTCTCTTATCAAGAAATACTGCACGATCTATTCCCTTGAATACCGAACATTGGGTTTTAGAAAATGAGAAATAATCTGATGTCAGCAACGCATAGGCATTCGTTGCCAAAAGCTGTCCCTCACTCTGCTTTAAGATCTTCCAGTTTATCAGCTGCTCTTTCTTCACAGAATGCTCTGACATTCCTGCTTTTTTCCGGAACTTTTCAATATCCTGGCAAAGTTTCTCTGTAGCTTCTTCTGAAACTGGATATCCTACACAGGTAAGTTCATCCCATGAGATTCTGGCTCCTTCCATCTCCAGTTCTTTTATTTTCTCTGGAAATGCCTACCTTGATGTACCTGCAACACGGATATAAGTACCATTATCTTTTCCCTTTGATTTCAGATAATACGGTCTGTTCTTTCCAGCTTCTACTGAATACAACAATGACCGTTTTCCCGTCTACTGTCTGTGGCTCAATATCAGGAATAATCTGTGGCACACAGGAATCAGAAACTGCATTGGCAATTCCATCCATCAGCTGAAACAACACATCATTTTCCACACCAACAATCTGGTGTGTTTTATCATCTACTCCAACAATCAGCTTGCCACCTTGTGTATTGGCAAAAGCTACGATTGTCTTCATGTACTTTTCACTTTTATCAGGTAAGGATACCTTGTACTCAATATTTTTCGATTCCCTGGAAAACATAGTATCTTCTACCATTCTTTCACTCCTAATCTATACTCGCACCATTGGTGCGAATAATTCTATTTCTAGAGTAACCCTCTCTGGATCATTAACACTATTATACGTTCTATCCTTCTTTTCTAGCAAGCAAGAAAACAAAACAGTTCATTTTTTCTTACCATTTTCTTCTGTTCTTTTTAGATGCCAGATAAAGTCTCGTCATCTCATCCATGAAAGTAGTTTTGTCCTCATTGTTCATAGTTCCACTGGCAAATAAAGCAGCTGCCTGTTCAAGAATCTTCCTTGCCTGTTTAGTTTAGCACCAGAATATTCACTTGATTCATCATTGCCCAAGCACACAGTTTCATTATCATTCATAAGATAAGAACCCCTACACTGTAATGCATCTGCCAGTTTTTGATATAAACTACTCTGCTTTGGATATCGTCCTTCCACTTCCCAAGATCGAATTGTTCTATAAGAAACGCCCACCATAGCACCCAGCTTTTGTTGAGTCATTTTTTTCTCTTTTCGCAACTCCCTAATTTTATCACCAAATGTCATAAATATACTACTTTTGTATGTGTTTGTATCTTTAAAATCATAGTAGAATTATAACCTTATATACGCACAAAGAGAACTCAAAATCGAGTTCTCTTTGTGTTTTTAATTGATTCATCCATCGTAAAATAATGATTGATCCACATTATCCATGGCAGCACCATTATTGTCATTATTTCTCCGTATGTATGTGTCTATTACTTACAAAACTCAAATGCCACATAATACACATAATCATTTTTTGAAAGAAAATCTATTTGGCTATTTATAAAATCATCTAAAGTTGGAACACTCATTTCGTCGTTATCATAAACAAAAGCAATTAGTGGCTGTTGTTCATTGTATTTAACGTCTACGACATTTTTTATTTCAGTTGCCGCTCTGCCATAGTATTCTCTATCTTCTACATTTTCTAAAATAGGAATTTCAGTTGACAACTTATTTCCATCTCCGGAAATAATTAATTTAATTACATAATTATCGAAATCAGGCACCATTACAATTTCACCACTTTTTGGCGAACCACTATCTTCAAATCCCATTTCTACTTTATCCTGATCACTCAATTTTCCTGATTCGTATCGATAAATATGTAATTTGAGTTTTTTATATTTATCCGTTGTGATAAACTTATATACGAATGCTCCATCCGATCCAGCAAGCAGTTCAGCTGTCTGCATTTCTATACTGTCTTTTGCAACAGGCGAAATGTAATTCTGTGGTTTTTTCAAACGGTATATGGTAAATCCGATTACTGATACCACGCAAATAAAAATAAATACTAATATACATTTCATAACCTTCAGACATTTCTGTTTATTTATATTGTCTCTGATTACTTCAATAATATTTGTTTCTGACTTCTGAATTATATTCTCTTGGGCTATATCTTCTCCAGCCAGAAACTCATTGAAGCTAATACCAAGAATTGAACAAAGTTCTTTATAAACAGATACATCCGGAAGGCAAACGCCTCGCTCCCATTTAGAGACAGACTTATCACTCATACCTAGTTTTTCTGCCAGTTGCTTTTGTGTCATACCCAAAGCCTTTCTTTTGCCTGCAATATATTTTCCGATTTTGATAAGATCCATTCATCGCACCTCCTTCTTATATTAATCGTACTCTATTTGAGAAGAAAAGCATACCCCTCGAAGGTAGAATATGATTTTTTAAGCCGAGTTTGCCAGATAAAATAAAGAGCTTATATAGCGGATTCATATATAACTTTACAGTTTTTATTACTGTATCCTATATATTCCAGACACTGCCAGCAAGAAACATCGAAGCTCGTCTCTGTCTGTAAATTCATTTTGCACAAATCCTTCTTCTTGGTGGAAAGACAATATTTTATCTTCTTCATTAATCCAACATATTAACTTTTTATTTTTGCTTTCATTTATATGACAAATTTCGCTTCATTCACAATCACCACAAATTGTTTCACACTTTCTATAAGACAAAATATTATCATGAATAGTTTGTTTAAATTCATTCTTTCCATCCACATACTTCAAGAATCTTTTGATCATATTCTCGAATCTTCTCAGCGACACTACCGCTTCCATCTTGTAAACATGGAAGCCCATGTGTTCATAAAATCCCTTAGCCTGCGGGACATACGCTTTGATATTTTTGATTTCTCTATCTGGCAGAAACAGGTGGGTCGCCCTCACACGCTTTGATAATGGTTTCGTAAGGGAGAAGTTTACTCATGACGGTATCTCTCCATTTCCTCCCGCAGTTTCCACAAGGCAATCTGGATATGCCGCCCTGCTGTGCTGCGTGACCGGCCAATACACGTGCCGATCACGCGCTGCGACTGATGCAGAAAGTAATAGCGCAGGATTTCTTCCCGTGCCTGCTCCGGCAAAACAGAGATCGCGTTGTCAACGGCGGCGCAAAGCAACGTTCATTTTACTGTTAACTGACTCAGCTGGCTTTGTGCTATTGCCTTGTAGTAAACACAAATAGAAATGATTGCTGTAATCGCTTCCGTGATCCAAAACGCATTCCAGACGCCAACCGTTCCGAAAAGCCTGCTGAGTAAAAACGCAGTTGGGATGATAACCACAACATACCGGCAAAGTGAAATCAGTAATGAAGGAGTGCCTTTTCCAAGTCCCTCCAGTGCGCCGGAAGATGTAACGGAAACCGCCGAGACGATAAAACCGGCGCCGATGATACGCAGGGCTGTTTCCCCGCTCTGGATTGTCGCTTCTGTGTGGGTAAACAGCCCCATAAGCTGGCCGGGGATTAGCAGACATATCACTGTCCCAAGCACCATAATGATACCGCTCATGCACAAGACGATTTTATAAATCTGGCTGACTCTTTTGTTCTCCCCCGCACCGTAGTTATAGCCGATCAAGGGGCGCATCCCCTGAACAATGCCATTAGCCGGAAGATAGATGAATGTCTGCAATTTGTAATAGATTCCCAAAACCAGAATATACACTTCGGAATATGCCGCCAAAATAGCATTGAGCGCCGAAATCAAAAGAGATGGGAGCGCAAGATTCAAGGTTGCGGGAATGCCGATGGAGTACAGCTTTATTACCATCTTTTTGCTGAGCAAAATGTACTGTCTGCGGATATGCACGCGAATTGGCCGCACAAAATAAACGACCAGATAAATCGCAAGCGTCAAGGCCTGCCCGATGCCGGTTGCCAGCGCAGCGCCTTCGATTCCCATTTCAGGGAATGGACCATAGCCAAAAATCAGAGCGGGGTCTAAGACAATGTTTGTTATACACCCACACATCAAGCTGATCATGGTTGTTTTCATGTTTCCTACAGCTTGGAATAGTTTCTCGAATGTAACACCAACAATGATAATCAATGTAAAAGCGAACGCAATAACAGAATAGCGGACGCCAAGTTCAATCACTGTCTTGGATGAAGTGAACATTCCTAAAAAAACCGGCATCATTGTAATACAGCAGACTGTCATAACAACGCCGTGAATCATGGCAAGCACAAGTCCCTGCGTGGCAGCTTGATCTGCTTTTTTGTTATCTCCAGCGCCTAGATATAAGGCGATCACTGCGTTGATTCCAACGCCAAATCCAATTCCAACGGCATTGATAAAATTTTGAACCGGGTAAACCAATGATAATGCCGTCATAGCTTCCTCGCTGATCTGCGCGACGAAAAAGCTGTCGATAATGTTGTATAGAGAATTAACCAGCATGGATAAAACCATAGGCAGGGTCATGGATAAAATCAGCGGCAATACCGGTTTTTCTTTCATAAAAGTATCGTTCATCATTTCTCCTCCTTGGAACATGTTATAAGATATTTTTGTGGCGATGCCATGCCATTATTACGAGAGCAATGAGCATAGTTGCGGTTTCCGCAACAGGAAATGCAAGCCAGATTCCGTTCAGTTGGAATAATTTGTCCAGACACCATAAGGCAGAAACAAGGAAAAGCAGTTGTCTGCATAATTGAATCGCTATGCTGGAACCTACTTTTTCTGTCGCCTGAAAATAGGTGGAAATCATGGTAGAGAGACCGCAAAACAGATAGCTTGCCGCCATAATTCGCATAGCGGATATTCCAAAGGAGCGCATGGCTTCCGACGCTGTAAATAATCTCAAAAGCTGCGCCGGAAAGAAGTTGACGGTCAATGTTCCCAGTATCATCATACCAGAGGCCAAAGCGGTTCCGTATCGGAAAGCGGAGTGCAGCCTATCTCTGTTTCCCGCACCGTAGTTAAACCGCATAATAGGCAAACAGCCCTGAATCAAGCCGTTTACTGTCATAACGATCAGCTGCTGTACCTTAAAATACGCACCGAAGAATGCAATCGCCGTATCGGAATACGCCACCAGAAACAGATTGACGAATGTCACCATAAACGAACTGAGGGCATTCATAATGAAAGATGGTAAGCCAAGGGCGAATATACGGGCAATCATCCACTTTTGTATATGAAATTCTTTGATCTTTATCCGCACTTTTTGCTTTTTGCCCAGCAGCAAGGCAAATGCCAAAATCATGGATAACAAATAGCCCGCAACAGTAGCCACCGCAGCGCCACGGATTCCCATAGCTGGAAAAACACCAATACCAAAAATTAGGAGTGGGTCAAATACAAAATTAGCGACCACTCCTGCAATCTGGAACCACATAGGAGCAACCATGTTCCCAGTAGCCTGTATCATTTTCTGGATTGCGATATGCACCATGTTGGGAATTTGCATGAACGAACATACGCTCATATAGGCAAGACTCAACTGATAAATTTCTTCGTTATTGGTGAATGCCCCAAAGTAGGGTTTCATAATCAGTAATGACAGAAGATTGAGCACAGCACCAATTCCAAAGGCCAGTAACAATCCATGTGTGACGGTAGTATTTGCCTCATTCTGCTTTCTCTGTCCAAGATACCCTGCAATCAGTACATTCACGCCAACGCCGATCCAGATAGATGTCGCATTCATCAAAGTTGTAATGGGAAACGACAGGGAAACCGCCGTCAAAGCATTTTCACTCAGCCGCGCTACAAACGCACTGTCTATCAGATTATAGGAATATTGCAGAAACATGGAAATCAGCGGAGGTATCGACATTTGCCAGATGAGTTTTCCAACGGGCGCAACCGCCATTTTGTTATTGGTCTGCATGCTTTCCCTCTTCTCCACAAATTGTCCAAACAATATAGTTTTGTTTGCGTGCTGCGTGCTGACCGGCTTCCTGGGTCGGATCGCCCAATGCAATCTCCCGCCTATATTTGGAGTCTGTAATTGCAATAATGGTTGGAGATTGATGTCCTCCGCCGGTAGGAGCGTAAGTCCCTGCTTCCAGTACAGCGTCCAAAGCCTTGGAAGGGACAGGTTCCGATTTATAAGCCCGTACGCTACGGTGCGTCTTGATAAGAGACAAAAAATTTTTTTCCATACAGATATAGTCCTCCATTCTGCTAATACTTCCGAGATACAGGCAACAAAAAAGCCACACAACTATCACAAGATAGCTGTGTGGCAAAAAGATGACCGAATCC
>OATQ01000669.1_pt1 | contig 11396 bp, 10 predicted proteins | sample 1495061 | NCBI WGS metagenome assembly OATQ01 (sample SAMEA2579979, study PRJEB22360) | human gut metagenome
CGTAATTGTTTTTCATATAATCCATTGCGCGTTTTACATATTGAGTGGAATAAGAGTTTCCTTCTGCAACAGACGGACCTGTCATCAAACCGAGAAGTTCAAGAAACAACCCTGTCAGAGTAAATGGATTATAATTAGCTGAAGAGAAAGTATTTAAGATAGAATGTATCAGAGTCCGCAGATTCAACTTTCGTTCAGAATCAGGAGGACAAATAAAAATACAGGAGTCTTGAAAACAGGTCTGGTTTAAAAGGGCAGGAATTTCCTGTCCATCAAAGCCAATCCATGCATATTCCCAAGGATTGTTTTGGTCGGCTTCATAGTAGGTAGAGTCCATTGGTTTGATTAGAAAGGAGTCTCCGGATTTGAGAGAATACGTATGTCCTTGATGTTTAAAGATACCTTTTCCGGAAAGTACAACATGAATCAAATAATGGGGACGTACGGCAGGACCAAAAGAATGTCCGGGCTGGCAGTGTTCGTGACCGCAAAAATAAATAGATGGAATTCCAGACAGAGACTGATTCATAAATAAAATCCTCCATTTTACAACATTTTTACAAGTTTTGAGAAACAAATCAGATAGAAAGTCATTTGCTTTGATTATATAATAAGAACCATAAAAAGACAACGAATTATGATAAAATCAAGGAGGATGAAAAATGGCAAAAATAACTTTTATGGGAGCAGGAAGCACTGTTTTTGCAAGAAATGTATTAGGTGACTGCATGTGTAGTGAAGCACTCTGTGAAAGTGAGATTGCATTATATGATATTGACGCAAAACGTCTGGAAGATTCAGAGATTATTTTAAATGCAATCAACAAAAATGTAAATGAGGGTCGTGCACGGATTAAAACATATCTTGGTGTGGAAAATCGAAAAGAAGCACTTAGAGGAGCAGATTTTGTAGTCAATGCGATTCAGGTGGGAGGATATGACCCTTGTACCATTACGGACTTTGAAATTCCGAAAAAATATGGTTTAAGACAGACAATTGCGGATAGCCTTGGAATTGGTGGAATTATGAGAGGTCTGCGGACAATTCCGGTGATGCAGGAATTTGCAAATGATATCGAAGAGGTATGCCCGGATGCATTATTTTTAAATTATACGAATCCAATGGGAATTTTGTCCGGTTATATGCAGCGATATACTGGTGTAAAAACCGTAGGTCTTTGCCACAGCGTTCAGGTGTGCTCAAAAGATTTATTGACGAAGCTTGGAATGGAAGATAAATTAGAAGGACGCGTAGAAACAATTGCCGGTATTAATCACATGGGTTGGCTGTTAGACATCCGTGATAAAGATGGAAATGATTTATATCCGGAAATCAGAAAAAGAGCAGCTGAGAAAAATGCAACAGAAAAACATGATGATATGGTACGTTTTGAGTATATTAAGCGTCTGGGCTATTATTGTACGGAATCAAGTGAACACAATGCAGAATACAATCCATTCTTTATCAAGGCAAAATATCCGGAACTAATTGAAAAATACAATATTCCGTTGGATGAATATCCAAGACGATGCATCAAGCAAATCGCAGAATGGGAAGAAGAGAAAAACAATATCTTAAAAGACGGAAAGATTACCCATGAGCGAAGCAGAGAGTATGCATCTCATATTATGGAAGCGGTTGTAACCAATCAGCCATATAAAATTGGTGGAAACGTAATCAATAAAGGTATGATTGAAAATCTTCCGGCAGATGCCTGTGTAGAAGTACCGTGTATGATTGACGGAAATGGAGTCAATCCATGCAGAGTCGGAAGACTTCCGGTACAGTTGGCTGCAATGAATATGACAAATATCAATGTACAGCTGCTTACCATTGAAGCAGCAGCAACGAAAAAGAAAGAATATATCTATCAGGCTGCGATGCTTGACCCTCATACTGCGGGAGAACTTTGCATTGATGATATTGTAAAAATGTGCGATGAGTTAATTGATGCACATGGAGATTATATGAAGATGTATAAATAGTGATAAAGTTTCGCATTGACTTGACGGAAATCGGGTATCGGCTTATAATCAGATTCACCTGAAAGAGGCAGTTGGAGGAACATGATTATGGCAATAAATCCAGTAAAGTTAATGCAGATAAAGGCTGCAATTGCCGGAGTAGAAAGGCGGCATCCGAATCTTCGAAAATTTTTTGAGGCAGTTGGAAGAGAAAACTTAAGAGAAGGAACGATTTTGGAACTGAAGGTGCAGACACCGGAAGGGAAAAAGCTGGTTTCCAATGTAAAACTGACCCAAGAAGATGAAAAATTAATTTCAGAGCTGTTAAAGAATAAAGACACCTTGCTTTAAAAAAGCACCTTGCTAAAAAAGCAGGGTGCTTTTTTTCTTGACAAAAGTAAGAATTGGGAGTAATATAATGCCAAAATGTTCACGAAAATTAAAAAGGTGGATTACATGAATATACAAGAATATGATATTATGAACGAAATCGCAGAAAGCGGTTATGAAAATCAGCGAATTTTAACAGAAAAGATATTCTCTTGGAAAAGTCAATCAGTCCTTAAATGAATTGATTCAGAAAGAGTATCTTACCAAAGAATATCAATTAACAGAAAAAGCAGAAGCGGAGTTTGAAAAGAAAGCTCCGAAAAATGCAATTATTTTGGCAGCAGGTTATGGAATTCGGATGATGCCGATGAATCGGGAAGTGCCAAAGGGGTTAATCGAGGTTAATGGAGAACCATTGATTGAGCGGTTAATTCGCCAGCTTCATGAAGCCGGAATTTTTCAGATTGACATTATTGTCGGGTTTATGAAAGAGCAGTATGAATATCTGATTGATGAGTTTCAGGTAAATTTAATTGTCAATCGTGAATATGCGCAGTACAACAATCTTCATTCTCTGGCACTTGCAAAAGACAGGATTTCAAATACGTATATTATTCCGTGCGATGTCTGGTGTGAAAAAAATCCATTTTCCAAAAGAGAGCTGTATTCCTGGTACATGGTGACAGATTTGGTGGATGACGAAAGCGATGTCAGAGTCAATCGAAAATTAGAACTGGTTTCGGTAGATGCAGAAAAAAGCGGAAATGCAATGGTAGGCATTGCGTACATCCTTGAAGAAGAAGCAGGAGAACTTCAGAGCCAGATAAAAGAAATGAGTAAGAAAAAAGCTTATGCAAATGTATTCTGGGAAAGTGCCCTGATGAAAAAAGGTAAGATGTATGTATCAGCGAAAATCGTGCCGTCAAGAAGTGTTTATGAAATTAATACTTATGAGCAGTTAAGGGAACTCGATGACACGTCAAAACAGCTTGATTCAGATGTGATTCATTTGATTTCTGAAATTCTGGCATGTGAGCCAAATGAATTAGAAGAGATTGAAGTTCTAAAAAAAGGCATGACAAATCGCTCTTTTATGTTCAAGTGCAGAGGCAAACGGTTTATTATGAGGATTCCGGGCGAAGGAACAGAAATGCTGATTAACCGAAAGCAGGAATACGAAGTTTATCAGGTAATCAAACCGCTTGGTATTTGTGATTCCATTCGATATATCAATCCGGAAAATGGTTACAAACTGACAGAATTTATCGAAGATGCAAGATGCTGTGATGCCGAAAACCCGGAGGATGTAAAAGCATGTATGGCGGTGCTTCGTAAGTTTCATGAAAGCGGGGTAAAGGTGGAACATACCTTTGATGTTTTTGAGCGGTTGGAATTTTATGAAAAGTTGTGGAAGGGAATTCCATCCTGCTACCGTGATTACAAGAAAACCAAAGCGCAGGTATATGAATTAAAAAGCTATATTGATGAGCAGGAAAAACAGATTTCACTGTGTCATATTGATTCTGTTCCGGATAACTTTTTGATGACCAAAGACAGAATCGCATTAATTGACTGGGAATATGCGGGAATGCAGGATACCGATGTGGATCTTGCGATGTTTATCATTTATTCCATGTATGAAAAAGTGCAGGCAGATGCGTTAATCGATGCGTATTATACAGAAGGCTGCAAAAAAGAAAAACGATTAAAGATTTACTGCTATATTGCAGCGTGTGGTCTGCTGTGGAGTAACTGGTGTGAAGTAAAATCGCATGAAGGCGTAGAGTTTGGAGAGTATTCTTTAAGACAGTATCGTTATGCGAAAGAGTATTATAAATATGTAAAGGAAGAATTAGAAAATGGCTTATAAAGTAGAAAATGCAATTATTATGGCAGCAGGATTGTCCAGTCGATTTGCGCCTCTTTCTTATGAAAAGCCAAAGGCTTTGATTACAGTAAAAGGTGAAGTGCTGATCGAGCGCCAAATTCGCCAGTTAAAAGAGGCCGGAATCCATGATATTGCAATTGTCACGGGATATAAAAAAGAAAAATTTGAATATTTAAAAGAGAAATGTCAGGTGACACTCATCGAAAATCCAGAGTATGCGACCAGAAATAACAATGGTTCGATTTATTCGGCAAGAGAATGGATTGGAAATACTTATGTGTGCAGTGCAGATAATTATTTTTCAAAAAATCCATTTGAAGCGGAAGTAGAAGACAGCTATTATTCGGTGCTCTATGCCGATGGAGAGACAAATGAGTGGTGCGTTACAGAAGATGAAACCGGAAGGATTACTTCAGTTAAAGTCGGAGGCAGAGATTCCTGGTATATGATGGGACATACCTTCTGGGCAGAGCCATTTAGTAAACGTTTTCTTGAAATCTTAGAAGCAGAGTATAACAGACCGGAAACCAGAAATAAATTATGGGAAGATATTTATATTGATCACATCACAGAGCTTTCTATGAAGACCAGAAAATATAGTGCGGATGAAGTGTATGAATTTGATTCTTTGGATGAGCTAAGAGAGTTTGATGAGAGCTATCGAACAAATTCGGGTTCAGAAATCTTGAAGAAAGTTTCTGATGAACTTCAAATAAAAGAAGAGGAAATCTATCACCTCGTTCCGGCAAAAGATGAGAATGGACTGGTAACCGGAGTTAAGTTTGAAATACAGGGAAAACAGTTTGAGTATGACTATCAGCTGAAAAAGCTGATACATGGAGGAAAAATCAATGAATAAATTAGAACGCAAAAGAATAGACTGGCTCATCACGTTAGCTCCTTTTATTAGCATTATGTTATTAGCGGGTGTATTATTTGTATTTCCAAATGAGTCCAATAACATTATAAGTAAGGTGCGATTTTTTTTCGGTGATACAGTCGGGATTTATTATTTAGTAATTGGTTTGGCAGTTTTGCTGGTTTCTGTTTATTTAGCTTTTTCAAAATATGGGAATGTCGTATTAGGCGAGCCAAATGAGAAGCCGAAATATCCATTTTTTGTATGGGGAAGCATGATGTTTACTTGTGGACTTGCAGCAGACATTTTGTTCTATTCATTTGCGGAATGGGTAATGTACGCAACTAATCCGCATATGGAAGAGCTTGGCTCTGTGGCAGAATGGGCAGGCGTTTTTCCACTGTTTCATTGGAGCTTTATTCCATGGGCATTTTATCTGGTACTTGCAGTCGTATTCGGTTTTATGTTACACGTGAGAAAAAGAAATCGTCAGAGATATTCGGAAGCATGTCGACCAGTTATTGGGAAACATGCGGATGGTGTGTTGGGACGTGTGATTGACTTATTTGCATTATTTGCACTGCTTGCCGGAACCGCAACGACATTTAGTGTTGCAACACCGCTTTTGGCAGCAATTATTGTAAAACTATTTGGTATCACGATTAGCCGAACAGTCGTTACAATTATCATTTTGTTGGTTACCTGTGCAGTATATACCTATGCAGTTTTGCATGGGTTTAAAGGAATTAGTTTTTTGGCGAAGCTGTGTATTTATCTTTTCTTTGGCTTATTATTGATCGTGTTGCTAATCGGTGGTCAGGGGAAATTTATCATTGAAAATGGTTTCCAAAGCTTTGGAAAGATGTTACAGCATTTTATAGAGTTAAGCACATTTACGGATCCGGAACGCACCAGTAATTTCCCACAAGATTGGACGATTTATTATTGGGCCTATTGGATGGTTTGGGCAGTCGCAGCTCCATTCTTTATTGGTAATATTTCACGCGGCAGAACGATTAAACAAACGATTCTTGGAGGATACGTGTTTGGTGTTGGCTCAACAATTATTAGTTTTGTCGTACTTGGAAATTATGGGCTTGGGCTTCAAGTGAGTGGAAAAGCAGATTTTATTTCCCAATATGCGAAAGATGGAGATCTTTACGGACTCATTTTGAATATTATAGATACAATGCCGCTGGCAAAGGTGATTTTAGTAATCACAGTGTTATGTATGATTGCATTTTATGCGACTTCATTTGATTCGATTGCATATACGGCAGCTTGTTATAGTTACAAGGAGCTTGGAGAAAATGAGCATCCGCATAAACTGATTGAATTATTATGGTGTTTACTATTGATTGTACTGCCGATTGCGTTAGTGTTTTCGGAAAGTTCGATGAATAACATTCAGAGTATCAGTATCATTTCGGCATTTCCGATTGGCATTATTATGATTCTTATTTTGATAAGTTTCTTTAAAGATGCAGGAAAATATTTAGCTGAATCAAGTAAATCTCCTGATTCAACTACGAAAAGCAAGAAGTAGTGGGTAGAGACTTGCTTTTTGTAGAGAACGGTAAAGAACTGGAGAATTTGATATGACACTTATACAGTTAAAATATATTTTGACAATAGCAGAAACAAAATCCCTAAATAAAGCAGCAGAGCAGCTTTATGTTTCACAGCCTTCTCTAACCAATGCTCTGAAGGAACTGGAAAAAGAAATTGGGATTACGATTTTTTTTAGAAGCGGACGTGGTGTAACACTGACGAATGATGGCGTGGAATTTTTAACCTATGCCAGAGAGTTTTATCATGAGTATGAACAGTTACTGCACCGTTATACAGAAGGCAGTTCTTATAAGAAGAAATTCGCAGTTTCCACCCAGCATTATTCCTTTGCGGTCAAAGCGTTTGTGGACGTTGCAAAGACGCTGGATATGTCACAGTATGAACTTGCAATCCGTGAAACAAAGACTGCAGAAGTTATTATGGATGTCAGCACAATGAAAAGTGAAATTGGGGTATTATATTTAAGTGACTTTAACCGCAAATCCATGGAAAAACTCTTAAACTCTGCAAATCTGGAATTTCATCCCTTAATTGAGTGTGATGCTTATGTTTATTTATGGAAGGGACATCCGTTAGCGGAAGAAGCATGTATTACGATGAAGCAGTTAGAGAATTATCCATGTCTGGCATTTGAGCAGGGAGACAACAGTTCCTTTTATCTTTCAGAAGAATTACTGCCGACAAATGAATACAGTCAGATTATTCATGCAAATGATAGAGCGACGATGCTGAATTTGATGGTGGGCTTAAATGGTTATACGCTTTGTTCCGGTCTAATCTGTGAAGATTTAAATGGAAATGACTATCGTGCAGTACCGTTTAAAAATAGTGAAGGACCGGAAGAAAACAAAATGGAAGTCGGATATGTGACAAGAAAGAATCTGATTTTAAGTAAATTAGGTGAGATGTACGTAAATGCATTAAAAGAATATCTGAAAACGGAATAACGAAAGGAATCATGAAATAGCCAGTTATAGTTTTAAACTATAACTGGCTATTCTTTTTGTGTATTAGACAGGTGGTTTTTGTTATGTTAATATCAATGACATGTAAAACATATTAAACAGGTATGAAAATAGGGATATAAAAACAGGAGGAAAAACAGATGACGGATGTTCTGATTATTGGAAGTGGTCCGGCCGGTATGACAGCAGGCATTTACATAAAAAGAGCAAACTTAGATGTGCAGATAATAGAAAAAGAATATGAAGGAACCGGTCAGATGGCAGAGAGCAGCCGCATTGATAATTATCCTGGATTTTATGGAATAAGCGGTTATGACCTGGGAGAGAAAATCAGGGAGCATGCCGAAAACTTAGAGATTGAATTTTTAGAAGAAGAAGCAGTTGCCTTTGAAGAGACCAAAAAAGGATTTTGGGTTATCCTGGAAAGCGGAAAAACACTGGAGGCAAAAACAGTGATTTATACAGCCGGGGCAGAACACAGAAAATTAAATGTTCCTGGAAGTGATACATTTGAAAATAAAGGAATTTCCTATTGTGCCTCCTGCGACGGAGCTTTTTACAAAGAAAAAGACGTGGTGGTGATTGGCGGAGGAAACAGTGCGTTGGATGATGCTTTGTTACTTTCTGAAATTTGTAACAAAGTATATCTGGTTCACAGAAGAGATAAGTTTCGAGGCAATCCTGGAACACTTGCAAAATTAGAAGCAAAAGAGAATGTTGAAATTATTCGAAGTGCAAATGTCCAGGAAATCAAAGGAACAAAAAAAGTAGAAACTGTTTTATTAGATACAGGAGCTTCCCTTGAAGTACAAGGTGTGTTTGTAGCAGTGGGGATGATTCCACAGACAGAAAAATTAAAAGACCTGGTTGAGTTAGATGAAAATGGATATGTAAAAGCTGGGGAAGATGGAATGACTTCCAAACCGGGATTTTTTGTAGCAGGAGATGTAAGAGCAAAGAAACTTCGACAGATTATTACAGCAGCAGCAGATGGAGCAAATGCAGCAGATTCAGCCATTCATTATATCATACAGTAGTACAACGTACGAATAGAAAGGAAACAATATCATGGTAAATCAACTGACAAGAGAAAATTGTGAAAAAGTAGTAAAAGAAAACAGCATTGTTGTTGTAGAATTCTATTCTGCAACTTGTAAGCACTGTAAAAAGCTGGAGGCAGGAATTGCAGAGCTTTCCGAGGAAGCCGGAAATGAAGTGTACTTCGGAAAAGTATTAGTTTCTGATGAACTGGCTCTGGCAGACGAATATGAAATCACCTCAGTTCCGACTTTATTATATTTTAAAGACGGAGAGATTCGTGAAAAATCAATTGGCTTTACACATAAAATGATTATTGCAGAAAACATAAAGAAATTATAAAAGAACAGGAGTAGATAGATTATGGGATATCCAAGTATTTTTCCAACAGGAACATTAATTTATGATAAAGAGAAAACATTTAATGGTTATACGATTTTTCCTTCCGCAAAAGGAGCATTATTAATCGATATGAATGGTCGTGAAGTTCAGCTTTGGGCAGGACTTGGCGGATTTCCAAATAAAATTCTTCCAGGCGGATATGTAATGGGAACAACAGGAACAAGACCTGGTAAAAAAGCGTATCAGGACCAGATTGATTTGGTTCAGGTTGACTGGGATGGAAATATTGTCTGGAAATTTGATAAAACAGAATTGATTGCAGACGGAGATAAAGACCCGGTTTACATGGCAAGACAGCATCATGATTATCAAAGAGAAGGCTCTACTGTTGGTTATTATTATCCGGGCGGAGAACCAAAGACAGATAGTGGAAATACCTTAATTTTAACACATGAAAATCTTTACAATCATGATATTTCAGATAAACGTCTGATTGATGACAAGATTATCGAAGTAGATTGGGAAGGAAACATCTTATGGAGCTGGAGAGCAAGCGACCATTTCGACCAGTTAGGATTTGATGAGGCAGCCAAAAATGCACTGTTCCGTAATCCATGCCTGCAGGGTGAAGCCGGTGGTGACTGGATGCACATCAACAGTATGTCAGTCTTAGGTGAAAATAAATGGTACGACCAGGGAGATGAACGTTTCCATCCGGACAACCTGATTATTGATGCAAGAAATGCAAATATTCTGGCAATCATCAGCAAAGAAACCGGAGATATCGTATGGCGTGTTGGACCAGATTTTAATGAAAACGAAGCAACCAAAAAACTTGGATGGATTATCGGACAGCACCATTTACATCTGATTCCAAAAGGGCTTCCGGGAGAAGGAAATCTGCTGGTATTTGACAATGGTGGAGAAGGCGGATACGGTACTCCAAACCCTGGAGCATTAACAGGTGTCAACAATGCAAGGAGAGATTATTCAAGAGTACTTGAATTTAACCCGATTACACTTGAGATTGTATGGCAGTATACTCCACTTGAAGCAGGAAATCTGTTATTTACGGATGCATCTAAATTTTATAGTTCCTACATCAGTGCAGCACAGAGACTTCCAAATGGAAATACTTTAATTACAGAAGGTTCTGACGGACGTCTCATTGAAGTGACACCGGAACATGAAATTGTATGGGAATACATTAATCCATACTTTAATACCATCCTTGGACAGTTTACGAACAACATGGTTTACCGTGCATACCGTGTACCTTATGAATGGATTCCACAGGTAGAAAAACCGGAAGAAATTTCTGTTGAACCGATTGATGTGGAAACCTTCCGTGTGCCGGGTTCTTTAGTTGGAAATGGACTTGGAAAAGTTACCACAATCGACGGAGTAGACCCAGAAGCACGCCTGATGACAGGTGGCGGAGCCTCCGATGACGAAGATGAAGAAGTAAACTTCTGTGTGGCAACCGTAAAGAAAAGCGATTTAATTCATAAATAAATTTAAGGTCATGATACCTGAAAGGGAGTGAAGAAAATGAAAAGCAAAAAAATTACAGCAGCAGTTTTTGGTCTTGTTCTTACATTAGGTCTGGTGGTTACAGGCTGTGGAAGTAATAGTAGTAAAGCAGATGACAGTGCGAAGACAGATTCAGGAAGCAAGAAAGAAGCAAGTGCAGATGGATATCAGGTAGTCAATATTGGTTTCCCGAGTGCCGGTTATGAATGGGCAGAAGGTGCACTGGCAGTAGCAGAAGAAAAAGGTTATCTGGATGAATATTTAAATCCACTTGGATATGATGCCGATTTGATTCCATTTACAGGGGCAGCACCGGCGATTCATGAAGCTTTGGTATCCGGAGATTTGGATTATGCATATTATGCAGGATTTGCAGGAATTATGGCAAAATCAAATGGAATTGATACGAAGTTATTGGCTGTAACAAGCTTTGGCTCTGCATGGCAGTTAGCGGTCAGCGCAGATTCCGGAATCACTTCCTTAGAGGATTTAAAAGGAAAGACCATTTCCTATCAAAGAGGTGCAACTCCTCAGATGTATGTATTAAAGGTATTAGAAGAAGCAGGTCTTAGTACGGATGATGTACAGCTTGTAAACAGTACCATTCCGGAAGGACTTTCCAGTCTTTCTACCGGTGCAGTTGATGCAGCAGTTGTTACTTATGGACAGGCAGATACCTTAGTAGAACAGGGAAAAGCTTCTATTATTCATAAAGGGGTAGATGCGGACGCAGATACGTTCTATGAACCAAGCGTGTTAACAGGAAGAACAGATTTTGTGGAAAAAAATGCAGATGTCTCAAGCGCAATTATTGAAGCTATGTTAAAAGCAAGAGATGATATTATTGCAGACCCGGAAGCATTTTACGAATTGTCCTCTGAAAAGAGCGGAAGAACATTAGAGCA
>OATQ01000673.1_pt1 | contig 11303 bp, 4 predicted proteins | sample 1495061 | NCBI WGS metagenome assembly OATQ01 (sample SAMEA2579979, study PRJEB22360) | human gut metagenome
AAATATCAATAGTAAATTACGTTTCATGTGATATATTTTATTTTGGTCCACAAATGTAGGAGTTTTAGATGAGTTTTTCATCACAGATTACATAGATTAACACCGTTTGAGAAAATACTTTACCCTGTGACAACTCCTGCAGCGCAGTATTCATCAACAAAAAGTTCCCCACCGATGAAGGCAGCCTTCATCGGTGGGGAACACCTTCCTCATCGGTGGCGAGTGCCCTGCTCACCGGTGGAGAAGAAATCTTCTCTGTGCGTTATTTAATAATAATTGTCATCGAAGCCGAGTGCGAAGCGTATTCCGGCGCATAGGCGCATTGCATGGTTGCCAAACCTGTCTCATAGGTTCCTACTCTGCTGATACGATAGCTATGCTCCAACACATACACTCCTTTTCCTAAATGATCAAAGAAGAAATTGGTGGAAGCATCCTTGATGTCTACATAATAGCCGATTCCATTACTCCAGTTGTAACCGGATACGCTGCCGATCGGTTCGAAGCAGGCGCCCCGCTGGTCTTTCAACTGTACGAAGTCCATCGCACGGTCTGCACGAATGCTCAAACGGGAAACTACTTTATCGCCTACCTGAAGAACGGTCTTTTCTGTAATAGGCTGTAGTTGAGGAGCATTGTTCACCATACGTTCCACATACAGTTGCTTTTGCACATTCAGTTCTCCTCCCTGTTGTCTCACATCCTTGATGGGTGATTCATATTCCGCATAAACGGCTCCCCACGCAATGCCCGGATTTCTCTTTTCGACTTCTATCTTACGGGCGTCCACTACATTCTTCTGTGTAAACGAGCGTTTGATATAGCCCAGTCCCGGTACGGTAGTCTTGCTTGGAGAGACAGTCTCCAGCACTTCATTGGCAATGACAATACGCACGTCTCCTTGATTGTCGAGCAGGTTTACGCCTTTCATCAGTAAGGCATAGACAGCATCGGCAGTAGCTACCGGAGAATTCCACTGTTGGGTCTGTTTCTGTTTGAGCAGCCAGAGTTTCATTTCTTCTACGGTATCGTTATTTCCGCCTGTCAGTTCCAGTGCTTCCATTACGTCTACATGAGCCTGCATTTTCATTCCGCCCCAGGAATAGGGATTTTCATTGAAGGCAAAGAACATTCCCTGTTCGTCCGTCTTCGTCAGATGTTCTTTCAGTGAAGCGATGAATTCCTGAGCTTCTTTCTTCCGTCCGGCCTTATCCAGAATGATAGCGGCAATCGCTTTCGTATCCATCGAAGCGGTCGGAAGCATTTCGCCTATCTTGGACAGATAATAAGTATAGGCGGCTTTATTGGAAGCCGGAACTTGTTCGCCGGACAGAGCGATCAGATATAGATATTGCAAGATACTTCCGGAAATCCCTGTAAACTTCACCCCGTCTTTCTGTGCTTTGAGAATTTCTCTATATTCCTTCAGAGCTTCCTGATGGAGATAGGTAAAGGCATTCTTCTGCAAGGCAAGCGCCGTGCCGCTTGGTTGCTCACCTGTCATCATAGCCAGGCGGGCATTCAATTCGGCAATGTAGGTAGTGACGTAACGGCTAACGGTCATACCTTTATACCACGACCATGCTCCGCTTGAATTCTGCAACTCCTGTAATCTTGTCAATGCGGCAATGTTGTTGCTACGGATATTGTTCAGATCGAACAGAGTGGCGATACGTTCTTTCTGCTGTTCTTCCGTTTGCGCTTCGAGTACCCACGGAGATTCGGATAACAGGATATTCTTCACTTCCTGGTTCTTTTGCAGGTTGCTCAGGAAGGTTTCTTTGGTTCCACCCTGTAGCTTCCAGCTATCGAATACAGCTTTAATACGTGGCTGGCTGTTCATGATGTAGGAAGCCAGTGTATTTGCGTAGTAAGCGGTAGCCCACGAAATGGCATTATTATTTTCCGGAAGGCTCAATGAAGGCAATGCCTGAATAGCATACCAGGCAGGATTTCCGGTAAATTCAACGGTTAGTTTACGGTCGGTTGCCGTCTTACTATGATGATTGAACAGGCTGTCAAGAGAGAAAGTACGTGTTTCTTCTCCACGGACAGGCATCGGAAGCGTTTCTACCAGATGCTCTTTATTACTAAGCACGGGAAGTAGCTGCTGTTCACCATCACTGAAGGTACCGCTGTCGGCTATCATCCGGCATCCCAGTATCTCGTATTTATCACTCACGGTAAACATGAAACTGACACCGATTGTCTTTCCGGCCTCTACGGTAAACTTCTGTTTTTGTGTGCTGATTACCTTTTCCGTCATCGGATCAAAGAGAATCATGCTCACCGTACCGGCCTGCGGCTTTCCGATCATGTTGGAAATGGAGGCGGCAACAGATGTCTTATCTCCGACACGTACGAAACGAGGCAGATTAGGAGTCAGCATAAATTCTTTGCTTGTAGTGGCTTCACCGTCCAGTGTGCCCATCAGCATACCTTTGGTATGAGAGTAACCGCGGAAGTTCCAGCGGGTCAGGCTTTCGGGCATAGTGAAGGAGAAGGAAACTTCGCCTTGTTCATTGGTACGAAGTTGCGGGTAGAAGAAGGCTGTTTCCGCAAGATTCGTACGCAAATCGGCGGGAGCTTCGGGAAGAGTTTCTTCTTCGGATGCGCTGTCCTGCTTGCCTGCCTCTACTGACACTAACTCTGATTCAAATACCGCATCCTCAGCAACACTTCCAACCAAAGCAGGTACATATTTTGCTTCCGCCTTACTTCTCGAAACGCCCCGTATCATCATACTGCCCGTCATTGAGGCCTGCTTTTGCACGCCATATCCTCTGACCATCACTCCCGGCACCATTCCATTCAACGCCTGGTCCATCGACATCGTTCCCTGCGTCACAAAATAGTCATATTCCATTGCCGGTACTTTGAAGTATTTATTATTCCACCAGTAATTGAACGAATTATTACCGAAATATCCGCCCATCCAACTAGAATAAGGGATGATCTGATTATAGAATACACTGAAATTCTGTTTTCTATTCCATATCTTATCCAGCGAAGCATCGTACATAGTTGCTAGCATTTCTGCCTCGGCAGCCTGTCCCTGCGGTGTCTTAATAGTCAGTTTCCATTCTTCTTTCTGTCCGGGACGCAGTTTATCACGGAATACTTCCCATTTCATGGTCAATGTCTTGTCCGGCAGACGCTTTTTCAGCCTTGCCTGTTCCTGATAGACTTGTCCGTCTCTTACCATACAGAAACTTACCAGTACTCCGTCACCATAGCTTTCCTGATATGGATATTTAAAATGTACAATTGTGTCGGACAGATTCATAGTCTTGCTTTCCAGCAACTTATTACCGGAGAATACATTCATCATCACATAAGCATCTTTTTTCGAAGTTCCGAAGCAGAACACGGCCGGATGCGTTGCATCAAATTCCGTATTTGCCTCATAGAACCAAACGGTCGTTTCTACCGGCGGACGGTTATCTTCGCGGGAGAAAAGAATGGTGTTGGCCTCAGCCGTCACTTCTTTGCCCTGTCCATCTTTTACGACTGCTTTCAACACATACGGTCCGGAAGGAAGGTTTCCCCACTCAATCGTCATTTCTTCGTTGGAAGTAAATGTACCTGTTGCAGCCGGATTCTCGTCCAGTTGCTTGAAGTCCGCATCTTTCGCCTGATAGAGGGAGAATGTACCTTTTACTTCAACAGGCTGCCCATTCAGATTCTGTACCTTAAATACAGTGTTAAACGGTTGATTCTTACAGGTCTTCTCTTTTAATTCTGTTTGTAGAATCAGTGAACGGTTACCTGCTGCTATCACATCTGCAGACGACTGTGTTTCACCTGCTACATTGGTTGCAGTAGCCTCTATCGAGTAGCGGTAATAGATTCTGGTATTATTCTTATAGGCGTTATTTTCTTCCAAAAAAACCGGAATCGTAAATTCCCCGTCCTCATTGGCAATTACCTCACCGGAAGCAATCTGCGTACTTTCCGCCAGTCTCCAAAGATCGACAACAGAACGCTTCACTGTATATTTTACCGGAAGGTCTTGCAGCAACACACCGCTATAAGACTGTATCTTACCTTTCACCTCTACCTTATCGCCCAATTGATAACTGCCCTGCTGCTTGTCGAAAGTAATATCAAACGTCGGACGTTTATAGTCCTCCACGCGAATATTCGTTCTTCCCTCGCCAGCTTTCAACGAAAACATCCCATTCAGACAAGCGGATGGCAATGCAAAATCGACAGTAAACGAGCCGAATTCATTGGTACGAACCGCTTTCTGTCCAACTTCCTGATTATTTGCATCCATCAAAACAACAGTATAGTCCTTGTTCGGAAGTACATTTGCCGTATCAGATTTCTGTACATAGGCAATTCCTTTCACATATACGGTCTGACCGGGACGGTACAAAGAACGGTCCGTCAACAAAGTCATTCCTTCGGAGACCTTGTTTTCATCTCCGTAATATCCATAACTTCCACCGTAAATGCTTTGAAACGGCATACCGGTATCGATACCTTTAGCAGCTTTCAAATATCTGTATTCGGATTTCCAGGGGAAGACAACTTTGCCATCTGCCCCGGTTGTATATTCCTGCAATACTTTTTCGTCATTCGTATAAAGAGTTATTTTCGCATTCGGTATAGGGTGTCCCGTTTGTCCATCCAGCGTCACTACCTCATATTGATTTCCCGGTAAACGGCAGGTCAATACTTTGAAACGTGTCACATTGAATTTGCTTTCACTGTCTCTCTTGGCACGAATATCCGGAACGATACGCATTACATATTGTCCGACTTCCGGCGCTTTAAAGGTAAATACCGTATCCTGCGTCCGGTAGTCTTCGGGACGAAGAACTGCAAAGTGCTGTTCCTTTATCAACTTCTTTGCCTGATAAAGACGAAGTGTAAATCCATCCAGATTCTTGTGCGAAGCTCTTATTTCGATTTCCTCACCAGGGAAAGCTGTTGCAGCCGCAGTTACATTCAGAAACGGTGACAGGATATCTTCGCGCAAATTCTTCAGAGCGTTAATTCTACGATAACCGGGGTATAAACGGATGGCCTCATCACAAAGCTGCAAAGCTGACGTTTGCTGTTCTTTTTCAATCGCATAGCGAGCCTGGGCCAAATAAACTTCAGCACAAATACTCTCTGATTTAAATCTGCTTTTCAGTTCATTCAGTGCAGTAACGTAGGTATCTTCTGTTAATCCCGACAATCCTTTCTTCAGTCCGAAAGGCCGGATGTTTCTATCTGAATCACGTCTCCACTCTAAATAGCTGAGCGCTGTCAACACATAGCCTTCTTTCAAACCGGATGCTTTATAAGCAGCAATCATATTTCCATAAATTGCTATAATATCCTGTTTCACCGAAGATTCTTTTTCAGCAGACGAATCTTCCGAAATATCTTCCACCGGAGTGGCACGATCCAATCCCGCTACCTGCTGTAAAGCTACAATACCGCGGGTAGCCAGCAGATGATACATATCATGATGATAGTATTCACTTGTTTCGCCCAACTCAACAAAAGGAATATAAGTACGTGAAGATGTGTTAAGCAATAGTACGGAATCCGCCATTGCTTCCCTTACGTTTGTTCTCACTTTCTCTACAAACATGTTTGCTGTCCACTCCCTCATATCTGCCGAAGGAGCTTCACCTACAATCTCTGTCCGTTGCCGGAGTTGCCATTGATTGTTAAAAGCATACATTGAATAAATCTCGGCTATCAGCGAATGTAATACAGCTCGGTCCATGGGTTGGTCAGTTTGCTTTGCCCACAGTTCCAAACCATTCAGGTTCGTATACAGGCTATCTGGGGTCAGCATATCCCGGTATCTCATCCGCCACATATACGCTTTCAGCATTTGTGGAGAGTTCTTTTCTTTCTCCCCTTTCTGATAAATCTCGCCAGTCAGTTTTATCACAGTCTCAGGCAGGCTCTTCTTTTCTGCCTGCTCCACTTGTTTCCATAATTTGTCGTAAGTTTGTGCCTGCACTGCCGGAATCACTCCCAGACATAACAGCACCAGCATACAAATCTGCCTTATTTTCATAATCTTTCCAGTTTAAGTTTGATATATATCTGTATAAATAACAAAGTAAGGAATAAAAGTTTAAAGATTTATTCTTTTTCAATTAATTTTCAATAATTGTCTTATTTCATCTGATACCAAATTTGAAAAAGAGACAGCAATGTTCGATTTTTAAGATTATATTAGAAATTTAGTTAATCAAAAAATAGTGAACCAGCAAATAATTCGCATAAATAAGTGTAATAATATGCAGAAACATAGACTAATATTACATAAAAGTACGTGAAATATGCATCTTTTCTTACCAACAAAACCTTCATTGGTTTAAAACCAACGGGATGTTCCTTTTAAACCAACGACTCTTTCCTCACCGAGGAACTTATTTATCACTGGCAAAAAAGTAATAAAAGAGGCATAGGGAGGCTATTTTTCTCTAGTTTATCGACAATAACAAACATGATAACAATAGCATAATGAATCATCAAATTTCAATAAAGTTACCAAATAACCAGTTTAAGATCAAGACAGCTTCAATTTAATCACAAAACCATCCAATTCATAAAAAGAGTAAATATCATAGTTACAAATGCCGAAGCTTTTTCATTCTATATTTATATGATGTTGGCATTAGCGCCTTCCTGACTGTTTAAATATTCCCTTTTTAAGAAGGTCATTTTTTCACCATGAGACCGATATATACACAAATAGAAATAAAACAGGTGAGGAGCTAAAAGAATGTATCGTAATATGGGAAGAAAACAAGAGTATATTATGTGAAAAGAAATACGAAAATAAAAATGGAAGAAAACAACAATATACTTTTTGATCTTTGATTTTCCCCTATTTAGTTCTATCTTTGTCTATGTTTCATATAAAAATGTAATTTAGATGGACGAGAGATTCAGACGATACCCGATAGGAATACAGAATTTCGAAGATTTGCGAAATAATGGTTATGTGTACGTTGATAAAACGGAGTTAATTTACCGTTTGACAAACACAAATAAGGTTTATTTTTTAAGCCGTCCCCGACGATTCGGGAAAAGTCTGCTAGTATCTACACTCGAAGCTTATTTTTCCGGAAAGAAAGACTTGTTCAACGGATTGGCAATGGAAACTCTGGAAAAAGAATGGGCTGTTTATCCGGTGCTACATATTGATTTCAGTGTGAGTAAATATATGACTGCCGAAGCGTTATCAGCCGTCATTAATTACCAGTTACTGCAATGGGAAAAATTATATGGACGCGAAGAAGGAGAAACGACTTTCAGCCTTCGTTTAAAGGGAATCATACAACGCGCATATACACAGACCGGCAAACCAGTTGTGATACTTGTAGATGAATATGATGCTCCCATGCTGGACAGTAATAACAATACGGAATTGCAAATAGAAATTCGTGATATTATGCGCGATTTCTTCAGCCCTTTGAAAGCGCAAGGCCAATATATCCGTTTCCTTTTTATCACAGGTATCAGCAAATTCAGTCAAATGAGTATCTTTAGCGAACTGAACAACTTGCAAAATATCAGTATGTGGGATGAATATAGCGCTATATGCGGCATTACCGAACAAGAGGTACACACACTGCAAATCGATATCGAACAGATGGCTCAAGCCAATAACGAAACATATGAAGAAGCTTGTACTCATCTGAAACAACAATATGACGGATATCATTTTAGTGAAAATAGCGAGGATATTTATAATCCATTCAGTCTGTTCAATGCTTTCGCACAAAAAAAGTATTCCAATTTTTGGTTTTCTACCGGTACTCCCACTTTTTTGATAGATCTCCTGCAAGAAAGTAACTTTGATATCCGTGAGTTGGATGACACTACTGCTACAGCAGAACAATTTGATGCTCCCACTAATAGAATTACCGACCCTCTTCCAGTACTTTATCAAAGCGGCTATCTCACTATTAAAGGATATGACCCGAGTTTTCAGCTCTATACCCTAGCTTACCCCAACAAGGAAGTCAGGAAAGGATTTCTCGAATCTCTCATGCCTGCTTATGTACATTTGCCCGCACGAGAGAATACATTTTATATAGTATCATTTATTAAAGACTTACGTGCCGGAAATTTGGATGGATGCCTGGAAAGACTAAAGTCCTTCTTCGCTTCTATCCCTAATAAGTTAAATAATAAAGAAGAGAAACATTACCAAACCATCTTCTATCTATTTTTCAGGCTGATGGGGCAATATATAGATGTGGAAGTAGATACAGCTATCGGAAGAGCTGACGCCATTGTAAAATTACAAGATACCCTTTATGTCTTTGAATTTAAAGTGGACGGTACACCGGAAGAAGCATTGGCGCAGATTAATAGTAAGGAGTATGCCATTCCCTATCAGGTGGGAGACTGGAAAATAATAAAAGTGGGGGTAAACTTTGATAGTGCGACAAGAACTATCGGAACATGGAAAACAGAAAGATAAAGAACGCGGATTAACCACTATACAGCTTAAATGACAGAATAAAAAGTGGGGATAACGTTTTCAATAACGCATCCCCACTCAAGCTTAGTTAATGTACTGAATCTCATTTTTCAATTCTGTACCCCCATGAAAGCATTTCGTTGCGACCTACTTCACTGAGGATTTTTCTAATTAATGAACTCATTTTCTTTGCCATAATCTTTAAACCTTTAAAATTACTAATACCTGAAAACTAAAAAACTTAAATCTTCTCTTTGGGGAGTATGCCAAGTGTTGAGTATCCCCAAACATGTACATCGGCATTGCCGATCTTTCTAAACAATCTTTCTAACTTTTTCATTTTGTTATCCTCCTAATTACATGTTTTATAACACAAAAATACGACCATTGTTTATAGATTGAGCCGAAAAAGGAAAGAAATTTATGTTTTATAGCATATTAATTGATTTGCATCAATTAATTTATTTGTTATAAGGCAGAATTATAATTTCAATGGCAGCAAATATGACAAAAAGGCACGGAAGATAATCTTCCATGCCTTTTTACTATATGATACCTATTATATAAATAGGAAAAGAATCCTTATTTCGTCGGAGTCTGTGCTAATGTAGCCACCAGGAAGTCATAGAACTTCTGTACGGTAGGAATCAAAGCTCTTTCATCCGGTGAGTGCGGCGAACGCAATGTCGGACCAAATGAAATCATATCCAACCCCGGAATGATAGCACCGATAATACCACATTCCAAACCTGCATGAATTACTTTCACTGCGGGTTCTACTCCAAACTGCTGTTTATAAGATTCCTTCATCGCATGCAAAATAGGTGATTCAACGTTCGGCTGCCATCCTGAATAGCCGCCAGTCATTTCTACCTTCATGCCTGCCATAGAGAAGCAAGACTCAAGACTGGTAGTCAGATACTCTTTCATACTATCGCTGGAGCTACGGGCCAGAATCTTAATCTCAGCCTTACCACCGCCAATCGTAATGATAGCCAGATTAGAAGATGTTTCCACCGTATCGGGAACGGTCGGAATCATACGGGTCACACCATTCTGACAAGCAAAGATGGCATCAATCAGATTATCCTGAATTTCTTCGGGCACTTCACCGGCAGGAAGCTCCACACGTTCTGCCGTAAAGCTGATCGGAGTTTCGATTGCAGAGAACTCTTCATTGAACAAGTCTTCGCAATATTTCACCAAGCCCAGCAGTTCCTCTTCGTTTTCAGCAGGAATGGCAAGTACCGCACATGCCTCACGAGGAATCGCATTGCGCATATTACCACCGTCCCAGCTTACCAGGCGGGCTTCATAGCTGGCAACCGCTTCACGCACGAAACGTACCAACAGCTTATTGGCATTGGCGCGCCCTTCATTGATTTCCAATCCGGAGTGTCCACCACGCAAACCTTTCAGACTTACTTTAACAGCGACGTCGCCTTCTTCGGGAGCTACTTCCTTATATTCCAGCGTAGCAGTCACATCCATACCACCGGCACAACCGATATACAGTTCGCCTTCGTCCTCAGAGTCAAGATTCAGCAGGATTTCTCCGTTTACCGTACCCGGTTTCAAGCCGAATGCACCGTACATTCCGGTTTCTTCATCTTTAGTGATCAATGCTTCCAGCGGACCGTGTTTCAGATCATTCGCTTCCAGTACAGCCATGATAGCAGCTACACCCAGTCCGTTATCAGCACCCAGCGTAGTACCTTTGGCTTTTACCCAGTCACCGTCTATATAAGTTTCGATAGGATCTTTTTCAAAATCATGAACTGTATCATTATTCTTCTGAGGAACCATATCCATGTGTGCCTGAAGAATTACACCTTTCCGGTTTTCCATGCCCGGAGTTGCCGGTTTACGGATAATCACATTACCCGCTTCGTCTACGAAAGATTCCAGTCCCAAGCCTTTTCCGAAGTTAATCAGAAATTCAGTCACTTTCTCCATGTGTCCGGACGGACGGGGAATCTGAGTCAACGAATAAAAATGCTTCCACACATTCTGTGGAGCTAAAGAAAGAATAGTACTCATAACAAATCTATTTTTATTAAGTGATTACTTTCGCTGTCTATTGGTAAACGGCAAAGCCGCCAAACCATATACACCCAACAAAACTACCAAAAAAGTTTGAATACCATGCACAATTAGAGCAAATATTCCGGCATCCGTCACATTTACTCCGTAAAGCATCATCATCTCCATGATAGCAAAATGCCACGGTCCCGCCCCGTTGGGAGTCGGCACAATAACAGCAAACGTACCGCCGACAAACATTACCAGTGCCGCAAGAATGCCCAAATGAGCAGTGAATGCAAAACAATAGAACGTAAAATAGAAATGAAAAAAATAACAAGCCCAGATGGCCAATGTATAAAATATGAACAAAGGAATATTGCGTACTCCTTTCAAAGACATGATTCCTTCCCAAATATTCAACACAAAGCCTTTCACCCGTTCATAGAAAAACAGCGTTTTCCTTAAATAATAAAGAAGCACCACCACCCCGATAAAACAAAACAGGACGATATAAAACCATACCGAAGTCAAAAGATAAGCAAAAGAAGGTATCTTGGTCCCCGTATTTTCAAGGAAAGTGACAAACACCGGCATTTGCAGCAATACAGTAATACCGGTAATCAGAAAAATGGTCAATGTATCTACCAGTCGCTCCGTCACCACTGTCCCCAGCGATTTGGCAAACGAGACATTATCATACTTCGCCAACACCCCGCAACGACTCACCTCCCCTATCCGGGGAACGACCAAGCTGGCGGCATAAGAAATAAAGATGGCATTCACACAGTCGCTTCTTCTGGGGAAAGCATCCAGCGGCTCCAGC
>OATQ01000680.1_pt1 | contig 11185 bp, 7 predicted proteins | sample 1495061 | NCBI WGS metagenome assembly OATQ01 (sample SAMEA2579979, study PRJEB22360) | human gut metagenome
CCTTCAAGCGAATGTGTCGGGAATGTTTCAATGCATGAATATGCAAGCCATTTACGTATTCATGCATCTTTTGGTGCTAAAGTTTCAACCCACTTCATAACGACCGCTGCGAAATGCGCATCGGTGCATAAATCGCAGACAAGGAGTCTGATATGTCTTTGAAGGTTGGAATCGTCGGCGCGGCTGGATATGCCGGAGCCGAGCTCATTCGCCTCGTGCTCGGCCATCCCGAGTTTGAACTTGTTGCCATTACGTCCAACGCCGATGCCGGCCAGCCGCTGTCCGCGGTGTATCCGAGCTTTGCTGGCGTGAGCGATCTGGTTTTCACCACGCATGACGCCCCCGAGCTCAAGAGCTGCGATGCGGTTTTTCTTGCCGTGCCGCACACGGCTGCCATGGCACAGGTGCCCGCGCTGCTTGCATCGGGCGTCTCCTGCTTTGATCTTTCGGCCGACTACCGTCTGAACGACGCGTCCGTCTTTGAGGCATGGTATGCCGCCGAGCACACGAGTCCCGAGCTGCTCAAGACGCGTGCTTTCGGCCTGCCCGAGCTGTTCTGCCAGGACTTGGAGACCGCTGCTTCCAGCCATGCCGCTGGCAGGCCCGTGTTGGTCGCCTGCGCCGGCTGCTATCCCACCGCAACGAGCCTCGCTGCCGCGCCTGCCGTGCGCGCCGACTGGGTTGCCCAGAGCGGCCCCGTAATCGTCGATGCCATTAGCGGCGTGACGGGTGCCGGTAAGTCCTGCAACGCCCGCACCCACTTTTGCAGCGCGGACGAGAACCTGGAAGCCTATGGCGTGGGTAAACATCGTCATACGCCCGAGATTGAGCAAATCCTTGGCTTAACCGATCGCGTCGTCTTTACCCCGCATCTGGCACCGCTCAAGCGCGGCCTGCTCTCCACGGTGACGATGCCGCTTACGCCGCAGGCTATCGATACCTTGACCCTTGAGGACGTTGTCGACTATTACAAGCAGTTCTACGCTGGACGCACCTTTGTGCGTGTGCTCGACGCCGGCCAGCAGCCCAAGACGGCTTCGGTCGTCGGAACCAACGCCGCCCAGATTGGCCTCGCGCTCAACAAGCGCGCGGGCGTGCTGGTGGCGACGGGCGCCATCGACAATCTGTGCAAGGGCGCTGCGGGCCAAGCGGTCCAGTGTGCCAATATCGTCTTTGGCTTTGACGAGCGACGAGGCTTGCCCACAGTGGCGTGCCCGGTGTAGCACATTCGATTGTTAACGATTTGGTAGTCGGGCATCGAGTGGGGCGCCACTCTTAAGCTGGTCTCATGATCACGACTGGCATGGCGCACCAACCGATGTCCGTTTTTTGTTTGACATAAGGAGTCATAAAGACGATGAATACCGAGCTGTTTGATATCAAGATTCGCGCCGTCGAGGGTGGCGTTACGGCAGCGGCCGGCTTTAAGGCCACGGGCATCCATGCTGGGTTCCGCAAGAACCCTGAGCGTCTGGATTACGCGCTCGTCGTGCCCGATAAACCCTGTCCCGGTGCTGGCGTGTTTACCACCAATCGCTTTTGCGCGGCGCCCGTGCAGGTGAGCCGTGCCAACCTGGGCGGTGCGGACAAGGGCTACGGTATCATCGCTGGTGTTTCAATCAACTCCGGCAACGCGAACGCCGCCACGGGCGAGACCGGCCTTGCCTGCGCGCGCGAGACCTGCAACATCGCATCGCAGGTTATCGGCTGTGAGCCCCAGCAGATTCTGGTTGCCTCCACGGGTGTGATTGGCCAGATTCTGCCGATCGACACGTTTGAGACCGCCATTCCTGCTGCCTACGAGGCGCTCTCAGCCCACGGTGGCGCCGATGCCGCTCGCGCCATCATGACGACCGACACGCACTCCAAGGAGTACGCCGTGTCCTACGTCAGTGAGGCCGCGGGTCATGCGGGCAATGTCTATACGGTAGGCGGAATGTGCAAGGGCTCGGGCATGATCATGCCCAACATGGCCACCATGATTGCAGTTATCACCACCGATGCCCCCGTCGAGCCTGCGGCACTTCATGCCCTGCTGCTCTCGACCGTCAAGCAGACCTTTAACAAGGTAACGGTCGATTCCGACACCTCGACCAACGACACCTGCATCATGCTTGCCTCCGGCGCCGCTGCCGCAGATGCCGAGCCTATCGTCGAGGGCTCCGATGCCTTTGGCGAGTTGGCATTTGCCGTGCACGAGGTGTGCGAGAGCCTGGCGCGCAATATCGCCGCCGATGGTGAGGGCGCATCCAAGCTTGTTACGGTCAACGTTACCGGCGCCGTGAACGACGAGGAAGCCGATATCGCCGCCCGTGCCGTTGCCAACTCGCCGCTCGTTAAGACCTGCATCGCCGGCCACGACTGCAACTGGGGCCGTGTTGCTATGGCGCTTGGCAAGTGCGGCGTGAAGTTTAATCAGGAAGACGTTTCCATCGACATGATGGGCATGCCTGTCTGTCGCGACGGTCTGACTGTTCCCTTTGATGAGGACGAGGCTCTACGACGTTTCGAGGCGCCCGAGATCGTGATCTCGGCCGACCTGGGCGCAGGCGACGCGGCAACGACCGTGTGGACCTGCGACCTCACGCATGAGTACATCTCCATCAACGGCGACTACCGTTCCTAGATTCCGGGCACGCTGCGCATCTTGCCGCGATTGCGGACAGCGGAGCACGGCGCGATAACGATACGAAAGACGAGGCAGATTATGAAATTCGCACGCGATTGTCGTTCGAGCGAATCCAACGAAGCAACCGCGCAGCTGCTGTTCGAAGCGCTGCCGTGGATTAAGAACCTGACCGGCAAGACGGTTGTTATCAAATATGGCGGAGCCGCCATGGTTGATGAGCAGCTGCGCCGCGACGTGATGAGCGACATCGTTTTGCTCAAGATCATCGGTATGCGCCCCGTCATCGTGCACGGCGGCGGCAAGGCTATCAACGAGGCGCTGAGCCATTACGATATTCCCGTCGAGTTTAAGAACGGCCAGCGCGTGACCACGCCGGCGACTATGGATATCGTGCGCGAGGTGCTGGGCGGCAAGGTTAACCAGGAGCTGGTTGCTGCCATCAACCACCACGGCAACCTGGCCGTGGGCGTGTCGGGCAGCGATGCCGGCACGCTCATCGCCGAGCCGCTCGACCCCGAGCTCGGTCGCGTGGGCAAAGTGACGCACGTCAACACCGACTATATCGAGCGCTTACTCGATAGCGAGTACATCCCCGTCATCGCTACCGTCGCGGCGGGGGGGGACGGCGGTTTCTTCAACATCAACGCCGACACCGCCGCCGGTGCCGTTGCCGCGGCGCTCCACGCGCATAAGGCGATCTTTTTGACCGATGTCGATGGCCTGTACAAGGACTTTAGCGACAAGGACTCGCTTATCTCCAACCTAACGCTCGACGAGGTTAACGAAATGCTCTACGGCGGCGAGGTCGATAAGGGCATGATTCCCAAGCTGCGCGCGGCCGTCGATGCGCTTACCGGCGGCGTATTTCGTGCCCACATCATTAACGGTACTACGCCGCATTCGCTGCTCCTGGAGCTGCTGACCGATGCCGGCGTCGGCACCGTGATCCATTCCACCGAGACGGCTTACGAGTTCGATACGCATCCGCATCCGCTTTCGACGTTTGCTGCGCGTCTGACCGAAAACCTTGACGAGGTCGAGAAGCTTCAGACGGTCTAGCTGACCCGCAGCCGCCCCATTCCTGCACCCATAGCCCCGCGCCGTCTGGCGCCCAACGAAAGGCATCCCATGTCACTTGCAGCTCAGCAATCGCTTGAATCCCATTACGTTATGCATACCTTTGGCCGCTCTCCGGTCGAGTTTGTCGAGGGTCACGGCATGAAGCTCACCGGCGACGATGGCCGTGAGTACCTCGACTTTCTTGCCGGCATCGGCGTGTGCAGCCTAGGTCATGGCGACCCGGCTGTGCTCTCGGCGCTCGAGGCACAGACCAAAAAGCTCATGCATGTCTCCAATTACTTCTACATCGAGCAGCGCGGACAGGTCGCGGCGCTGCTGTCCAAGCTTGCTAACGACGACGTAGATGGTGCGCGCGTGCTTGCCGATGCCGTTGTCGCCGGCGATGAGACCACGGCAGCTGCTCTTGGTGCCCCGGCTGCGGATGAGCAGGTTTGGGAGACCTTCTTTGCCAACTCTGGCGCCGAGGCCAACGAGGGCTCGATGAAGCTCGCGCGCCTGTACGCCAAGCGTGCCGGTAATGGCGGCAACACCATCGTGTGCATGCGCGGCGGGTTCCACGGCCGTACGCTCGAGACCATTGCCGCCACCATGCAGGATTGGCTGCAGGACAGCTTCCGCCCACTGCCGGGTGGCTTTGTGGCCTGCACGCCCAACGATGTCGATGAACTGCGTGCGATCTTTAAGCAGCTGGGCAGTGAAATTTGCGCCGTGATGCTCGAGCCGATCCAAGGTGAGAGTGGCGTGCACCCCATGACCGAGGAGTTTATGGCGGCGGCGCGCGACCTGGCACACGAAGTGGGCGCCGTGCTTATCGCCGACGAGGTCCAGTGCGGCATCTTCCGCTCCGGCAAGCCGTTTGCATTCCAAACCTATGGCGTGGAGCCTGACATCATGAGCCTTGCCAAGGGCATTGCCGACGGCGTGCCCATGGGTGCCGTGGTGGCAAAGAAGGAAATCGCCGACGTCTTTAAGCCCGGCGATCATGGTTCGACCTTTGGCGGTAGCTGCCTGGCCATCACGGCGTGTGCCGCGACGCTCTCCGCGCTCGTGCGCGGCGATTATGCCGACCATGCTGCCAAGGTAGGCGCCTATATGGAGGCAAAGCTCGCTAAGCTGCCGCACGTGACGGAGGTGCGTGGCCGCGGCTTGATGCTCGGCTGTGATTTGGATGATGCTGCGGGCGATGCGCATGATATTGTTGCCCGCGCGCTGCCCGCCGGTGCCGTGATTAACGCTACGGGTGCCCATACGCTGCGTTTCTTGCCGCCGCTCGTCTGCGAGGAAGCCGACGTGGACAGTTTGGTCGAGATTCTGTCGGACGTTTTGGGCTAACGCAGCGCAATACCTCAATTTGGACCGGGTTCCGGACTGCGGGCGTGTCCTATGTGGCATGATTCAGCGGTCTGGAGCCCGTTTTGCCTTAGATTCGCTAAGGCAGGGAGACCTGCTGGTCAAATAACATCAAATATGAGTAGTGTTACCGATTTGGTAGCAGCAATTTTGGACTAATAAGGCCAGATGGCAAGTCGAAATGGCGATGAATGCACGATTTTGATCCAACTGTTAGTCCTAATAATGGACATATGCTGCGTAACTTAAGCAAATACTATCTTTTTATATGTTGCAAACAAAGTAGCAGTACTCATTTTTGCCATTATTTGGCCACGGCCTTTGTGACAGACGTGCTGGCGGGTTCGAATCCCATGCACCGGGCGCAAGCAAAAACGGTCCCCTTGTGAGGACCGTTTCCAATTCTGTGGTGGGCGATGAGGGATGTCCGCGTGCGGCTGGCGCCGCCCGCGTCCCGCTTCGTCGCTCCGCTCCTCGCGTGCTGCGCTGGAAAACGCTTGCGCGTTTCCTCAGCTCCGCACCCTGTCGGGTTCGAATCCCATGCACTGGGCCCAAAAAAGAAAGGCTCCCATTGCTGGGAGCCTATCAAATCAGTGGTGGGCGATGAGGGATTCGAACCCCCAACCTTGTGCGTGTAAAGCACCTGCGCTAACCGTTGTGCCAATCGCCCGTGCGGAGAGAGTATAGCAAAACAATCGCCTCATTCACCTCATATCCATTAAAGGTAACTCGCGCGTGTCACAGCGGAGCTGATTCAGTTGAGATTGCCTGAACATTCCGCCCCTCTTTACGCCCTCGGGTATACTCAAAAGCTACTGATTCGATTTGATGCCCAGCAACAGCAGAGGGGATAGTATATGTGCGGTTTTGTCGGTTTTGTCGGTGGGACGGATAACCAATCCGAGGTGCTCACCAAGATGATGGACCGCATCGTCCATCGCGGTCCCGACATGGGCGGTCAGTTTATCGACGGCCGCGTTGCCCTCGGCTTCCGCCGCCTGTCGATCCTCGACCTGACCGAGGCTGGCGCCCAACCTATGGCCAACGAGGACGGTAGCGTCGTTATCGTCTTTAACGGCGAGATCTACAACTTCCAAGAACTCCGTTCCGAGCTCGAAGCCAAGGGCTACAAGTTCCATTGCGGCGCCGACACCGAGAGCCTCCTGCACGGCTACGAGGAGTGGGGCGAGGCCGTCCTCGATCGCCTGCGCGGTATGTACGCCTTCGTCATCTGGGACAAAAAGAAGAACAAGCTTTTTGGCGCCCGCGACATCTTTGGCATCAAGCCGCTTTACTACTATCCCATGGCCGATGCGGGCGACGGCGCTCCGGGCGTGCTCTTTGGCTCCGAGATCAAGAGCTTCCTGGACTACCCGCACTTCCACAAGGCTGTCAACAAAAAGGCCCTGCGTCCGTACATGACGCTGCAGTATTCGGCAACCGAGGAGACCTTCTTCGAGGGTGTCTACAAGCTGCCGCCGGCGCACTACTTTACCGTCGATATCCCGACCGGCAAGATGAACATCGAGCGCTACTGGGATTGCGATTACTCTGCCGTCGAGAAGCCGTTCGAGGAGTACGTCGACGAGCTGGACGAGGTCGTGCACGAGAGTGTCGAGGCCCATCGCATCGCCGACGTCAAGGTCGCGTCGTTCCTCTCCGGCGGCGTCGACTCCAGCTATATTGCCGCTTGCCTCATGCCCGACAAGACCTTCTCGGTGGGCTTTGACTACAAGAACTTCAACGAGACCAACTACGCCAAGGAGCTTTCCGATAAGCTCGGCGTCGAGAACGTTCGCAAGATGATCACCGCCGACGAGTTCTTCGGTGCGCTCGAGGACATCCAGTATCACATGGACGAGCCGCAGTCCAACCTGTCTTCCGTGCCGCTGTGGTTCTTGGCCGAGATGGCCCGCAAGGACGTTACCGTCGTGCTTTCGGGCGAAGGCGCCGACGAACTCTTTGGCGGCTACGCCTACTACGAGGATACGGTCCCGGTGCGTAAGTACAAAAAGATGGTTCCGCTGCCCATCCGTCGCGCGCTCGGTAACCTGGCGCTGCATATGCCGTACTTCAAGGGACATAACTTCCTGGTCAAGGGTGCCGAGATCCCCGAGAAGTCGTTCCTGGGACAGGCTCTGGTATGGCCGGAGCGCGAGGTCGACGGCGTGCTCAAGCCCGAGTACAACACCGGCGATGGCGCCTTCGAACTTGCCGCTCCCATCTATGCGCGCGTGAAGGGTCAGCCCGAGCTGGTCAAGAAGCAGTACCTGGACATGAACATGTGGCTCCCGGGCGACATTCTGCTCAAGGCCGACAAGATGTGCATGGCACACTCACTGGAGCTGCGCGTGCCCTTCCTGGACCGCAAAGTCATGGAGTTCGCCGAGCACATTCCCGACCGCTACCGCATCAACGAGAACGGCAACAAACAGGTACTCCGCCACGCTGCCAACAAGTCGCTGCCCGATGAGTGGGCCACCCGTCCCAAGGTGGGCTTCCCGGTGCCGATTGTCTACTGGCTGCGCGAGCAAAAGTGGTACGACTATGTCAAGGAGTACTTCACCGCGCCGTGGGCAAGCGAGTTCTTCGATACCGACGAGCTCATGCACCTGCTCGATCTGCACTTTGCGGGCAAGGGCGATTTCCAGCGCAAGATCTATACGCCGCTCGTGTTCCTGGTGTGGTACAAGCGCTTCTTTATCGACGAGGACCAGCCCGCTGTTCAGGCTGCCTAGCCTCGGCTTACGAACGCCTGCGCGTAACGGCTCCTCCGGGAGCCGTTTTTGCGTGGGTGCGTTTCAGTTACTATAAAAACCGTCCCTGCCAAATGGCTGAGAAAGGTGAAAGATGCACCATTCGGATTCCGCGATCGTGACCACGGTCGATGCGCTTGCCAAGCTTCTCGATGTGTGCGGCGAGCTGCGCGCATCGGAGCAGGTTGACGAGCGTGCCGTGACCGGCTGCTCGTTTGATTCGCGCGCGGTCTCGGCAGGTGACGTGTTCTTCTGCAAAGGTGCTGCCTTTAAGCCCGCGTTTTTGCGCATGGCGCTCGATCCGGGCGCCCGCCGCTTTGTGTGCGAGGAGTCGCTGGTCGAGTCTCTGGAGCCGCTGGCGCAGGAGAGCGGTGCTGCGATGCTGGTCGTGGACAGCGTTCGCACGGCCATGGCCTTGTTGCCGCCGGAGGTCTACGACCGTCCCGACCGCGACGTCAAGATCGTGGGCATCACCGGCACCAAGGGAAAGACCACGGCCGCTTTTATGCTCCAGTCCATCATCAAGGCGGCGGGCGAGTCCTGCGGCATGATCGGCTCCGGGAGTAACCACGGAGGGATCGAGGGGTCCAAAATAATCGGCTCGGTGAGTACCGACGATGGTATCGAGTGCTACGAGAGCACCAACACCACGCCCGAGGCTCCCGAGGTCTGGCGCCATATCGCCAACTGTCGCACGTCCGGTCGCCAGTCCATGGTCATGGAGGTCTCGAGCCAGGCGCTCAAGTACCAACGCGTCGAGAATCTGCCGTTTGACGTGGCGTGCTTCCTCAACATCGGCCGCGACCACATCTCGCCGATCGAACACCCCACGTTTGAGGATTATTTTGAGAGCAAACTCAGGATCTTTGACCAGGCAAAGACCGCCGTGGTGAATCTGGGCACCGAAGAGGTCGACCGTGTGCTGGAGGCAGCGTCGACGGCCGAGCGCTTGGTGACCGTTGGCGTCGAGCATCCCGAGGCAAGCCTGTGGGCGAGCGACGTACGCATGGTCGGCTTTAGCATCGAGTTCAACTTGCATGGCCTGTGTGCCGACGAGTCCGAGGCGGGGGAGAAGGTCCTGTTGGGTATCGCGGGAGACTTTAACGTGGAGAACGCGCTGGTCGCTATCGCCGCTGCGCGCGAGATCGGCATCGGTATCGATGCTATCAAGAAGGGCCTCTCCAAACTGCGTGTGCCGGGCCGTATGGAGGTCGTGGAGTCGAAGGACGGCCGCGTGATCTGCGTCGTCGACTATGCGCACAACCAGCTTTCGTTCCGTTCGCTTTTCTCGTCGGTGAAGCGCGCGTTTCCCGCCAGCCCCGTCATTGCGCTGTTTGGCGCTGCCGGCGGCAAGGCGCAGGAGCGCCGCGAGCAGCTTCCGCGCGAGGCCGCACCATATTCCGACCTGATGATCTTTGCCAATGAGGACCCGGCTCACGAGGACCCGATGAAGGTCTGTCGCGAGCTTGCCGAGCATGTTCCCGACGATACGCCGAACAAGATCATCCTCGATCGCGAAGCCGCTGTGCATGCGGCGTTCAAGGCGGCGCGCGAGGAGTACATCAACCCCGATGCTCCCACCATTGTCTTGCTGCTGGCAAAGGGTGACGAGGAACTCATGCACGTGGGCGACGAGTTCGTGCCCATCGAGAGCGACCTTTCGCTGGCCAATCGCCTGATCGATGTTACCCAGTTTGACTAATGAACCATGATGGCGGCGGCGCTCTGAGTGCGCTGTCGCCATAAGCGTGTTCCCTCAATCAAAACATGCCGTCCAAGTCCAAACCCTTCTATGTAAACGGAGTAACCATGTCCCACAACACCCTGCCGACTGTTGCCGAGCTTTCGGGCGAGATGCGCGAGCGCTTGGCCAAGGTCAAGTACGTCTTTACCGACCTGGATGCCACGATGCTCGCACCCGGCTCGTGCGTGCTGCGCGACAACGACGGTAACCCCTCGACCAAACTCGTCGAGGCCGTCGTGGCGCTCGCTCGCGCTGGTATTCAGGTGGTTCCCACCTCGGGCCGCAACCGTACCATGATCCACGAGGACGCGCGCGTGCTCGGCCTCAACTCCTACATTGGTGAGATGGGCGGCCTGGTCATGTACGACCTCAAAGCCAACGATTGGGAGTATCTGACCGGTGACATGCCTTACGACCCCGCCTGCGGCCTTACTCCGCACCAGGTGATCGAACAGACCGGCGTGTGCGAGAAGATCCTTGCCCGCTGGCCGCACAAGATCGAGTACCACAACGACATGTCGACCGGCTACAAATACCGTGAGGTCACCGTCGGTATGCGCGGCGATGTGCCCGACGATGAGGTCCAGGCCATCCTGGACGAGGCCGGCTGCGGTCTGATCTGGGCTTGCAACGGCCATCTGACTCACCTGTCCAAGCCGACGACGCTCGAGCTCGATCGCGTCGAGGACGGTCGCGCATTCAACATCAACCCCGCGGGCCTCAACAAAGGCGTCGCCATTGCGCGCTTCTGCGAGCACCTAGGGATCGAGCGCGAGGAGACGCTCGCGCTCGGCGATTCCGAGTCCGACTTCTACATGGCCGATCACGTGGGCACGTTCTGCCTGGTCGAGAATGGCCTGACGAGCACCGGCGCGCCCGAGTTCCTGGCTGCTTGCGAGAACGCTTTCGTTACGCGTGGCAAAATTGTCGACGGTTGGGCGGCGACGGCAGAGCTGCTGGTCGCGGCGCGTTCGTAGCGCGCCGCCGCCGCACTTGGACATGTCTTTTCGAGAGAGACTGGTGAGGTAATGTCCGATATCGAGAATTCGGCAGGCGACACGCGCCCGATTGGCGTGTTCGATTCTGGTTTGGGCGGTCTGACGGTTGCGCGCGCCATCGCGACGGTGCTGCCGCACGAGTCCGTCTACTACTTTGGCGACACCAAGCGCTGTCCCTACGGCACGCGTACCGAGGATGAGGTGCGCTCGTTTGCGTTGCAGGCGGGTCGTTGGCTTTCGAAGCACGACGTCAAGATTATGGTCATCGCCTGCAACACGGCGACCGCTGCGGCCTTGCGTCTGGCCCAGCAGGTGCTCGACGTTCCCGTCATCGGTGTGATCGCGCCGGGTGCCCGTGCAGCAATCAACAGCACCCGCTCGCGTCGCGTGGGCGTGCTCGCCACCAACCTCACCATTCGCTCGGGCGCCTACACGCGCGCCATTCAGGATCTAGATGCCGGCGTCGATGTATACGGCTGTCCTGCCTCGAGCTTTGTCGAGGTTGTCGAACACGAGCTTGCCTCGGGTGCACATCTGCAGGAACAGTGGCTTGAGAACGAGGATATCTTCGATACGCCTGCCGTGCGTGCGCTGGTGGGTGCCACGGTTGAGCCGCTGCGCGACCACG
>OATQ01000683.1_pt1 | contig 11134 bp, 11 predicted proteins | sample 1495061 | NCBI WGS metagenome assembly OATQ01 (sample SAMEA2579979, study PRJEB22360) | human gut metagenome
CCCTGAAGGAGGGGAATGGAAATACTACCGACTGGTTAAATTGCCACCAAATTTGAAGAAGAACCCTCCTCCTTCGGGAAGAAAGAGAAAGGGATACTACTGGCAATAAAGGTATACTACCGGCAATAAAGGGATACTACCGGCTATTTTATTTCTTTTCCAGTTCTTGCAGCGAATCCATTTTCTTTTTTTCAAGGAACTCGTAGATGCCGCAAAGATGTTCCGTCACTTTCTGATTGCCAAACTCATACACCTTTGAAACCAGTCCGTCGAGGAAATCACGGTCGTGGGAGACAACGATCAGAGTGCCGTCGAAGTCGAGTAGCGCCTGTTTCAGAATATCTTTGGTTTTCATGTCGAGGTGATTCGTGGGCTCATCGAGAATGAGGAGATTGACCGGTTCCAGCAACAATTTAATCATTGCCAGACGTGTCCGTTCCCCGCCCGAAAGCACTTTCACCTTCTTCATTGATTCCTCCGGTCCGCCAAACATAAACGCACCCAGCAAATCACGGATTTTGTTCCGGATCTCACCTTTCGCCACATCGTCGATCGTCTGGAAAACCGTCAGGTTTTCGTCCATGAGCGAAGCCTGGTTTTGTGCAAAATATCCTATTTGTACGTTATGGCCCAGCGTCAGTGTCCCCTCGTGTTCGATTTCCTTCATGATACACTTCACGAGCGTAGATTTACCCTCGCCGTTCTTCCCGACAAAGGCAACCTTGTCCCCGCGTTCCACCGTCAGGTTTGCGTTGCGGAACACCACGTGATTGCCATACGTTTTGCCGACACCTTCCATAATCACCGGATAACTTCCCGAACGGGGCGAAGGTGGAAATTTCAACCGCAAAGCGGAAGTATCTTCCTCATCTACCTCCAGCAGTTCCAGCTTTTCCAGCATCTTGACACGGCTCTGCACTTGCAACGTCTTCGAATACGTTCCTTTGAAGCGTTCGATGAACTCTTTCGTCTCAGCGATAAATTTCTGCTGCTCGTCATAAGCCTTCTGTTGCTGTTCGCGACGTTCTTTGCGCAAGGTCAGATATTGTGAGTAATTCACTTTATAATCGTAGATACGTCCCATTGTCACTTCAATAGTGCGGGTGGTGATGTTGTCCACAAACTTGCGGTCGTGGCTGATGACAATCACCGCTTTGCCGTTGTTGATCAGAAAATCTTCGAGCCATTGGATAGATTCGATGTCGAGGTGGTTCGTCGGCTCGTCGAGCAGGAGCACGTCCGGTTTCTGCAACAGCAGCTTTGCCAGCTCGATGCGCATCCGCCAGCCGCCGCTGAAATCGCTCGTCTGCCGTTGGAAATCCTCGCGGGTGAACCCGAGGCCGAGCAGCGACTTTTCCACATCTTCCTCGTAGTTGGTGGCATCGATCGAATAGAACTTCTCGCTTAAGGCGGAAACCTCCTCAATGAGAGCCATATAACTGTCGCTTTCGTAGTCCGTCCGCGTTTCCAGCTCTTTGTTCAGACGGTCGATCTGCGCCTCCATTTCGTGCAGGTGAGCAAAGGCCTGCGCTGTTTCGTCAAACACTGTCCGTCCGTCTTCCGTCATCAAATGTTGGGGCAGGTAGGCCACAACGCAGTCTTTGGGTGCGGAAACCTTGCCGCGCGTCGGTTGCCGTACACCTGCCAGAATTTTGAGCAGCGTACTCTTACCCGCACCGTTTTTTCCCATAAGGGCGATACGGTCTTTTTCATTAATAACGAAAGAAATATCACTAAATAAGGTCGTGCCGCCAAATTCCACGGCCAGTCCGTCAACAGAAATCATATTATTCTTTTATTTTGAGGCGCAAAGATAGCGAAATATATGAATATTTTTTATACCTTGCGGGCTGAAAAGAGATATTAACCAAAAATGACAAATAAAAAAAGCAATATAATAACAATATGGAAAGTGAACAAACGAGTGTACTGAGACCCCTCATTTTAGTGGCTGAGGATGACGACAGCAACTTTAAATTGATTAAAGCTATCATAGGTAAAAAATGTGATATCGAATGGGCGAAGAACGGCGAAGAAATGGTGCAGTTGTTTCAAGAACACCAACATAGAGCGAGTGCCATACTAATGGATATCAAAATGCCGTTGATGAACGGGCTGGAGGCTACGAAGATTATTCGTGAGTCGAATACGGAAATCCCCATTATCATGCAGACAGCTTATGCTTTCAGCTCCGACAAGGAAAACGCGATGAAGGCGGGAGCTACCGAAGTGTTGGTGAAACCGATCACTTTGAGTATTCTCCGTACCACCCTAAGTAAATACTTACCCGACTTGCAATGGTAGAATAGATACTTAAAAAGAATAAATAGGGTAGAACTGCGGGACCGGTACCGTTTAGTAGAAATAGGGTATCACAAGGCGCACTTGAAAAATGAAATAGGCGGACTTTACGGTCGGTCTATTTTTTGTTCTTCCCGTTTATTTTTTTTCGTTCCCGTTTATTGTTAGAGTTTTGTTTCATTATAGGGGTGGATTATTAGAGTTCTTTTTTCATACAGGGGGCAACTATGGGATTTTTTGATTCTTCTTCAAATTTGGTGGTAAAATTAATTGAGAAAATAATAATTTGATAGTCGATAGTATTCAACAATAATTTGATAGTCGATAGTATTCTCCATTCTCCTCCTTCGGGAAGGAGGAGTCCCCGTAGGGGGAGGTGGTAGGTGAATGCGTAAGTCAGTTATTATCAGCATTGTGTATCCACCTACCACCCCGGCTTTCAGCCACCCCTCCTTCCCCGAAGGAGGGGAATGGAGATACCACCGACTGGCTAAATAACCACCAAATTTGAAGAAGAACCGATTTTTTCATAGCACAGGGGGCTTCGGAACGTTGAGATGATTGCGGTTGCACCCGCGTCACCTTCCTCTCACCAGTTTCTTCAATGTCCCGTTGTAGGTGTTCTCAAATTCCGTCGGATGATTAAGGGCCCAGAGGATGTAATCTCCCGGTTCGTTTTTTTTGAGCAGGGTGGGGCGGTATTCGTTGCTGAGAATCTTCCATAAAGTGCCTCCCGGTCCGCCCAGTTCTTTGCGTCGGGCGAGGGCGGTGATTGCGTTTACGGTCTGTTCTTTCCGGATGCCGATTGTTTGAAGGTTCATGTGCAGGAGAGTTTCGGAACTGCCTCCGGCGGTTACTCCTTGGGGGGGAATGCTGTTTCTTCCGTTATCTCTTTGGGGATTCCCTTTTTCTCCGGAAGGATTCTCTATTACTTCAGGATAAGTTCCCTTTTCTTCAGAATAACATTCTTTTATTTCAGAATAATTTCCGAAATTTCCAAAAGACAAACCACTTACAACGACAGGCGGAGCCTGAGAAACGCCGTTTGACGGCACGGGCGGCATTTCATTCTCTGTCTCTTTTCCGGCTTTCCGCCTATTCTCTGTCTCTTTGTCTTTTTTTATCTCTTTCTCTCTATCTCTTTCCGCTTTGGTTTCAGTTCCCCTATCTCTTTCCTTCTCCGTTTCCTGTTTACCTTTGGTGTCTGTTTCCTCTTTTGTTTGTGGGATTGTTGTAGCAATTTCGGGAGATTTTGCTGCATTAATTCCTGTTTTTGTAGCATAGATATCATTTACTGCTGCATCACTGACAGTTCCGTTTCCGGTTCCCGCTCGGTTTCCGTTTCTATTTCCGTTTCTATTTTCGTTTTCACTTTTTGCTATGCTGTTTTCCTTTCCGTATTCGTCCTTTTGTTGCTCCGTTTCTCCGTCCGTGATTAGCCAGAAATGTTCCAACGGTAATTTGTATTTTCTCCGGCTGTCGGTGATAATTTTGTGATATTGTTCCTGAATAACTTGTGAAGTGAGTACGCTATACACCTTATATATATGAGGGTCGAATAATCCCACCGCCAGACAGTCGTCGATAATGGCCTGCATTTCCGCCTCCTCGCAACAGGCTTCCTGTGCAACGTCGAACAATGTGTCCTGATTCCACGGGACATAATACCCTTTTTCTTTGTAGATGAGGCAGAACAGTGAAGTGAGCGCGGCAATCCCTGCTGCGTGGTGACGGCTAGAGATACGTCGTACCTTTCTGTCTTGCAGGAAATTGACGTCGAGTGGAAAATAATCTAAACCGGATTTGGAAATACGGGCCATTTGGATTGAATTAAAAATTAATGATTAGTTCGGGTTTCGTGGGTGCGGCACCCTGAATTTCATCGCAGAGGACACCGATGTGTACGACTCAGTTCAGAATCCCTCTTTCTGAACATCGAAGCACGGACAGGCTTTCATGTACTCGTTGGGCGAGATAACGCCGTCGCCGTTGAGGTCGGGGCTGGTGTCACGGTGTCCGAGCACCTGCTTCACACCGGGGAAGACAAGCCGTAGCGCCTTCACCAGTCGGATGAGTGCGGTGCGTTGCGCGTCGGTGCGTGTATCGGCGGGGCGACCGTCCTTGTCCAGTCCGCCGACATAGCAGATGCCGATTGCCCGTTTGTTCCACCCCATGCAATGTGCGCCGTCGAGGGTGACGTCTCTTCCGGGTTCGATTGTTCCGTCGAGGCGGATGACATAGTGGTAACCGATCGTCCAGAATCCGCGGGCACGGTGCCAGCTTTCGATGTCGGCGGCGGTGATGTCCTGTTCCGCACGGGTGGCGGAACAGTGAATGATAATAGCGTCTTTCATCTTGAAAATCTCCTTTCTTTTGTTTATTTTAAATTGCTGATAATTAAGTGAATGCCTTTCTCCCTTCGGACGCTCCGGTAGCTGAACCCCAGCGCGGCGGCCTCTTCGGCAGACAGGAGCCGGTAATATTGCCGGGTGACGGAGTGGCGGACGGGGGTGCAGTCGGGAGGAATGGGCAGATAAGGCAGACATCACCGAAGGGGGGGTGCCACCGCCGCATCGTATGCAGCCGTACCCGTTCGGGATGCGTGAGTTTCAGTTGCAACCAGCTGTATTGTGCGCTGTTCAGTTTTTCCTCTTTCACCATTGACCTCATGGAAGGGTACGGGTGGAGGATCGTCCCGCTTTCGTCCGTCACGGCGCAGGGAATGGAGCGCGGCACGTTAACGGGACGAAGCCCGGTGCGGATAGCGTGCATCAAGTTGTCGTAGGCGTCGCACCATTCGAGGTTGGACACATGATTGTTGAGCGTATTTCCGTCGAGGTGGTTCACTTGCGGGAGTTTTTTCGGGTTGGGGATAAACGTTTCCGCTACCAGTCGGTGCACATAGCGCGCGGCATGAATCCCTTTCTGATAGATGTATATAGCCTCATAACCATTGTGGAGGAGACTGCTGCTCAATATCTTTTTTTGAGGTTTCTTCAGGCTCATGATCCGCCCGTGGTCCGACACCATATAATCATTGTTTTCTTTGATAAATCTCCAGTTTTCCATACTTGATGTTGTTTATAATGTTAATAAAATTATGCTTTGTTAAAAATAGTCCTCCTCCGCCGGATGCGGAAAGAGAAACGGCGTTTCCTGTCTTCATAAAACGGCGTTTCGTGCACACAGAAACGGCGCAGACTGTATGTGTTAAACGGCGTGGTCTGCAATCGTTGCGCGGCGGGGGCGGAGTGCCGGTGTGTCATCGTCCGGCAGCGGTTCGAGGCGTTCGGCGCAGTGGACGAGGAATTCCAGTTCCTCCCGGCAGCCTTCGATCGCCTCGTAGAGCGAATCTACGTTGTATTGTCGGCAGAGCCTTTCCCACTCTTTGCGTTCTTCGGGCGTCCTCATTCGGCACGGAGGAAATTTTCGGCGTGGAATGTCCGCCAGCCTTTGGCTTCGAGGTCGTAGTAGACGACGAACGTGTTTTCCGGCCGTGGCGTATACGGGCGGTGGAAACAATGTTCGTATCCGGTGAGCGTTCCTACGGCGTGACGGATGCTTCCGTCCTGCTTGGTATAATAAAAACTGACGCTAGCTAAGTACATTTTGCGAATTAAAACGTCTATCTGATGCGCAACGACAAGTGCCTCGCGTTTGTCCATGCCATTGTTTTGACGAATAACGGCGGCCCGCTTCATGAGTCGTATCCGCCGGAGGGAATGATTTTTTTTAATTTCGGTCATTATATTCAATTATTTTTCATTGATTTCGTCGGTAAAGGTAGAGGAAGGGTAACACATAAAGGGTTCATGTTTGAGTTATTTTAGGAGATAAAGTAAGAAAGTGTCACGCGTGACGCATAATGTTAAAAATAATATCCGATATTTGTCGGCATTATTTACGAAATATTAATTATGATGACAAAACAATTATCTAGTGAAACAGTTGATACTGTGGACAATGGAGCTAAAACAAGTGTTGAAAATGTAGTTGAAAACGCAGCTAAAAGTAAAGTGGAAACGGGTACAAACAAGCATGAGAGGAATCGGAGAAGATCTAGTGATTTCGACGAAGAAGACTGGCAGGAAAAAGGAAAAGTAATCGACGAGGTGAAAATTTGTTCTTATGAGAACAATTACAAAGAGGTTTATTTTGCCAAACAAACAGACACCTCCATATCAACGGTCAGACGTATATTCTCGTTCAGAACGCAGAAAACGGCGGCTAGCTGGTCGTCGATTTTCAAACTGGTCAAGTGTCTTTCCAATGAGTGTGTCAACGCCAACCATTTGGTCGTCCTCTTGGGAACGATGCTGCTTTATCTGGTCGGAAACGCCGCAAAGGTACATTTCTATCTCGAAGGGAATAGAAAGTTTTTTATCGAAATTAAGTTCAAAAAGGATGTGACGGTATTTAAAAAGGGAGAGAAGGAACCCGTGGGCGACAATGAACGCAGAAATATTGATGATGAGTTCAAATAAGATAAGTACTGTGAGAACTTGGTATAATCTTCTGCCGGGAAAACGCTTGTTTCTACCGGTTTACTCGTTCGCAAATCCGTACATTGTGAAATGAAGATATTCCCGACCCGGAGATGAACAGCCGTTCTATCCGGGTTGGGAATATTGTTTTTGGTTAAAAATGGTACGTGATATGGCTGCGCAGGACGCTTGCCGAGGGCAGCACTTTCTGGTTCACGTTGCCTTATGTGTCCCGAATATGAGTATATCAATCTCGATGTGGGTTCGTCCGGTACCGGAGAGCTTTCTAAGGCTCTCCCAAAAATCGAAAGAACAGCCCGACTTGTGCAGGAGTCAACAGGATTGCTTTTCCGGTATATCCCGAACGGGTGAGTGCCGCTTGCAGTTCCGTGTTTTTGGCAATCCAGCTGCGGAGCGTCCGGCGGGCAGAGGCAGGCTGGATGTGGGGCAGGTAGAGGGCGGCCAGTTGACTTTTACTGTATGCTTGTATGCGGGTGGAGGTTGTTTTCTCTTCCGGAATTGAAGTTTCTGTGGTAGTTGTTTTCATTGTTACTGCTTTTTTATTGGATTATTCGTTTCGGTTATAAAGGTACGTGATTTTTTGTTGTCTGGTACTTCTTTGTACAGAAGTACTTACAGGCAGTATTTGTGCGAAACGGTTTGAACTTGCTCTCTCCCGTCACGACTTGTCACATCGTGTCTCCCGCCTTTCTTTGGCCCGTTTACTTTTGTCGGCGTAATCGGTTACAGAGACAATTGATCCATTAATCATTAAAAAGAAAGGAAAACAGTAGTATGCCATTAATTTACAAACCTTACCAGGCAACGCTTGCCAACAAAGAAGGACAGAAACTCTTTTATCCCCGCCTGGTGAAAATCGGGAGAACGGTCAACACACAGAAAATGGCGGAATTGATTGCCGAAAAGGCTTCGTTGACGGCGGGCGACGTGCACAACGTGATTCGGAATCTGATGTCCGTGATGCGCGAACAGTTGCTCAATAGCCGCACAGTGCGTCTCGAAGGATTGGGAACATTCACTATGGTTGCCAAAGCCTGCGGAAAAGGCGTGGAACAGGAAAGCAAAGTCAGCAGCTCGCAAATCGTTTCGCTGCGCTGTCAGTTCACGCCGGAGTACACCCGGTCTGCCGGAAACACGACCCGCGCACTGACTGCCGGAGTGGAATTTGTACACGTCAAAGACGTAGCAGCCGGTCTGATTGCCGACGGTGATACGGAAAATCCGGGCGGCGATGACAAACCCGGCGGCGGAAACACACCCGGTGGCGGTGGCGTAACGCCGGACCCGTCTGTCTAAACGAATTACTAACCTTAAAAAAAGAAAAAGATGAAACTATTTCTTGAAAAACTGCTTGATATTCTCGAAGCGCTTCTGCGCTTCCGTCGCCGGAGAAACGGAAAGACGGAGAAGGACTAGCAGCCGGCAGAAAAAAAGAGAGACCGGCAGGAAAAAAGAAAGAAAAGTATGACGTAAAATGAAAACGTGCCACCCGCACGTAGTTCCACCAAGCGAAAGCGGGCAGGTGGAACGGACAAAAAAAGAGGGTGACTAAAAGTCAAGAGTATCTGAAAACTTCCGACTGTTTAGTCACCCTCTGCCTGTTTTTGGGTTTATCTCTCATTGTACATCTATGGTTCCCCAACCTAAAAATGACTTAGTAATTCTGCACTTTGAATAAACCCTCTTTTGTGTGTTTTTATATATTTCATCGTAACATCTCTGTCTGAGACTTCTGTAACATTTCCGTCTGACTTTTACGGCATTTCCGTTTCCACTTGGAATTTCCGGCTTACTTTCATCAGGTTGATTGTATAAGTCACCACGTTCTGTGCCTCCTGAACCATTGTCAGATAAACCATGCTGACCCGGATACTGCCCGCCTGACTTTGGATGCGCTGCAACTCCTTGCGTTTCAGCAACGAAAGCTGTCCGTTGAGGTCGTTGGCACGGCGGACTTCTTCTTCCATATCGTTGTACTCATTATTCTCCATTTTCTTGCGGCATTGCTGAATCAGGTAAGTAATGTCCTCGGACACATCGCTGAATTCTCCTTTTTGGATAGCGTCCAGCGGGTTGAAGTTATTGTCGATATGCTCCAGACACGGTTCGCAAAGGCGGGAAATGCTATACACCAGTTCGCTGGCAAAGTCGTTGCCCTGATAGTAGTACAGCCCTTTTTCGAGCACGGTGTTGTTGTCGAGGCGGCACATGGCTACCGTTCCCGTGCGCTTCATCTGCTTGACAAGTTGTTTCTCGAACTTTGTGGAACCCATGGCACGGCGCAGTCCCCGCAAGTTCTCGTGGATAAACGAGGTGACGGTCAACTCGAAGTTCGTCTCTGCGTATTCGAGAACTTTACAAAGCTCTTCGCGGGTATGTTTGCGCATCAGTTGCAACGCTTCTTCGCTGTCCGATGTTTGCATCAGTTGTTTGAGAGTTTCGTTGCCTTGTTCTTTTGCTTTGCGTTTCTTATACATCACCTGGCTGCGTATCAGGATGAATGCTGCCAGAGCGATGAGGGCAATGATTGAAATATTTCCACCGAAATGCAGCACGAGGGCGACGAAGAAACAGATCGTGAAGGCAGCTCCGGCAGTGATAAACCAACCGCCGATGACGCTCAGTACGCCTGTGATACGGTAAACGGCTGAGTCACGTCCCCAGGCACGGTCGGCGAGCGAAGTACCCATGGCTACCATGAAAGTGACGTAAGTGGTGGACAGCGGGAGTTTCAGCGAAGTTCCCAGTGCGATGAGCAGGCCGGCAAGGACAAGGTTCACGGAGGCGCGGACGAGGTCGAAAGCACCTCCGTCGGCGATGATCGCTTCGTCTTTGCGGAAGCGGGTGTCCAGCCATTTCTTGGTGCTGTCCGGGGTGATGCGTGAGATGCCGTTGGCAAGTGTCATGCTGAAACGGACGATTGTACGGGCTATCGGGGTGCTTCCGAAGGTTTCTTCGCCTTCGTCCTGACGGGAGAGGTCGACGGAAGTTTTGATTACCGCGTGTGCCTTCTTGGAGGTGCAAAGGGCGTAGACCATGATAGCGCCGGCGCCGATGAGGAAGTACCACGGAGTTTTGGCGGGGCCGAGCAGTGAGGTCATCAGAAATCCGTCCGGATTGCCGTTGCCGTTGGCCGTGAAATCCATGAAGGACGAGAAACCTGCGAGGGGAACGCCGATGAAGTTCACAAGGTCATTGCCGGCAAAGGCGAGGGCGAGGGCGAAAGTACCCATGAGTACTACTACTTTGAAGACATTGATTTTCAGCCAGTGAAGGATCTGCATTAGTATGGTGAAGAATACGAAGAACACACTGATAAGCATCCAAGTGTTGTCCTGTATCCATTGCTTGTTTTCGGGGGTCATGAAGGAACTGTCTTTCAGTCCTTTGATGAGCATGAAATAGATTATGGAGGTGGCGGCCACGCCTCCGAACAGTGCAATGCTGTATTTCATCTTTTTCGTGTAGTTGAACGTGAAGATGACACGGGCCAGCCATTGGACGAGCATACCGAAAAAGAAGGCGATTGCCACGGATACGAATATCGCCATGATGACGGAAAGGGCTTTGTCGGTGTTTATCAGGTCGCCCAACCCGAGGGTGTCGCTGTTACGGACTTTGATGAGGGAGAGGGCGAAGGTTCCTCCCAGCAGCTCGAAGACGAGGGATACGGTGGTGGAGGTAGGCATTCCCATTGAATTGAATACGTCCAGCAGGACAACGTCGGTGAGCATGACGGCAAGCAGGATACACATGATTTCTGCAAAGTAGAAGTGCTCGGGTTGGTAGATGCCGTGCCGGGCAATGTCCATCATGCCGTTAGAGAGCGATGCTCCGATGAATATGCCGATGCCTGCAATAAACAGGATGGTCTTGAAGGAGGCCGCCTTGGCACCTACCGCCGAATTGAGGAAGTTAACCGCATCGTTACTCACACCGACGATCAGGTCGAATACGGCTAGTACGAAGAGGAAAATGATAATGCATAAATAAATTGTCTCCATAAATGTGTGTATGTTATTTCCGCCTGCAAAGGACGGAGTTTGAGGTTGCAGGGGGATGTCATACTTGTTACATTTGTGTTACAACTTTCTTTCTTTTGTCTTGAAACAAAAGAAAGAGACAAAGAAACAAACAAAAAAAAATTTGGTTATAAGGTGAATTGGTAAAATAATGACTTGACAGTTTATAGTCGGTGGTATCTCCATTCTCCTCCTTCGGGAAGGAGGAGTACCCGTAGGGGGAGGTGGTAGGTGAATGCATAAGTCGGTTATTATCAGCATTGTGTATCCACCTACCACCCCGGCTTTCAGCCACCCCTCCTTCCC
>OATQ01000702.1_pt1 | contig 10782 bp, 9 predicted proteins | sample 1495061 | NCBI WGS metagenome assembly OATQ01 (sample SAMEA2579979, study PRJEB22360) | human gut metagenome
GCCGGTAGTCAATACAGGTACGTTGAATCATTAATAAATAAAAACAGAAGGTAAGAAGGTAGTGGCTAAAAAAGAATCTTCAATAAAGAGTTTTGTTTTGCGTGTAGATGCCGAGACAATGGATGCCATTGAAAAATGGGCAGCCGATGAGTTTCGCAGTACAAACGGACAACTTCAGTGGATTATTGCAGAAGCGCTGAGAAAGAGCGGCCGGCTGAAAAAGAAATCCGCTAAGGCAGGGAATGCTCCGTCCGAATCTTCCGGTCAGACATAACCTTTTTTAGATGTAATTGATAAGGATTATTGGAAGATATTCGATATCTTTGTGAAAAGTACTTTAAATATTACCGCTATGAATTCGAAGAGAAAAGATTTGCAGTATGCTTCTGTCTTCCTGTTGGCCGTAGCATTGACATTCCTGATGGGAAAAGGTGATAACCTGTGGCTGATATCATGGGGTGACTTGATTCCGAGTCTGTTTGTGCTGTTCATTGCGGGCGATTGTCTGCATAGTTCCCTGCTTCGTATTAAACGTGGCGAGGAAGCAGGAGGTTCCCGCTGGAGTACCTGCTTCGCTTTTCTGATATTCAGCATTGTTTTTATGGGCGATTTATTCTTTATCGGCCATTTTATCATTGATAAATTACTGGGATAATAGGGGAGATGTAGCCTTACTCTTCATGTCAACAACCTTATATTCTTGTGTTATCTATCTGATAAAGTCGTGTGATATAAGTTCAGGGAAAACGCATTATAAATCATGTAAAATAAGTTCCCATAAGAATTCATTATCCCACCCTGCTATTAATCTTTTTCTATTGATTGGTATCTCTCTTTTGTTGTTTCTCAATGTGGCCAATGCAATTTTCGCCAGTACGGAGAAGTTTAATGCTGATATATTTCTTCTTCTGGTATTGTCTTCATGGAAATTGACATCCAACTGCCAATGTAGATTATTCTCAATTTCCCAGTGTTCTCTACTATTTTTAAGTATCTTCTGCGCATCAGGTTCCAAGGAAGATATAAAACATCTTTTTTCCACTGTAGTGCCTTTGTTTGTATTTCTGGTATTCTCAATATATCCAAAAGACCGTATATTTTTCCACTTCTTTCTAATATCTGCTCCCAGAAAACCGGGATCGTTGCAGCAATAGCAGATTCTCGACTCATTCCTGCCATGTCCTTCCTCATGCGTCTCATATTTGTCAAATCGTACTGTTGTACCTTTTGATACAATACTTTCTGTTGCTGACAGTACTGTTTCCTTTAATTTCGGTTGATTATCTTTCACTATAAAAATGTAGTCACCTTCTCCCTTTATGACTTTCTCTGCAATTGTACGCTGGCATCCTAAAGCGTCAATTGTAATAATACAATCTTTTATACACAACATATCTAATAATTCAGGAATGACAACTATCTCATTTTCCTTTTCTTGTGTGCATAACTGTCCAAGGGAGATTCCCAGTTCTGTTGCAAATGCACTAATAACATGCAATTTGTATTTTCCCGTATTCGAATCAGGAAGTACTCCTTGTTTACGACGACGCTTGTCCTCTTCGGATTCATAGGCTCCTCGTATGGTTTTACCATCAATGGCTATATGACCCGAATAACATTTGAGAATGCTTTGGACCCATTGTCTATAAGATTCTTCAAATTTTAAAGGATCTAATGCCGAGAAAAAGCGATTAAATGTATCATGAGAAGGGATGCCATTAAAATTGGAAAGCTTGGCTGCAAAAAAAGATTCTTTACTTTTACCAAAGTCTTCTATTGAATTCCAAGTATCAGCGCCACATATAACAGCAGAAATGGCAATAAGAACAATGGTACTGGCCTGATGCTTTTTACAACGCTCTATCCGGTTATCTATCAATATTAATGAATCAGCAAATTCATGTAGGTTGCTGATCTCAATCCTTCTTTTAGTTTCTTGCTTCATTTTAATTGTGATTTATAATCACGTAAATGTACTTAAATAATATTGTAAATGAAAGATAAATATCTTATTAATAAGATGAAAAGACGATATTCATGTAAGATAAATGTATAAAAGATAAAAGAAAAAGTATAATGCGTTTTCCCTGGATATAAGTTCAATTGTTATCGTGCCACTCGGGTGAACAGGTCGTTTCACCCGGGTGGCACGATCTGTTCACTAGAGTGCACAGGCCTGTGCATTCTAGTGGAACGATGAAGATGTCGGTAAGAAAACAGAGGTATGTAAGGGAGATAAGATAAGGATGTAGGTAAGAGATGCTAAGAAGATAGGTAGTATCATCTGTAAAGGACAGCCGGATGAAGGTAAGATAACGGTATACTGTCCGAAAAATCATGAGAGATAAGTTGAAATAGAATGAGAGATACCGATGATGAAAGTATCTCTCATTTTGTATCTTGTTAGTTCTCTGATATTTATAAGAAAAGAATGAGAGTATGAGAGATAAAAACATAATTCTTTTCTGAGAGGCTAGGGGAATGGATGGATAAATCCCGATAGAATCTGAGTTTAATGCCAATATGTAAATAGGTATACCTTGTTACGGTTGTTAGAAAAGAAGATAAACTAAAGCATTTAGTTTACTTTAACTATGAAAATTAGTTTATGAACTAAAACTTCTCGTTATTTGCAGCAAACAATGTTGTAAATATGAAAGGATTAACAGTAAAAGAAGAGGAATTGATGGGGTATTTCTGGGAGAAAGGCCCTTTGTTTGTGAAAGAAATGTTGGCTTTCTATGAGGAACCAAAGCCTCATTTCAATACGTTATCTACGATTGTTCGCGGGCTTGAAGATAAGGGATTTCTAGCTCATCATACTTTTGGGAATACTTATCAGTACTATCCCGTTGTCAGCGAAGAAGATTTTCGTAAAGGGACATTGCGGAATGTAATCAGCAAGTATTTCAATAATTCATATTTGAGTGCTGTTTCATCTTTGGACAAAGAGGAGGATATTTCTTTGGATGATCTGAAGCAACTGATTCAGGAAGTGGAGCAGGCACATCAGAAGTAAGCTCATAATCGGAAACACAATTTACTTAAAAAGCAAATAAACATGATAGTAAAAGAAAAATCTAATTCTATGAAACGGTTGAAATATTTGATCGCTATGCCATTGGCTGTTGTGTCAATGCTCCTTTTTACTTGCAATGTATCAGCCGGTACTTATAAAGAAACGAGCAGTGTTGTCTCCAATGATACCTTGCCTGCTTGTTCGGCTGATTCTTTGCGAACCGTATTACACTTTGGAGAGATACCGGTAAAAGAAAGCTATGCCGAATCGGATACAGTGCAGATAGTGCGATTGGACTCTGAAAAGTTACGTTTGCCCGAAGGATTTGGCTGGGCCAGTGCACAAACTTATCAGAATGGGAATGTCTTAATACGAACGAAGGCTACATATGAAAATGATAAGGGAGATGTATTGCGTCTTTCTTCCTCTGTTCCATGGACTGCAGAACGTTTGCAGAGTTTTATTGAGGAAGCAAAAAAAGGGATGTTAAAGTCATTGAATGAGAATTATGGAGAGAAGCAAAACAAGGCGAATAAGGCTGCTTCCAATGCTTCTGACTCTTTTGTAACTTCTTCTGCAACAACTACTTCCCGAATAGTCATTGAAACGAATGACGTAGAAGACTTTTTTGATATGTATGGTAAAAAAGAAGGAGGAATAGGGTATAATAACCAACTTATTTTGTTGGATGGCAAGGAAATTACTTACCAGCAGTTCATGCAACTGGCAAAGGAGGATATTGTGGAAACGCATATCATTTTACCCGAAAGTACAGGTTTGGAAAAGAAATTCGGTCCGAAAGCTAAGAATGGAATTTGGGTGCTCGTTTCTAAAAAGAATCCGAACTATTGGGATGAATTTAAAAAACAACTGGCACAGGAGTAAGAATCAGCGGAACCGGAAGTATCAATAAATAAACTTTGTATTATGGGAGCTTTCTTCATTTATATACTAAAATCAGCCGTTTGTCTTGTTCTCTTTTATCTGTTTTTCAAATTATTGCTGAGCAGGGAGACATTTCATCGCTTTAATCGTGTTGCTTTGCTGGGAGTATTGCTTTTTTCATTACTCATTCCTTGCATCGAAATGACTACGCGGCATCAGGTTGAAGTGCAGCAGGCTGTTCTTTCCATCGAACAACTATTGATGAAGGCAGAAATGGAGAATACTACTCCCGTTGAAATCGAAGCCGGAGAGTGGCAACTGGCACCTGCTCCCGTTTTTCTTTCTTGGATACAAATAGCTTTATTGATCTATTTGGCGGGGATTGTTGTCCTTGTCTGCCGAAATGTCTATTCTTTGTTATGCCTGCTCAGACTGATCTGTTCCGGTAAGCGGGAGAAACTGGAGAGCGGTATTACGCTGGTGGTGCACGACAGAGCAATAGCTCCATTTAGCTGGATGATATATATCGTCATTAGCCGGGAAGATTTGGAAGAGAATGGACGGGAAATTCTGATTCATGAAGCAGCGCATATCCGTAACTGCCATTCGTGGGATTTGCTGATTGCTGATATTTGTATCTTTTTTCAATGGTTCAACCCCGGAGCATGGCTGCTCAAACAGGAATTACAGAATATTCATGAATACGAAGCCGATGAAACCGTTATCAATGAAGGGGTGAATGCAAAGGAATATCAGTTATTATTAATAAAAAAAGCCGTTGGCACAAGGCTCTACTCTATGGCCAACAGCTTTAATCACAGTAAACTTAAAAAACGTATCACTATGATGTTAAAAGAAAAATCGAATCCTTGGGCGCGTTTGAAGTACTTGTATGTGCTTCCGTTGGCTGCTATTGCAGTAACCGCTTTTGCCCGTCCCGAAATCTCTGAAAAGGCTGACGAGATTTCTGCCGTCAAAGTTAATGATTTGGTTAGTTTTATGCAAGAGAATGTGTTGGGAGATACAGTAAAAGTATCGAAAAACGAGAAAAAAGAGGAAATCGGGATTGGAGGGAGAGTATCGAAAGATAGCGAGGTAATTGTTTTAGAGGTGGTGGAGCAGATGCCGGAATTTCCAGGTGGTACGGCTGCATTGAGTAAGTATCTGAAGGATAAAACAGAAAATTCCAGCGCAAAAGGTAAAGCGGGAGGAAGCGTGACAGTCGGTTTTACAGTAGCGAAGACCGGAAAAGTAGAGAATGTGAAAGCATCTCCATCAGACCAGTCTATATTAAGTAAGGAAGCTGAAAGGATTGTGCGCGAGATGCCGGATTGGATACCAGGCAAACAGCGTGGTATGCCTGTACCTGTGAAATATTCCGTTTCTGTAAGATTTGGAGATATCAGATTCCAGGAAAATAAGAAACCCTTGATTCTGGTTGACGGTAGAGAAACGAGTATGGATGCTTTCGATAAAATGGATAAAGGAGTAATAGAGAGCGTTTCAGTACTGAAAGATAGTGCTTCTATTAGATTATACGGTAAGCGTGGGGCGAATGGAGTGATACTTGTCAGTACTCAAAAAAACGGAAAGCTGGGCAATGATATGAAAGCGGTGGCTTTTATTGAGAAAGAAACAGTTGAAACAAATACTGCAGAAGAGATTGCCGTCACGGGAACGGTGGTGGACGAACAAAGACGTCCGAAAGCAGGAGTGAGCGTGGTTGTTCCCAATACGAATATAGGTACAATGACGGATGCGAATGGACGTTTTCAGTTGAAAACACAGAATAGGGGTAGTATATGGTTCTCCTTTATAGGGTATAAGACGGTGAAGGCTCCTGTCAGTCCTACAATGTCTGTTCAGTTGGAACAAGAGGTAGTTAGATTGTTTCCTGAAACGTCTGGCAAATTGAAGGCTAGCGCAACTTTGTCTTCCGATGTTAAAGGAATAAGAGGACTTTCTATTCATGGAATTAAGGATGGAGAACCTCCCTTAGTGATTATTGATGGCAAGGAAGCATTGGAAGAAGATGCTCTATCCAAACTTTCTCCTGACCGTATTAAAAGTTTTTCTATATTGAAAGATAAGTCAGCTGAAACTGTTTATGGAGAAAAAGGGAAAAATGGAGTGATAATTGTCACTTTACTTACTGAAGGGGAGTACGATTTTCAAAAAGCTAACTCGAAGAAGCCGTATGCTGATGCCTTGGAACTAGCCGAAAGTGTAGCAAAAGATGTAGAGGGGGAAATCATTTATTGTATAAATGACGAAGAGGTCAAGAAAAAAAAATTGAAAGGAATGTCTACTAAGACGATAAATTCTGTTTCGTTAGATCACTTTGATAAGAAGAAAATTGTACGTCTGAAAACAGAAAAATATCGTTCTGATTGGGTTCCTGTAGTAGGTGTTGTGAAGGATGCGGATGGTAAGAGAATTGCTGCTTCAATTAGAGTAAAAGGAGCAAATGATATTACCAGAACTAATACAGACGGCTCTTTTGCAATTAGAGCTCCTAAAAATGGTGTGCTTCTGGTGGGAGATAACAATCAAACCGCTATTGAGGTTAAAGTGAAACCTATACTTGAGGTCATTTTAAAAGATTAGTATAAGGAGGATCGGGGTGGGATCGCCCGTCTCTTCTTCCTGTTGTAACGTTTTTGTTTAACTTAAAATCCAATTTATCATGAAAGAAAAATTATGTAAAATTTTATTAGCCGTTTCATTCCTTTTTCTAGTGTCTGATTTTTGTATGGGGCAAAACTTAAAAGGAATTTGGAAACTCATTCAGGATGACAACACTGCTCACGTAACTACTAGGTACAAGGTGTTTGACAAAGGTGGTAACTACTATAATGTGGATGCTTACATCAAAAATGCTGTTGATCTCAATTCGGACAGCCGCAGTTCTGAAGGCATATTTTGCCCTTACAAAATCACTCGTTCAGGTGAGTACAGCATCATTGGCAAAGGTGTTTATTGTGAGAAACTGCGTAATGAGTATGGAAGTGCGGCGGATGCTCTTGTGCCTATATCTTATCGCATAAATGGGAAGAGAATGACGCTCCTATTCCAATTAGGTAATAATGTCTATCGTGAAGTTTATCAGAAAGTACCGGAATTAGGCAAATAAATTAAAAGTCAAAACTCACTCCTGAAATGGCACATATGTAATGGATAAGGAAGAAAAGCCTATGGAAGGAGTCACTATTACAATGTATGGAGCTTCATCGTCTACAAAGACTGATGCAACTAGACACTTTGAGCGACACAGTCCAAAATTTTGTGTAAATGGAAACAGGATTCAGTTATAAGTTCTACTTATAACTGGATTCTGTTTGGCACTATAAAATATTTTGTGTAAATGTGTGGATTATTGGGGGCAGTAACAAAGAGTTGTCAACTTTAGAGAAAATATCAATGGTCCGGTTCAATAATTTGTGCGAGGTACTCAAGTATCTCCGTTTCTTGTTCCGGATGAAACCAGCGTATTTCTTCATCCCTTTTGAACCATGTCATCTGTTTGCGTGAATAAATGCGTGAATTTTGCTTGATCTTTTCGATAGCGAAAGGGAGTTCCCATTCTCCGTCCAGATATTTGAACAGTTCTTTGTAACCTACGGTATTAAGAGAGTTTAGATGCCGGTAGGAGAGTACGGAACGTACTTCGTCCAGTAATCCTTCCTCTATCATTTGGTCTACACGACGATTAATGCGGTCATACAGTTCTTCTCTGTCACGGGTTAATCCGATCTTAAGGATGCGGAAAGGGCGTTCCTTTTTCTGTTGGGTGCGGAAAGATGTATATGTCTTTCCGGTCATGTAACAGATTTCCAATGCATGAATCACCCGTTTTGGGTTTTTCAGGTCTACGATGCGATAGTAGTCCGGATCTAATAAATGGAGCTCTGCACAAAGTTGCTCCAATCCTTCTTCCTCATACTTTTGCAGCATCACCTGACGTGTTTCAGCATCAACGGTAGGGATGTCGTCAATCCCCTTGCAGATGGCATCTACATACATCATTGATCCACCAGTAAGTACTACTACCTCATGTTCTGTGAATAATTGATGGAGGATTTCCATCGCTTCCTGCTCATATTGAGCGGCGCTGTAATAATCGGTAAGATGAAGAGTACCTACCAAATAGTGAGGCACGCGTTTTAATTGATCCGGGGTAGGAGCCGCCGTTCCTATTTTTAATTCAGCATAAAGTTGTCTCGAATCAGCGGAGACAATGCTGGTGTGAAAGTTCTCCGCCAGTCGCAGGCTTAATTCTGTTTTTCCTACTCCTGTAGGTCCGATTAAAACAATGAGAGTGGGCATGGATTTTAAAGTATTAAGTATTAGGTGTTAAGTATTAAAGTGTCGGGGATAAAAATATTAGGTATTAACTGCTTGTCACTGCATAGCAATTAATACCTAATACTTGATACTTAAAACTTCTCTTCTTCATAAGAGCCACCCGCGTTACCACCTATGTCGAAGCCTTCCTGATCAAAATCTTCCATATCAAAGTCCTGATCACCATAGAAATTTTCGTCCAGGTCGAGTGAACCGCTTGCAGCAGCCATTTCTTCAAAATCTACAGTTTGTGGCGGAGCATCACCCGATTTCTTGGTACATTTGGCACCATTCATATCTTTTCCGGTGATGATTTCAGACAATTCGATGAAGAAGCAACGCTCTGTCATGTAGTCGAATACATACAACAATTTTTGCTTTTCATCTTCTACCAGTTCGCTGATAGTAGTCTCTTTCATTATCCAACTATCCATTTCCGGATTGTCGTCCATTTCTTCCAAAGTGACTTCTTTTTCTTTTTCCCAATCATCATCGCAGATAAAGAAGGAGGTCATCTGGTCGTTTGTGTACCCTACTGATTTCAGTATTGCTTCATGGAAGTCAAGAAATGTAGCTTCCGGATCAATTTGTATTTCTCTGACAAAATCGTCAACTTCATCAGATATGATAGTAAATCTGTATATCATAATATGACTATTTTGAACTGTTTATTTAATAATACCACGTTCTGAATTACGGATGAAATTGATGATGTAGTCAATCTCCGGACTCTTCTCAACTTCATCTTCAATTTTCTTCAATGCATCTGTTGTATTCAGACCGCTTTGGTAAATGATACGGTAAGCGTTATGAATACTTTCGATTACTTCATTGGCAAAACCACGGCGACGAAGGCCGATAATGTTGATACCGCTGAAAGCTATGGGCTCACGTCCTGCAATGATATAAGGAGGGATATCTTTACTGAAGCGGCATCCGCCCTGAATCATTACATGGCTGCCTACATGGCAGAACTGATGCATCAATACATTGGCACTGATAATAGCATTGTCGTCAATAACGATTTCACCTGCCATCTTGGTAGAGTTGCCGATAATACATCCGTTACCGATCAGTGCATCGTGTGCTACATGCACCCCTTCCATTAATAAGTTGTTGCTTCCTACAATGGTACGCCCTTTAGCTGCCGTACCACGGTTGACTGTAACATTCTCACGAATCAGATTATTGTCTCCGATCTCAGCAGTTGATTCTTCTCCACGAAACTTGAGGTCCTGTGGAACTGCTCCGATAACAGCACCCGGAAAGATCGTATTTCCATTACCAATGCGTGAACCATACAGGATGTTCACATTAGCCATAATCTTATTGTTATCGCCAATAACTACGTTTTTATCAATAAATACAAAAGGCGCAATTTCTACATTTTCTCCGATTTTAGCTTCGGGATGAATATACGCTAGAGGACTTACCATGTTTTTGGTTTTATTTATTTTTTACTATTTGTGCCATGAATTCTGCTTCGCAAACGACTTTTTCGCCAACGAATGCATAACCTTTCATTGTGGAGATGCCACGACGGATCGGGGCTAATAATTCTACACGGAAAAGCAGTGTATCTCCCGGTACTACTTTCTGGCGGAACTTTACGCCATCTATCTTCATGAAATAGGTAGAATAACGTTCCGGTTCGTCAACAGAATTAAGAACGAGCAAACCGCCTACCTGAGCCATTGCTTCTATTTGAAGTACGCCCGGCATCACTGGTTCCTGTGGGAAATGTCCCTGGAAGAAAGGTTCGTTTGCTGTGATATTTTTGATACCTACGATATAGCTGGCACCCATCTCAATTACCTTGTCTACCAATTGGAAAGGATAACGGTGGGGTAATAGCTCACGGATACGATTTACGTCCATCACCGGTTCGCGGTTACAGTCGTATGTCGGTGCCTGTATTTCATGCAGGCGAATTTCCTTCCGCATCTGACGCGCAAACTTATTGTTGATGGTGTGACCGGGGCGGGTAGCAATGATGCGACCTTTAATCGGTTTACCAATCAATGCAAGATCACCGATAACATCCAGCAGTTTGTGACGGGCACACTCGTTCGGCCAAACCAGTGGTTTGTGATTGATGTACCCCAACTGATCCGCATCCATGTGAGGAACACCCATTACATCAGCCAGTTTGTCATAGCTTTCCTGTGACATTTTGCGTTCGTAAATAACGATTGCGTTGTCGAGGTCACCACCTTTAATGAGGCCGGCGGAGAGAAGCGGCTCTATTTCACGAACAAAGACGAAAGTACGGCTGGCAGCCACTTCGTCTTTGAAATTGTGCATATCCTCAAGTGTTGCAAACTGATTCGGGATAATGGTTGAATCGTAGGAAACGAGTACATTCAGACTAAAATTCTCGTCCGGTAGCACGATGATAGAAGAGCCGGTTGATTCGTCCCGGAATTCAATTTTAGATTTGATGATATAAAAATCCTTGACAGCACTTTGTTCTTCTGTTCCTACACGTTCTATTTCTTGTACATAATATTGTGCACTACCGTCCAGAATCGGAA
>OATQ01000707.1_pt1 | contig 10730 bp, 9 predicted proteins | sample 1495061 | NCBI WGS metagenome assembly OATQ01 (sample SAMEA2579979, study PRJEB22360) | human gut metagenome
TTTTTAATATTTGCCATAAGTTAAGGTTTTAAGTGAAAAATATTTTAAAGTCAGTGTTATAACAACATTTTGCGTGAGATGTTTCCGCAATCTCTTTCAAAGTTCGTTAATTAACATCACCGGATGGCTCAATTGTAAACCTCCGGACGCCTGTTCCGAAACAATCGCTTTCTCAGATTGTTTCTAAGCATTATAAGTTACATAAGAATCATTTTATTATAAATTAAGTAGTTATGAAATCAGCGCTTTCCGATTTTATTCTGGGGAAAAAGGGGATTTATGGCATTCTCCACATTATTATATTGTTAATGTCCCTTTTTCTGGTTATTAGTATTTCGATCGATACGTTTAAGGGGATTCCTTTTTATACACAGTCCTCGTACATGAAGATCCAGTTGTGGATTTGCATCTGGTTCCTGTTCGATTTTGTACTGGAGTTTTTTCTGGCAAAGCATAAGTGGCGTTATATACGGACGCACTTTATCTTTTTGCTGGTGGCGATCCCTTATCAGAACATCATTGCGTATTACGGGTGGACCTTTTCTCCCGAAGTCACTTACCTGCTCCGGTTTATTCCTTTGCTGAGAGGGGGATACGCATTGGCCATCGTAGTGGGCTGGCTCACCTATAACCGGGCTTCCAGCCTGTTCGTCTCCTATCTGACGATGTTGCTGGCAACGGTCTATTTCGCCAGCCTTGCCTTCTTTGTCCTTGAACATAAAGTGAATCCGTTGGTCACGGATTATGGAGACGCTTTGTGGTGGGCATTTATGGATGTGACTACCGTCGGGTCGAATATAATCGCGATGACGACCACCGGAAGAGTACTCTCCGTACTGCTGGCAGCTTTGGGAATGATGATGTTCCCGATCTTTACAGTCTATATTACGAATCTGATTCAGCAGTCTAATCAAAAGAAAAAGCAGTATTATGCGGAAGAGGAAGAAAAGACGGCGTCTGCATAGGGGACATAATCCTTTTTTATAAGGTCAGACTCATATCCGTATCGATTTGTATTGGGATGATACACAGTGCGATATGAGTCTCTATATTCTCAACGTGTTCTCATACCTTTGAGAAATTTTTCTCAAAGGTATGAGAATATTAGTGTTCAAGTACATTGTTTTTTTGAATAGAGTACTTAAGGAAAATAGAAGTAAGATATTGATAGTAGAAAAGGTTACTATCCCTTTGAAGGATAGCAACCTTTTGTTTTTCTCATAGAGCGGATAAACTAGTCGACTACGATCAAGTGATTGTCACTGAATACATTCAGTCCCAGTTTATTCATGACATATTGGATAGCCAATTGTGCTTTTACCGAATTGCCTGCACCATCCAAAGGAGGAGCGAATGCGGCAATACCGAACTGCCCGGGCAATACGCCCATTACACCACCGCCTACACCGGTTTTAGCCGGAATGCCGGAGGTATACATCCAGTCTCCTGTATGCTCGTAGAAACCTACGGCAGCGATCATTGCAGTGATCTTGGGAGCGAGGCTGGCATCGAATACTTCTTTCTTTGTCACCGGATTCACACCACCGTTGGCGATTGTTCCGGCTGCCACAGAAAGCTGCAAGGCCGTTACTCCCAATGAGCATTGGCGGGTATACAGGTCCAGCGCCATATCCGGATCATCATAAATACGGTTGTAGTTCTTCAGCAACCACGCAATGGAGCGGTTGTTGAAGTTCGTATCCGATTCGGATTTGTACAATTCATCAATCAGCTGGGGAGCGCTGCCGCATAAATCGGTCACGTTCTCTACGATGGCATCCCACTTCTTGGCAGAGTCGCCGATAGGTTGTACCATACTGCAGGCGGAGATGGCACCGGCGTTTACCAACGGGGTAGACGGATGGTCATTTTCCAGCAGGATAGCAATGATTGAATTGAAAGGCAGGCCCGTTGCGTCAGCTCCGATCTTGTCTAATATTTCTTTGGCACCATATTGGCGCAGTGCAAGGATAGCCGTATGTACTTTGGATACGGATTCGATGCCGAAGCGGTAGTCAGTATCTCCCACATGGATGGTCTGCCCGTTGAGCAGGCAGACACTGATTCCAAAGAGATCTTTGTTGACATTGGCCAGATAAGGGATATAGTCGGCATTCTTACCGCCTGTATTCGTTTTCACCTGATCGTATGCCTCCTGTACCACTTCTTTCAATTGAGCGAGTGTTACTTTTTTGTCCATAGATCAATTTATTTTTTAACGGTTTTATGACGACGACCACCGTGATTGAACATCTTGGCTTCTACCGGAAGATTCTTTTCCTGAGCCATGCGGGTAGGAGTCGGGAAATCAAGTTTTTCCAGTTCGGCAATTGCGTTCTTGATATCACCCAGCAACATATCTGCCATGTCGCGGCTGAATCCCTGGCGGACAACCACACGCATTACTACATAATCTTCCAGCTTGGAAGGCAATGTATAAGCCGGAACCATCCAGCCGTGCTGAGACAGTTTGTCCTGCAGATCGTACAATGTCCACTTGGCACTCTTTGCATATTCCGGTTTCAGATACCAGATGAACAATGGGTTCACTACATTTTCGGAGTAGTTGACGAACGGAGCCATCTTGGCGATTTCACCGTGGATGTATTTGGCAATCTGCAAAGAATTATATTGTACTTCCTTGTAACCTTGGAATCCCAAACGGATGAATTGATAGTATTGTCCCAGAATCTGAGCGGCAGGACGAGAGAAGTTCAAGCCGACCTGAGTAATGTTGGCACCCAGATAGTTGACGCTGAATGACATTTCTTCGGGCAGGTATTCTTTGCCTTTCCAGCAAACCCAGCCAAGTCCCGGATATACCAGACCGAACTTATGACCAGATACACTGATAGAAAGTACCCATTTCAGACGGAAATCCCACTTCGTGTCCGGATAGAGGAACGGAAGAATGAAACCACCACTGGCGGCATCTACGTGGATAGGAATGTCATAACCGGTTTTGGCGTTGTAAGCGTCGAGAGCTTTGTCCAGTGCTTCAACGTCATCGTTCAGTCCTGTCCATGTAACACCTTGGATAGGTACAACACAGATCGTGTTTTCATCACACATCTTCAGCGCTTCTTCGGGGTCGAGAGTGGTCTTTTTAAGAGTCAAAGGCACTTCGCGCATTTCGATCTGCCACAGTTGCGCGAACTTTTCCCATACAACCTGGAAACCTGTTGAGATAACGAAGTTAGGTTTGTCAAACGGTTTACCTTGAGCTTGTCTTTTCTTACGCCAGCGCAACCATGCAGCTACACCGCCCAGCATACAAGCTTCGGAAGAACCGATTGCCAACGCACCGGTTTTCCATGTATCTTTTTCCGGAGAGTTCCACAAGTTGGCGACGATGTTGATACATTTGCCATTCATTACGGCGATACGAGGATATTCGGTTTCATCAATATAGTTGATGTTGATTGCCTCGTTCATCAGCTTGGTAGCGTAATCGTCCATATAAGTGGTTACGAAAGTAGCTAAGTTCAAGCGTGGCTGAGTCTGGGCAAAAGTTTCATCTTTAACCATTTGGTAAGCGACTTCAGGGGTGGTTGGACCATCAGGAATTCTTTCTACCGGAGAGGGTTGTAACATTCTGTCTGAACCGAATACGTCGGTTTTTGCATCACCTTTTCTGAAATTTAAATCTTCCATACTAATTTGTTTTTTTAAAGGTTTAGGGCGATGGGGATTTTCCCCGTCGAATTTCCCTCAACAACAGCAGATGGTTTTGAAAGTTTTCGGCTTTTACATTATTTGGCGTTTATTAAGGGGCGGCTTTGGGGCAGGCGTAAGGTGGGGGGAACGGAAATAAAAAAGGCAAGAAGGGGTTGTTTCCCTCTTGCCTTTGGCTATTCGCTGACAACTGGCAGCTTATAGTTATCTGATACCTATTGAATTGTGTTGTTAAGGTTTAGCGGAAGTCCTTCAGTTCTTCCTGCAGTTTTTGGCGGGTGAAGAATATGCGGCTCTTTATCGTACCTAACGGCAGGTTCAGCTTTTCTGCGATTTCGCGGTACTTGAAGCCGGAAACGTGCATGGCGAAAGGCACTCTGTATTCTTTGGGTAATGAGTTGACTACACGGTGCATCTCTTTCAGGTCATAGGCTTTTTCGGTACTTTCAAACCCTGTGTCCTGCGGTAAATTCAGGTGGTAAAGGTTGTCCGTCCGGTCAACGAATGTCTGGTCACGAACTACTTTGCGGTAGTTGTTGATAAAGATATTGCGCATGATGGTATACATCCATCCTTTAAAATTTGTGTCAGGCATATATTTATCTTCATTGTCTAATGCTTTTAATGATGTTTCCTGCAACAAATCGTTTGCTTCTTCGCGGTCGGTTGTCAGCTTATAAGCGAAACGGAGTAATTCGTCTTGTACTCCTACTAAATCTTTTCTGAAGCTTACACTTTTCATATACGTTGCTTTTTAAATTGTGAATATTCGTTGTTAAATTTCGATGATGCAAGTTTACGGGATTTTTTTAAGTACGGCGGGGGTGAAACTGACGGAATTTAGCCTAAAAACTGTTTGCGGATAGTTTTTAGGCCATAATCTGATAGTTTTTGGGTGTTTTTCACCCGTTTTTTGAATATTCACTGTTGCCTCATTTGAACTTTATAAGGTAATCATTGTTTTCATCAGACCTAAACTTTTAACGAACCGGTATATGAAAATACAAACTGGAAGGGGAACAATACCTCTTATCACTTTAATAGCTATTTGGTCTATCTCGGCATTGACCTCTTTGCCGGGGCTGGCTGTTTCGCCTATATTGGGCGACCTTACCAAAATCTTTCCGAAAGCGACCGACCTGGATATTCAGATGTTGACTTCGCTGCCATCGTTGCTGATTATCCCTTTTATCCTTTTGGGTGGTAAGCTCACGGAAAAGGTTGATTTTGTCCGTATCCTGAAAATCGGACTCTGGCTCTTTGCAGCAAGCGGTATCTTGTATCTGATCTCCAACAAAATGTGGCAATTAATCGTCGTGAGTGCCCTGCTGGGCATCGGCTCCGGACTGATTATTCCGCTGTCCACGGGATTAATCTCAAAATACTTTGTGGGTACTTACCGGGTGAAACAATTCGGATTGAGTTCTGCCATTACCAATTTTACATTGGTGATAGCTACTGCCGTGACCGGATATCTGGCGGAAGTCAGCTGGCATTTGCCGTTTTTGGTCTATCTGCTCCCTTTGATTTCTATTCTGCTGGTCGGTCACTTAAAAGAGAGCCGGTCTGACGCCGCCGTCGAACCTTCTTCTCAAAGTACCGCGCCATCCGGACAAACGGCTGCCGCAGATACCGGAGGAAGTAAATATGGAATCCATATCAGGCATCTGCTTCAGATCATGCTTTTCTACGGAGTGACGACTTTTATTGTGCTGGCAGTCATATTCAACCTTTCTTTCCTGATGGAGAAACACCATTTCTCCAGTGGCAATTCGGGACTGATGATCTCGCTTTTCTTTTTAGCGATTATGGCTCCGGGTTTCTGTCTGGACAAGATAGTGGATGAACTGAAAGAGCGTACCAAAGCATACAGCCTCCTGTCTATGGCTGTGGGGCTGGCGCTGATCTGGATTGCCCCGATCGAATGGCTGATTATTCCGGGATGTATCCTGGTCGGTTTGGGATATGGCATTATTCAGCCTATGCTGTATGATAAAACGACACATACGGCACTGCCTCAAAAGGCGACAATGGCATTGGCTTTTGTAATGATGATGAATTATCTCGCCATCTTGCTTTATCCTTTTATTATAGATTTTCTCCAAAATCTGTTTCATACCCAGTCGCAAGAGTTTCCTTTTGTCTTCAACTTGTTGATAACTATTGTCACATTCTTTTGGGCTTACCTGCACCGCGATACCTTTTTGTTTAACGATCAACTGAAATAAAAAAAGATGAAGAATAAGAAACTGGAAGCCAATCTGAGTATGGCTGTATCAAAAATATTCAGCGGTTTGAATATGAATGCCCTGAAGTATCTGCTTCCCCTATGGATGAGCCCGTTGACAGGTGCGACACTTCGTTGCACCTTTGCCGCCGCTGCATTTTGGGTGATCGGATGGTTCATGCCGCCGGAAAAGTCATCCGCCAAAGACAAATGGCTGCTTTTCCTGTTAGGGGCATTCGGACTGTACGGCTTTATGTTTCTTTATCTGGCGGGATTGAGTAAAACGACTCCTGTATCCAGTTCCATATTTACCAGTCTGCAGCCTATCTGGGTGTTTCTGATTATGATTTTCTTTTATAAGGAGAAGGCGACATGGAAGAAAATTCTTGGAATCTCAATCGGACTGGTCGGTGCACTGGTCTGCATCCTGACCCAACAGAGCGATGATTTGGCCTCCGATGCTTTCGTGGGGAATATGCTTTGCCTGATCAGTTCCATCGTTTATGCTGTCTATCTGATTCTGAGTCAGCGTATCCTTTCATCTATCGGGGCGATGACTATGTTGAGATATACATTCTCCGGTGCGGCGGTTTCTGCTATTATTGTGACATTTATTACAGGATTCGATGCGCCGGTGTTCTCTATGCCGTTCCATTGGACACCTTTCCTGATATTGATGTTTGTACTCATATTTCCGACAACGATCAGCTATATGTTGCTTCCGGTCGGTCTGAAGTATCTGAAAACAACAGTCGTCGCGATCTACGGTTATCTGATTCTGATTGTTGCGACCATTGCTTCTCTGGCTCTCGGACAGGACCGTTTTAGCTGGACGCAGACGTGTGCCATCATTTTTATTTGTATCGGCGTTTATCTGGTTGAGGTAGCCGAAAGCAAAGACAAGTCGCCGGACCCCTTGAAGAAATAATCATATATAATGTATGATATGAAAAAAAGCGGGCGCCCTTCTCAGGGTGCCCGCTCGCTTATGTCGTCATCATGTTTTATAGAGAGGAGCTGATTGCTTGCGCAATGGATTTAAATTCTTCATCCGATAATTTCAGTTTCGGATTGGAGAACAACATATCCGATTCCTTCTGAATAGGAATTAAGTGGATATGGGCATGCGGTACTTCCAGGCCGATAACCGCTTCGCCTACCTTTTTACAAGGGAAGGCTTTTTCGATGGCACGGGCTATCTTCTTTGCGAATACGTGCATTGCTGCGAGGTCTTCGTCACTTAAATCGAAGATGTAGTCTACTTCCTGTTTGGGGACTACCAGCGTATGTCCCTTTACCAATGGATTGATATCAAGAAAAGCAAAAAAACGATCGTTTTCCGCTATCTTGTAGCAAGGAATTTCGCCTGCGATGATTCTACTGAATATTGTTGCCATAATCTTTGATAGATAAAAGAAGGCAAGCCTCACACGGAGACCTGCCTTTCTGTTAAATTGATATGTTTACTACTTCTAATGCAATTTTACCCTGCGGTACGGTAATTTCTGCAATATCACCTACTTTCTTGCCAAGCAGACCTTGTGCAATCGGGGTGTTTACGGAAATCTTGCCTTCTTTCAGGTTAGCTTCGCTTTCGGAAACGATGGTATAAGTCATCTTCATGCCATTTTTGACGTTCTTCAGCTCCACTTTGTTCAGAATCTGTACAGAGTCTGTCTTTAGTTTGGACTCGTCGATGATCTTGGCATCTGCAATGACCGTTTTCAATTTGTTGATGCGCATTTCAAGCATCCCCTGTGCTTCTTTGGCTGCATCATATTCTGCATTTTCCGACAAGTCGCCTTTATCCCTTGCTTCGGCTATAGCCGCAGAGATTTTGGGGCGTTCCACTGTTTCCAGTTCCTTTAATTCTGCCATTAACTTTTTGTAACCTTCTTCTGACATATAAGCCATGATGTTTTTCCTCCTTTTATTTAAAATGGTCATATAAACAAAAAAGAATTCCAACATGGCACATGTTGGAACCCTCTCTTCAATTATTTCTCTGCAAAGATAGACTTTTAAGTGATATCTGTCAAGTGAAAAATGATGCTATGTAACATATTTAAATGAAATATGCTAAATTATAACAACTTAGAGTAATGACTTGACGGATGCTTCGAGGTCTTTGATGTCTTCGCCGCGGAGCTTCAGTTCGTTGTTCCGGTTGATCAGGAAGATGGATGGAACCTGGCGAACATTATATACAGCTACGTTGGTCGAGTAGACACCGTTGCCGTCACGTACGCAAACCCAGGGCAGGTTGCCTGCTGCGGTTTTCCAGTAGTGCTCGTCTGCGTCGAGAGATACCTGATAGATTTCCAGCCCATCCTTTGCGTATTTATTATATAGTTCGCGAAGCATCATATTGTGAGGCGCTCCTGCCGGTGACTGGAATACGGAGAAATCCAGCAGCACTACTTTCCCTTTCAGGTCGGTCAGTTTGCGGGTATTTCCTTTCACGTCACGCAGGGCGATGTCGATAATACCGGTCTCGATGATCTTGTCCTGTGGAATTTCCAGAGACTTGCTCTGTGGCTGACGGGTATTTTTCATCCCTTTGATTACGATATTATATAGATTTTTTGAACGTACAGCATCCGGATATGTATTGTTGAGGCTGGTAGCGACAGCTGCAAAACATTTTACATCGTCCTTGTTGTTCAGCGGATCGAAGATCAGATAGTCATTCAGCTTTTGGAACAGGGCGAAGTAAGCGGCTGCCGTGTTGGGAGCTGCGAATATATAATTCACTTTGACGTCCTCCTTATAGTTCTTCAGCAGTGTTGCGAGGTTCTCTTCAAACGTATCGTGTCCCAGTTTGTTGGCACGCAGCGCATTCAGTTGCTCGTCCACATTCTTTTGAAGATTGATTTGTTTCAGCGTCAGTTCCTTTATCTTACTGCTGTTTTCAGATCCTTCTACCGTGTAGGCGGTAGAGAAATCAACGTATGGAGCGTTGATCTGTAGCGTTTCGATAGAATCCACAGAAAAGTTGATGACTTTGTTGTCTACCCGCAAGCGATAAAACTCGGGTGATTCGGGGCGGGGTTGTTTAAACTTGAATGTACCTTCTCCTTTCAATTTAACCGAATCAAGCGGAACAATACCTTCCAGACCGGAAGCTTCGAGATAAAGCATTTTCCCGTCGGCCCCTGATATGTCTCCGTTCACTTCAAACTCAGGACCGGAACTACAAGCTGTAATGGTAAGTGCGGCAAGCGCTACAAAAGTTATCTTTTTCATATCTCGTGTGTTTTTTAAGAGTTGCAAATATACGTCTTTTCAAGATTACTCAAAGCTTTTTGCCTGCTTCTTCACCTCTATTTTGCAAAAAAAACATATAGCGTCTAACTTTTTAGCTCATTTCCACCTGATTACAACGAGAAATGTATATCTTTGCAGGAATTTTGAAAGAAAAGTATAGATAAAACAATTTTTATGATTAACCCAATTGTTAAGACGATCGAGTTACCTGATGGAAGAACCATCACACTCGAGACGGGAAAGTTGGCAAAACAGGCAGACGGTTCTGTAATGCTACGCATGGGAAACACCATGTTATTAGCTACTGTTTGTGCCGCTAAAGATGCAGTTCCCGGAACAGATTTCATGCCTTTGCAGGTAGAGTATAAAGAAAAATTTGCGGCATTCGGCCGTTTTCCTGGTGGCTTCACCAAGAGAGAAGGTAGAGCTTCCGATTATGAGATTTTGACTTGTCGTCTCGTTGACCGCGCTCTCCGCCCACTATTCCCTGATAATTATCACGCAGAAGTATATGTAAATATCATCCTTTTCTCTGCTGACGGTGTAGATATGCCGGATGCACTGGCCGGATTGGCAGCTTCTGCAGCACTCGCTGTTTCAGATATTCCTTTCAACGGACCGATCTCGGAAGTACGTGTAGCACGTATCGACGGTCAGTTTGTAATCAATCCTACTTTTGACCAACTGGAAAAAGCTGATATGGACCTGATGGTTGCCGCTACTTATGATAACATCATGATGGTAGAAGGCGAAATGCACGAAGTATCTGAAGCTGAACTGCTGGAAGCAATGAAGGTAGCTCACGAAGCTATCAAAGTGCATTGCAAGGCTCAGATGGAGCTGACTGAAGAAGTAGGCAAGACAGTGAAACGTGAATATAACCATGAAGTAAACGATGAAGAATTGCGTAAGGCAGTTCGTGAGGCTTGTTATGACAAGGCTTATGCAGTAGCTGCTTCCGGAAATAACAACAAGCACGAACGTTTCGATGCTTTTGATGCTATCCGCGAAGAGTTCAAGGCTCAGTTCTCTGAAGAAGAACTTGAAGAAAAAGCTCCGCTGATCGACCGTTACTATCATGATGTAGAAAAAGAAGCGATGCGTCGTTCAATTCTTGACGAAGGCAAGCGCCTGGATGGTCGTAAGACTACTGAAATCCGCCCGATCTGGTGTGAGGTTGGTCCTCTGCCCGGTCCTCACGGATCTGCTATTTTCACTCGTGGTGAAACTCAGTCTCTGACTTCTGTCACTTTGGGTACGAAGCTCGACGAAAAGATTATCGACAATGTATTGGAACACGGAAAAGAACGTTTCCTGCTGCACTATAACTTCCCTCCTTTCTCTACAGGCGAAGCAAAAGCTCAACGTGGTGTAGGCCGTCGTGAAATCGGTCACGGTCACTTGGCTTGGCGTGCCTTGAAAGGACAGATTCCTGCTGACTATCCATACGTAGTACGTGTTGTTTCGGAAATCCTCGAATCTAACGGTTCTTCTTCTATGGCTACCGTATGTGCCGGAACATTGGCATTGATGGATGCCGGTGTGAAGATAAAGAAACCCG
>OATQ01000710.1_pt1 | contig 10675 bp, 3 predicted proteins | sample 1495061 | NCBI WGS metagenome assembly OATQ01 (sample SAMEA2579979, study PRJEB22360) | human gut metagenome
AAGCCGGCACTAAGACACCGGTTGAAGTGAGCGCAGAACCAGGTTCAACTGTTGCCCTTTATGATAAAGACGGCAACAAGATTGGTGAAGCGACAGCAGGAGCAGATGGCAAAGCAACTGTTACCCCAACTGTTGATATTCCAGCAGGCAATGTAACAGCGACAGCGACAGATCCATCAGGAAATGTTTCAGACGCAAGTGATCCAGCGAAGGCAACTACTGGTGCAGATACAGAAGCGCCAGCGAAACCAGTAGTCGCTACAGACCTTACCGGTAAAGCAGGCACTAAGACTCCAGTTGAAGTAAGCGCAGAACCAGGTTCAACTGTTGCCCTTTACGATAAAGATGGTAACAAGATTGGTGAAGCGACAGCAGGAGCAGATGGCAAAGCAACAATCACCCCAACTGTTGATATTCCAGTAGGTAATGTAACAGCTAAAGCAACAGATCCATCAGGAAATACATCAGTTGCGAGTGATCCAAAAGTAGCAACCGACACCACAGCGCCAGCGAAACCAGTAGTCGCTACAGACCTAACAGGCAAAGCCGGCACTAAGACACCGGTTGAAGTGAGCGCAGAACCAGGTTCAACTGTTGCTCTTTACGATAAAGATGGCAACAAGATTGGTGAAGCGACAGCAGGCGCAGATGGTAAAGCTACCATCACGCCAACCGTCGACATTCCAGCAGGTAATGTGACAGCTAAAGCAACTGACCTATCAGGAAACACATCAGATGCGAGTGATCCAGTTGAAGCAACCCGATTACGTACAGATGCGGATAAGAATAATCCAACAGCTAAGGCTCAAACAGTGACTCCAGGTTCAACACCAAATGCACAAGATTCAATTGGTAACGTTGCAGATCTACCAAGTGGAACAACATACGACTTCAAGACACCAGTAGATACAGCTACAGATGGTGAAAAAGACGCAACAGTTGTTGTGACTTACCCAGACGGATCTAAAGATGAAGTTCCAGTTAAGGTTACGGTTAAAACTCCAAGCACAGATGCGGATAATAACACACCAGTAGCTAAGGCACAAACAGTAACACCAGGAACAACTCCAAATGCGCAAGATTCAATTGGTAACGTCGGTGATCTTCCAAATGGAACTAAGTTTGACTTCAAGACACCAGTAGATACAGCTACAGAAGGTGAAAAAGATGCAACAGTTGTTGTGACTTACCCAGACGGATCTAAAGATGAAGTTCCAGTCAAAGTTACGGTTAAAACTCCAAGCACAGATGCGGATAATAACACACCAGTAGCTAAGGCACAAACAGTAACACCAGGAACAACTCCAAATGCGCAAGATTCAATTGGTAACGTCGGTGATCTTCCAAATGGAACTAAGTTTGACTTCAAGACACCAGTAGATACAGCTACAGAAGGTGAAAAAGATGCAACAGTTGTTGTGACTTACCCAGACGGATCTAAAGATGAAGTTCCAGTCAAAGTTACGGTTAAAACTCCAAGCACAGATGCGGATAATAACACACCAGTAGCTAAGGCTCAAACAGTAACACCAGGAACAACTCCAAAAGCGCAAGATTCAATTGGTAACGTTGCAGATCTACCAAGTGGAACAACATACGAGTTCAAGACACCAGTAGATACAGCTACAGATGGTGAAAAAGACGCAACCGTCGTTGTCACTTACCCAGATGGTTCAATTGATGAAGTGCCAGTTACTATCAAGGTTGTAGATCCTCATACCGATGCGGATAAGAATGATCCAACAACTAAGGCTCAAACAGTGACCCCAGGCTCAACACCAAAAGCTCAAGATTCAATCGGCAATGTCGGTGACCTTCCAAATGGAACTAAGTTCGACTTCAAGACACCAGTGGATACAACAACTCCAGGAGATAAAGAAACAACAGTTGTTGTGACTTACCCAGATGGTTCAACGGATGAAGTGCCAGTCACTATCAAGGTTATTGATCCTCGCACTGACGCAGATAAGAACACGCCAGTACTTAAAGACCAAACGGTCAACATCGGTGAAACACCAAAAGCTCAAGATTCAATCGGCAATGTCGGTGACCTTCCAAATGGAACTAAGTTCGACTTCAAGACACCAGTGGATACAACAACTCCAGGAGATAAAGGAACAACAGTCGTTGTGACTTACCCAGATGGTTCAACGGATGAAGTGCCAGTTAAGGTTACGGTTAAAGATCCACGTACCGATGCGGATAAGAATGATCCAACTGCTAAGGCACAAACAGTGACACCAGGCTCAACACCAACTGCGCAAGATTCAATCGGCAATGTCGGTGACCTTCCAAATGGAACTAAGTTTGAATTCAAGACACCAGTGGATACAACAACTCCAGGTGATAAAGAAACAACAGTCGTTGTGACTTACCCAGATGGTTCAACGGATGAAGTGCCAGTCACTATCAAGGTTGTAGATCCTCGTACTGATGCGGATAAGAATGATCCAACAACTAAGACTCAAACAGTGACCCCAGGCTCAACACCAAATGCGCAAGATTCAATCGGCAATGTCGGTGACCTTCCAAATGGTACGAAGTTCGAATTCAAGACACCAGTGGACACAACAACACCAGGTGATAAAGGAACAACCGTCGTTGTGACTTACCCAGATGGTTCAATTGATGAAGTTCCTGTCACAGTTAAGGTTGTAGATCCTCGTACAGATGCGGACAAGAACACCCCAGCACCTAAGGACCAAACCGTTAATGTTGGTGAAACGCCAGACGCTAAGAACTCAATCGGCAACGTTGGTGACCTTCCAAATGGTACGAAGTTCGAATTCAAGACACCAGTGGACACAACAACACCAGGTGATAAAGGAACAACCGTCGTTGTGACTTACCCAGATGGTTCAATTGATGAAGTTCCTGTCACAGTTAAGGTTGTAGATCCTCGTACAGATGCGGATAAGAACACCCCAACATCAACTACTCCAGCGCCTAAGGCAGCTCTAGCTCCTATGATGCATAAACAAACTCCAGCATCATCTGCAGCGCCAGCTAATCCAGAAATGTCATCAGTTTCAACCGCTACTAAGAAACAAGCATTGCCTGAAACAGGTGAAAACACATCATTAGTAGCTACCCTCTTTGGTGGTTTGATGACAATTGCTGGACTTGGTTTAGCAGGAAAACGCAAAAAAGAAGACTAAAATAGTCAAAAGACCAAAAACCTCAATATAGTTAGTATGACTATTTCAGTTTTCGAAAAAGAGACTCATCCCGAAAGGGGTGGGTCTCTTTTGTGTGCTTTTGAGAGTAAGTATCATATTAAAATATTAGATAAAAAGAGTGGAAACAGCTAGGTCATAGACGTTCTAAAGATTGGATGGCGATTGGTTTTGATTCAAGATACTTAAACTGATAGAAAATACTATGTATACTAATCCTATTATGAAACGGTTTAAGAACTTTCATAGAGACTGAGTCTCAGATGAAAAATAGTTTTTTATATTGATTAAAAATTAGAGAAAATACTTGCCTAAATATTAAAAAAAGGATATGATAGACTTCGGAAGAAGGTTAATAAATGCATAAAGTGCGTGTTTATTCGATAACGTCTTTGTTTTTGACGTGCCTTTGGGGTACAACGATTAACAAATAGGAAGTTTATGAATGAAACAAGCAAATCATGTTGTTGAAAAAGTGACAAAATACGCCATTCGTAAGTTGTCAGTAGGTGTTGGACCAGTTGCTATTGGAACATTCTTAATAGCAGGTGGTCTTTTCGTGTCTAAACCTGTTGAGGCAGACCAAGTCAGCGCTGATGCTTCAGTGCATTTGGCCTATGTCACAGAAAATGAATTGACACCAGCAGAGCAGAAACAAGTGGTCCATGCCATTCCTAAGGACTATCAAAATGAAGATACGTTTTATTTGGTCTATAAACGTAAGGGAAACACGCAAGCTACCTTACCTCAAACAGGCAGTACAGAATGGGCGGCGACAGGTTTAGGGTTGGCAACAGCAAGTATGGCTATCCTTCTGTTTTCAAAAAAACACCGTAAAAAACTTATTGGTCTGGTTTTGATCGGGGCTACAGGTCAAACTCTCTTTATGCCGGTTGAAGTGCTTGCTTTGCAAAATAAGGAATTGCGTGCTTTTAATCAGACCGTGGCAGTTGCTAGTGCAGAGGATTTGGCTAAGGGTGTTATCACCATCGATGGTTACGAATATGTTGGTTATCTTCGTTACTCCGCGAAACCTGAACTTGAACAGCCTTTAGAGACAGTTTTTAAAGGGCTTGAACCATCCATAAAAGACGATAAGGCACCAAAGCAAGAATCCACTGATAAAGAAACGACGGAAAAAAGTTGGCAAAAGGGTAGTCAGGAAATCGGGCACGAGGGAGAATCTCTCGTTCAACCAAGTGTTCCTGAAAACAGTGCGCCAACAAGTGCTAAAGGCACGCAGGAAGTTGGCCACGAAGGTGAAGCGACTGTGCAACCAGCCGCCCCAGAGTATACAGGTCCAATCAGTGCTAATGGCACGCAAGAAGTGGGTCATGAGGGTGAAGCTTGGGTTCAACCAGCTACACCAGAATATACAGGTCCAATCAGTGCTAATGGCACACAGGAAGTTGGCCACGAAGGTGAAGCTTGGGTTCAGCCAGCTACACCAGAATATACAGGCCCAATCAGTGCTAATGGCACGCAAGAAATTGGTCACGAAGGGGAGGCTGCTGTTCAGCCTGTCAATCCCGAGTATACGGGTCCAATCAGTAGCGATACTGTAAGTGCTAATGGTACACAGGAAGTTGGTCACGAAGGTGAAGCTTGGGTTCAACCAGCCGCGCCAGAATATACCGGCCCAATTAGTGCTAATGGTACCCAAGAAGTTGGTCATGAGGGCGAGGCGCTCGTTCAACCAGCCGCCCCGGAATATACCGGCCCAATTAGCGCCAACGGTACTCAAGAACCAGGCCACGAAGGCGAAGCCCTTGTTCAACCTGCTAATCCAGATTATACAGGTAAACTAGAAGCTAAAGGAACCCAAGAACCAGGCCATGAAGGCGAAGCCACTGTTCAGCCAGCCAATCCAGACTATACCGGCAAACTAGAAGCTAAAGGTACTCAAGAACCAGGCCATGAAGGTGAAGCCCTGGTCCAAGCTGATAACCCTATTCATACCCCGGTTGTAGGAAGTATCACAGAGACTGAAACGCAAGCCATTGATTATCCTATCGAAGTTATCACTGATGATAGCAAGTATGTGGATGAAGAAGTTGTCGAACAAGAGGGGCAAAAAGGTAGCCAAGAAATCCAGAAGATTTACCAAACCATTGATGGTGTCAAGGTCGGTGAGCCAACTATTGTGTCAGGTAAGGTTATCGAGGTGCCACAACCTAGAAAAATTCGTCGTGGTAGCAAGTCTCTAGACGGAACAACGACTGAAGAATCTATTGTAGAGCTTCCATTTAAGGAAATTATCCAAGAGGATGATAGTCTTGAAAAGGGCACTCTTAAGGTTGTTCAAGAAGGCCAAAAAGGTCAAAATAAAATCACCAAGGTCTATAAGACCTATAAAGGGAATAAGACGTCTGAGCCACCAACTGTCACTGAAACCGTGCTCGTTCCTGTTCAAGACCGTATCGTTCATAAAGGAACTAAGGTATCAGAAAAGCCTGTGCTTACACTGACACAGATTGACAAGGATGACTTGGGTCGCAGTGCCAAGCTTAACTACCAATTGACTAATCCAGGTTCTGCAACCATTACGACTATTAAAGCGGTCCTTAAGCAAGATGGACAAGTTGTCCAAACACTTGATATTCCTAGCACGACCTTGACTGCTGACCTAACCAACTTAGCTTATTACAAGCCTTATACACTTACGACAACCATGACCTTTAATCGTGGCAATGGTGAGGAAAGTCAAGTTTTGGAAGACCAAACCATCCAACTTGACCTCAAGAAAGTTGAGATTAAGGACCTTGCCCGTACAGATTTGATTAAGTATGACAATCAAACAGAAGTGGATGAGACCCGTCTGACAGCTGTACCTCAAGACCTCACGAATTACTACTTGAAGATGACTTCGGCGGATCAGAAGACCACTTACTTGGCAGTTAAGTCTATCGAAGAAACAACAGTTGATGGCAAAGCGGTTTATAAGGTAACTGCAGAAGCAGATAATTTGGTGCAACGGGATGCCCAAAATCACTTTGCGCAAACCTATAGCTACTACATTGAGAAACCAAAGCCTAGTCAAGCTAATGTTTACTATGATTTTGGTGAGTTGGTCAATGCCATTCAGGCTAATCCATCAGGTGAGTTTAGACTTGGCCAAAGCATGAGTGCTCGCCACATCGTTCCAAATGGCAAGTCATACATTACCTCAGAATTTACTGGTAAGTTGATTAGTGATGGTGACAAACGCTTTGCCATCTATGATTTGGAGCATCCATTGTTTAATGTCATCAATGGCGGAACTATCAAGAATGTCAACTTTGAAAATGTAGACATCAATCGCCCTGGTCAAAATCAAATCGCGACGGTTGGATTTAACCTTAAAAACAAAGGTTTGATTGAAGATGTTAAGGTGACTGGTTCAGTTACTGGTAATAATGACGTTGCAGGTATTGTCAATAAGATTGATGAAGATGGTAAGATTGAAAATGTCGCCTTCATCGGTAAGATTAACTCTGTTGGTAATAACTCAACAGTTGGTGGGGTTGCTGGCTCAAACTACATGGGATTTGTTAACAGAGCCTATGTGGATGCGACTATTACGGCCAATAATGCCAATGCCAGTATGCTGGTACCATATGTCACCTACATGCTTAATAGCTGGAAGTCAGGAACCAAGGCTAGAGTAACAAACTCAGTAGCTAAAGGTGTGCTTGATGTTAAAAACACAAGATATGTTGGTGGTATTGTTGCCAAGACTTGGCCTTACGGAGCTGTTCAAGACAACGTGACCTATGCCAAGGTTATCAAAGGTCAAGAAATCTTTGCTTCTAATGATGTGGATGACGAAGATGGTGGACCTCATATCAAAGACCTCTTTGGCGTTATCGGCTATAGCTCTGCCGAAGATGGCACTGGTAGAGATACCAAGAGTCCGAAAAAACTCAAACATTTGACTAAGGAAGAAGCTGATAAGCGTGTTGAAGGCTACAAGATTACAGCTGATACATTTGTTAGTGAGCCTTACGATTTGAATACCCTTAACAATGTTTCTAGTCCATCAGACTTCGCCAATATTCAAGATTATAAGCCTGAATATAGCAAGGCTTACAAGAATATCGAGAAACTTCAACCCTTCTATAACAAAGATTATATTGTCTATCAAGCAAACAAACTGGCTAAAGACCATAACCTGAATACCAAAGATGTGCTCTCAGTGACACCAATGAAAGACAGTAATTTTGTCACAGATTTAAGTGATGCTAACAAGATTATTGTTCACTATGCTGATGGTACCAAAGACTACTTCAAGCTTTCAGATAGTTCCGAAGGATTGAGCAACGTTAAGGAGTACACTGTTACTGATTTGGGTATCACGTACACCCCAAATATCGTTCAAAAAGACCACTCAAGCCTCATCAACGGTATTGTCAATATCCTTAAACCGATTGAGTTGCAGTCTGACCCGATTTACCAAAAACTTGGTCGTACCGGAGGAAACAAGGTCAATGCTATTAAGAATCTTTACTTGGAAGAAAGCTTTGATGCTGTTAAGGCTAATTTGACTAACCTTGTCACTAAGCTGGTTGAAAATGAGGACCATCAACTCAACCAATCACCTGCTGCCCAACAAATGATTCTTGACAAGGTTGAGAAAAATAAAGCTGCCCTCTTGCTAGGTTTGACCTACTTGAATCGCTACTATGGTGTGAAATTTGATGATGTCAATATCAAGGAACTCATGCTCTTTAAACCTGATTTTTATGGTAATAATGTGGATGTTCTTGACCGCTTGATTGAAATTGGCTCTAAGGAAAATAATATCAGTGGTTCAAGAACATACGATGCTTTCGGTGAAGTTCTAGCTAAATATACTAAATCTGGAGATTTAAACGACTTCCTCAACTACAATCGAAAACTCTTTACTACTATTGATAATATGAATGACTGGTTCATTGATGCGACTAAGGATAAGGTCTATGTTGTCGAGAAAGCTTCTCAAAACCAAGGTGTCGGCGAGCACAAGTACCGTGCTTATGATAACTTAACCCGTGGCTTGCATCGAAAGATGATTCTTCCTTTGTTGAACCTTGATAAGACACAGATGTTCTTGATTTCTACTTATGACACCATGTCTTATGGTACAGCCAATAAATACAACACGACCTTGGAGAAATTCAAGCCTGAGATTGATTTGGCTGCTCAACGTCAAATTAACTATCTTGATTTCTGGCAACGATTGGCTACCGATAAGGTTAAGGACAGATTGTTCAAGGATATTGTCATTCCGGTCTGGGAAGGTTACTATGTCTGGGGTCATGGTTGGCCAGGTTGGCCAGATCGCTACGGCCAATTTAAAGACAGTAAAGATATCTATGCGCCAATTCGTGAAATCTATGGCCCAGTCGGCGAATACTATGGAGATAATGGTGCTGTGGCTGGTGCGTATGCGTCTATTTACGACAATGCCTACGATAACCGTGCCAAGGTAACCTTCATCATGTCTAATGTGGTTAGTGAATACGGAGCCTCTGCCTTCACGCATGAAACGACCCACATCAATGACCGTATTGCCTACTTTGGCGATTATGGTCGTCGTGAAGGAACAGACGTTGAAGCTTATGCCCAAGGTCTTCTTCAATCACCAGCTACTCAGGGTCACCAAGGTGAATACGGAGCACTAGGACTCAATATGGCCTTTGAACGCCCTAACGATGGTAATCAATGGTATGACACAAATCCAAACAAGTTGAATTCACGTGAAGCCATCGACCGTTACATGAAGGGTTACAATGATACCCTCATGCTTCTTGACTCACTTGAAGGGGAAGCGGTCCTTAGTCAAGGCAACCAGGACCTCAATAATGCTTGGTTCAAGAAGGTCGATAAGGAAATGCGTGGTAGCAGCAAGAATCAATACGATAAGGTTCGTCCTTTGAACGACAGTGAAAAGGCTATTAGCTTGACCTCTATTGATGACCTTGTGGACAACAACTTCATGACCAATCGTGGACCGGGCAATGGTGTCTATAAACCAGATGATTTCGCTTCTGCCTATGTCAATGTGCCTATGATGTCTGCCATTTATGGCGGAAATACCAGCGAGGGTTCTCCTGGTGCCATGTCCTTCAAGCATAATACCTTTAGACTTTGGGGTTATTATGGTTATGAGAAAGGCTTCCTTGGTTATGCGACTAACAAGTATAAACAAGAAGCCAAAGCAGCCGGTAAGAGCACTCTAGGTGATGACTTTATCATCAGCAAGATTTCAGATGGTCAATTCACCTCTCTAGAAGCCTTCAAGAAGGCCTACTTCAAAGAAGTAAAAGAAAAAGCGTCACATGGCATGACACCAGTAACGATTGATGGCACAAGTGTTGCCTCTTACAATGATTTATTGACCTTGTTCAAGGATGCTGTTGCCAAAGATGCAGCAAGTATCAAGACGGATAAGAATGGTAATAAGTCAGTGTCAACAAGTCATACGACTAAACTCAAAGAAGCTGTCTACAAGAAACTCTTGCAAGAAACAGATAGTTTCACAAGATCTATTTTCAAATAATAGCTCAAAGAATTCCTCTTGGAAAACATCCAAGGGGATTTTTGAGTCTTGTCAAAAAATTAGCGGAGATAGGTATTTCCTATCATTAGATTGGCAATTGGGAAAGCATAAGGCTAGGCTGTCAATGACTTTTCTTGTATCTTTTAATCTCTATCATAAAAAGGACATAAAAGAGTAGTGTTGAGACGAATTTTTAATAAATACGGTCTGCTTATGAAAGTCTTTTGAAAATTATAAAACTGACAAAGTGGTTCATTTTGGAAAATTATGGTTAGAACGCTTTGATAAATCAAAGGATTTAGATAAGGGACAAAGATTAATATTTTCTAAGAAAAATTAAATTCACAAACAATTATTAGTATATATTTGACAATTTAATAATTATGGTATAAAATGGAAGACGTATATAAAGTAATTTGGATATTGAGGAATTTTATTACTATGAGAGATATGTTTAATAAACGCCAACATTTTTCATTACGGAAATACAGCTTTGGTGTAGCCTCTGTTCTTTTGGGAGTTTCAATCTTTTCAAATGCACAGGGCGCACAAGCTGATGAAACGGTAGCACCAGCTACTACAGGTATGGCAACAACTGCTGAACCTGATGTGGTTGTAGAACAGTCAACACCGGCAGCGGCATCAACGGCCCCAACAACAACAGAAAACGCACCAAGCTCAGTGTCAACTGTGGCTTTGGCCAGCGAACAGCCCCAATCAGCAGCACCAGCCAGCCAGGCAACTTCGACTAGTCAAACAGCAGCTAGCTCAGAAGTAGCGTCACATGCTGCTTCACAAGCTAGCTCTGAGTCTGCAACAGCGCAAGCAACTTCAGTGGCTACAAGTGCACAAGCCCTTAGCTCAACAGCAGCTACTGAGGCTCCTGTAGCTGGACAAGTCTCAGCTCAAACGACTGGTGCAGCCACTTCAGTTGCAGCAGCACCATCACCTCGTACATCATAGAATTGCTTCACTGATG
>OATQ01000712.1_pt1 | contig 10579 bp, 11 predicted proteins | sample 1495061 | NCBI WGS metagenome assembly OATQ01 (sample SAMEA2579979, study PRJEB22360) | human gut metagenome
ATAGGACTTACCCGTTTTGCGGTTGCAAAGGTAGGCATTTTTATGGATTCTGCAATAGCTGTAGGTAACTTTTTTGCATAAAAGGAAGTAATACTCTACGTTTCAAGCAATTAAAAATCAAAAAAAATATTCGAGTGCCAACTTTTACTGCTTTATTAACTTTAACAACCATATTCCCTTTACCAACCGATATTATTTGTACCTTTGTGCGCAATTTATTAACGAAGATGACAGAGAACAGAAGCTATTTACAGAAATATGCCATGCACTTTGGCACGTATATGGGAATCTATTGGATATTGAAGTTCATTTTATTTCCGTTGGGATTCCACATCCCTTTCCTTTCACTATTATTTGTAATCCTGACGTTGGCAGTGCCATTCATTGGCTATCACTACGTGAAGATGTATCGTGACAAAATATGTGGAGGAAGTATCCAATTCTCTCATGCGGTTCTCTTTACCATATTCATGTATATGTTTGCTTCCCTGCTGGTAGCCGTTGCACACTACGCCTATTTCCAGTTCATTGACCACGGCTTTATCATCAACTCCTATATCCAGTTATGGGACGAACTGATGACTAAAACCCCCGCTTTGATGGAAAATCAAGAGATAATAAAAGAAACGATAGATACTGCCCGTTCACTTACTTCCATCAATATTACCATGCAACTCCTGTCATGGGATGTATTCTGGGGAAGTTTACTGGCCATTCCTACCGGATTGATGGTAATGAAGAAAGCACGACCGGAAAACAATACCCCGGCCCAATCATAATTCGTAATTCATAATTATTAAAAATGAATATATCAGTTGTAGTCCCATTATTCAATGAAGAAGAGTCACTGCCCGAACTCTACGCTTGGATAGAACGGGTAATGAAAGCCAACGGATTCTCATTCGAAGTGATTTTCGTTAACGACGGAAGTACAGACCGTTCATGGGAGGTAATAGAAAAACTCAAAGCCCAATCGGACTGCGTAAAAGGCATCAAGTTCCGCCGCAACTACGGTAAATCGCCCGCACTCTACTGCGGATTTGCAGAAGCACAAGGAGATGTGGTAATCACAATGGATGCCGACTTACAGGACAGCCCGGACGAAATACCGGAATTATACCGGATGATTACGGAAGACGGATACGATCTGGTGTCCGGATGGAAGCAAAAAAGATATGATCCGCTATCAAAGACACTGCCGACAAAGTTATTCAATGCTACCGCACGCAAAGTATCAGGTATTCCAAACCTGCACGACTTCAACTGCGGTCTGAAAGCCTATCGCAAAGATGTCGTGAAAAATATCGAAGTATATGGCGAAATGCACCGTTATATCCCCTACCTTGCAAAGAATGCCGGATTCCAGAAGATAGGTGAAAAGGTAGTGCACCACCAGGCACGTAAATATGGCTCTACCAAATTCGGATTCAACCGTTTCTTTAACGGATATCTGGATTTGATTTCTCTTTGGTTCCTGTCTAAATTCGGAGTGAAGCCGATGCATTTCTTCGGATTATTAGGATCGCTTATGTTCTTTATCGGAATGATCTCCGTTATCATAGTAGGTGTCAGCAAACTGCACGCAATGTACAACGGTCTCCCCTACCGGCTTGTAACCGATTCTCCTTATTTCTATCTATCGCTCACAGCGATGATTATCGGTACACAGTTATTCCTTGCCGGATTCCTGGGAGAACTGATCTCACGTAATGCCCCCGAACGGAACAATTATCAGATAGAAAAGAAAATTTAATTCATGCCCAATAACCGATTATGAAGAATTTAATTCGTATCTTTTTAATAGTAGTAATTGTTGGTGCAGGTATAAGCATCGGCAGTTCGTGTTCGGACGAAAATGATTGTTCGCTGGCGGGACGCCCCATGATGTACTGCACATTGTACACAATTGACGAGATAACCGATCTCAGGGTAAATGACACACTGGACTCATTAACAATTACAGCATTGGGAACAGACTCAATCATTCTCAACAACCAGAAAAAAGTACATACGCTGATGTTACCGTTACGCTATACCAGCGATACTACTGTTTTTATTTTCCGCTACGATCCGGACCGTAAACCGAATGACGTCGATACATTAATTATTGTACAACAAAACACTCCGTATTTCCAGTCAATGGAATGTGGGTATATGATGAAACAAAACATTCTCAGTGCGAGATACGGCAATCCGAGAAAAACCGCAGATCAGGAAAAAATAGACTCACTTCATATATCAAACAAAGAAGCCAATACAAATGAAATTCAGAATTTGGAAATATTCTATAGATATCGCGACCGCACGCCTCCTACGATTGAGTAGTGTGCTGCTCCTCTTTTGTATTGGATTACCGTCAATTGCACAACAGCAACAACAACGACCGGGTCCCGTACAGAAAAGAGACCAGAAGAAAAAAGAGGCTGTAGTCGATACCATCCCGTTTTATAATGGGACGTATGTCGGTGTGGACATATACGGCATCGGAAGTAAAATGCTAGGTGGCGACTTCATGAGCTCCGAAGTCAGCATAGGCGTCAACCTTAAAAACAAGTTCATCCCGACTATCGAGTTTGGTATGGGAGGAACAGATACATGGAATGAAACGGGAATACACTACAAAAGTAAGACCGCCCCATTCTTCCGGATTGGTGTAGACTATAACACGATGGCAAAGAAAAAGGAGAAAAACAGCTATCTATATGTAGGTCTCCGCTATGCGTTCAGTTCATTCAAGTATGATGTATCGACCCTGCCGGTTGACGATCCGATTTGGGGAGGAAGCATCGGAAATCCGAGTCTGGAAGACGACTATTGGGGAGGAAGCGTTCCTTTCAGTCATTTAGGAATGAAAGGGTCTATGCAATGGTTCGAATTAGTGGTAGGTGTCAAAGTACGCATTTATAAGAATTTCAATATGGGCTGGTCTGTACGTATGAAGTACAAGACAAGCGCTTCGACCAATGAATACGCCAACCCTTGGTATGTGCCCGGCTACGGAAAATTTAAATCAAATAACATGGGAATTACCTATTCCCTTATTTACAAATTACCTCTTTAAAGAATAATGACAGGACTAGAGATTTGGCTGCTTGCAATAGGCTTAGCGATGGATTGTTTCGCTGTTTCAATTGCAAGCGGTATTATTTTGAAACGTACTCAATGGAGACCGATGCTGGTCATGGCTTTGGCTTTCGGACTTTTTCAGGCTCTTATGCCATTCATTGGATGGATGTTTGCAAAGACTTTCAGCCACTTGATAGAAAGCGTAGACCACTGGATCGCTTTCGCTATCCTTGCCTTCCTGGGCGGACGTATGATTCTTGAATCTTTTAAAGACGAGGACTGCCGCCAGACGTTTAACCCTGCAAGTCCGAAAGTCGTGTTCACAATGGCCATAGCGACCAGTATTGACGCACTGGCAATAGGCATCTCCTTTGCCCTGCTCGGAATCAACGACTGCACTGAAATCCTCTCCCCTGTCCTTATTATCGGCTTCGTTTCATTTGTCATGTCGCTCATTGGTCTTTTCTTTGGCATCAAATGCGGCTGTGGCTGCGCCCGGAAGTTAAAAGCCGAGTTATGGGGTGGTATCATCCTTGTCATCATCGGATTAAAAATATTGATAGAACATCTGTTCTTCCAATCATAGAGAGTTGTTCTTTCCAATCATAGAAAATAGAAAAGCGTATGAAAACAAAAAAGAGTTTCCTTTGGCTGGCTTTCCTGATCTTAGCTACGATCTGGATATTAGCCAGACGCAATCAAAAGGCAGAGTTTAATACAGCCAGCGGTTTCGTATTCGGAACAGTGTATAAAATTGCGTATCAGTACAAGAATGATCTGAAACCGGAAATCGAAGCGGAATTGAAACGTTTTGATCAATCTCTCTCACCGTTCAATGACAGTTCGGTCATCAGTCGCGTCAATCGTAACGAAGAGTTGGTGACAGACAGCTTTTTCCAGACTTGCTTCAATCGTTCCATGGAAATCTCACGCGAGACAAAAGGAGCTTTCGATATCACTGTAGCCCCTCTTGCCAATGCCTGGGGATTCGGATTTAAGAAAGGAGCTTTCCCGGATTCGTTGATGATAGACAGTTTGCTACAGATCACCGGTTATGAGAAAGTTAAGCTGGAGAATGGAAAAGTAATCAAGCAAGACCCGCGCACGATGCTGAGTTGTAGTGCCGTAGCGAAAGGTTATTCAGTAGATGTTGTAGCGCGTCTGCTCGACCGGAAAGGTATCAAAAACTATATGGTCGATATAGGTGGAGAAGTAGTGGTAAAGGGTGAAAATGCGACAGGAGGTTTATGGCGCATCGGAATTAATAAGCCGTATGACGACTCGCTGGCCGTGAAACAGGATATACAGATCATACTTAACCTGACAGATGTAGGCATGGCTACTTCGGGAAACTATCGCAACTATTATTATAAGGATGGCAAAAAATATGCTCACACCATCGATCCCAGAACGGGCTATCCGGTACAGCACAGCATCCTGTCTTCCACCGTCATTGCTGAAGACTGTATGACGGCTGATGCACTGGCTACCTCTTTTATGGTAATGGGACTGGAAGAAGCGGAAAAATTCTGCAAGGCAAATCCCACGATTGACGCTTATTTTATATATAGCGGCAAGGATGGGAATTTTGAGACTTACTATACGGAAGGCATGAAAAAGTACATCACACAATAAAGTTACTTTTCAGTTTTTCACATTCTTCACAAGGACATAGCTATCAGCATATCAGCTACTTTCTGTGAACCCACGATAAAATGATCACTTTTCACAGCCTTCACGTTCTTCACCGTGAAGGCTGTTTTGCCTCTCTCGACACTCCATAGTAACCGGGTGCAGGCACATACATAGGCTGATTGCGCAACCCCACATTGACCAGCTTGCCTTCTTTACGTAAACGTACCAAATGCGTTTTAGCAGTTGTTCTTGCCAAACCGCATATTTCCTGAAAGTCGCGACGGGTCATCAGCTGATGCTCGACAAAATAATCTTTCAGCCGGATATCAATCTCTACTTCCGAAATCTTTTCCGAATGGCGGACATACTTTGACTGACTGGCACGAATGCCGAGCAGATTGCCTTTCAGTTCACTGTCCGGTCGGAAACGGACGGTCTTGAATGCCACCTTATTCGTCTTGTGCGGAGTGCTGCGGGTCACTTTTTCCGTAGCAGTCAACGTAGGATAAAAATAGCCGATCCCCTTCAGATGAACCTCCCGTCCTTCACGCAACTCTTCACCGAAAAGTTGCGCCAGCGTGTCAAGCGCACTTTTCACATCACCCACTGTCAGCGAACTGCGTTCGTGAATTTTATAACACAGCTTATCCGTGTCCACCTTTCCGTTCATAAAGATGCGCGGGTGCAACGTAGCTTCCTCTTCCGAAGAAGCATTGGGATTCTCATACCAATCAAATACAATAGACATTGTTTCTTATCAAATTTAAGTAAGTTATTTATTATAAGACAACTCTTGTCGGCTACTCAGCCAACTATTATCAACTGTTCAGCCGACGACAATCATCTTATAAGACGACATTAGTCGGCTTTTAACAAGTAAGCACCAAAAATACGATAAAATTAGGACTTATCAGCATAAGAAAGCATGTTTTTCATTCCAAGAGAAAATAAACTTTTTCTTTGTTAAATGCTTGCAACCCCCATATCTCATGTTATACCTTAGCAGCATCAACCGGTGGTGAAAACAATCATTATTTATCAAAAAAGAATAACATGAAAACATTAGAATACAATTCAAGGCATTTGGCGAAAAAAATACGCCAGTTAATGAAAGAATCGGAACGCGTTTCCGACCATAAAACAAAGAACAAGGCGAATGAAGAAACAGACAAGAAGCAACCCGTTCTTCTGACGCAACATGTAACCGACTTTTTGAAAACCCGATACGACTTCCGCTATAATATGCTGACAGAAGAGACTGAATTCCGACCATCCGGACAGCGTACCGTCTCCTTTCAACGCATAGATAAGCGGGAACTGAACACTTTTTGTCTGGAAGCCCACGGAGAAGGGATTAACTGCTGGGATAAAGATCTGCAAAGATATATTTATTCCACACAGATAGAAAGTTATCACCCTTTCCGACTTTATATGGACGAACTTCCCGGCTGGGACGGAACCGAACGCTTGGAATCCCTTGCCAGACGAGTGTCTGATAATCCGCTGTGGATAAAATGTTTTCGTATCTGGATGCTCGGGCTTGCCGCCCAGTGGATGGGTACGACGCAGACACAGGCAAACAGCGTCGCCCCGATACTCATCAGCGAAGAACAAGGACGCCATAAATCTACTTTCTGCCGCACATTGATGCCGCCACAGTTAGCCCGTTACTATTCGGACAACCTGAAACTCACCGCGCAAGGCAATCCCGAACGTCTTTTAGCCGAGATGGGGTTACTGAACATGGATGAGTTCGACAAATACGGACCTCAAAAGATGCCACTGCTGAAAAACCTGATGCAAATGTCCAGTCTCAACATCTGCAAAGCCTATCAGAAGAATTTTCGGTCACTCCCCCGCATCGCCTCCTTCATCGGCACAAGCAATCGCACTGATCTGCTGAGCGATCCGACAGGCAGTCGCCGGTTCGTCTGCATCGAAGCAGAACATGACATTGACTGCACCGGCATTGAGCATACACAAATCTACGCTCAGCTGAAAACGGAGCTGCTCGCCGGTGCCCGTCATTGGCTCAGCAAAGAGGAAGAAAGCGACTTGCAGTACCACAATCTCGCATACTATCTTGTCAATCCTATCGAAGATATAGTACGAAGCACATACAGCCCTGCTGCCTACGACGAGCCGGGCTGTCTATCGCTCTCTGCCGCCATCATTCATCAGGAATTGAAAAAGAAGTTCCCGGCTGCCTTGCGCAATTGCACTCCTATCCAACTGGCACAAATGCTGACGGCAGCAGGAATCAGCAGACAGCACACGAGACTGGGAAATGTGTATTTGGTGAAGAGAGTGAAAGGGAGTGAAGGGTGAAAAACTCACTTTTCATTCACAGTAAATATCCAATAATCAAAGACATATCGTTATGTGAAAGGAATGGAGAATGGATTGTATGTAAGATGTATATTGCCTGTAAAAGAGAAAAAGCCCGGAAAAGACTTGCGCCATCAACAGAAAAAGTTTACTTTTGTAAAGTTCCAGCTAGTCATTTGAGATAATGACATGGGACTTACATATTGAGAGACGTTTTCATGCGTTAATCTTCGACCTTTTGAATCTCGCAAATCCAAAACTCAGAGAAGATAAAGCAACAAAGGCGTCTACGTGGTATGATCGTACCATTTTCTATACTTGCCAATGAACAATTGGCAAAAGGAAGTGTATATCATACAGGCGTGGGCTAACTGGCGTTGCTTATCCTCTGAGGAAGGCAATGCGAGAGCCTAAAAGGTGGGATAAGCAGATCAGGCTCCCACGTCTTCTCGTATGTATAAACATCAACATAACACACACCGCTGAACATGGAGGCCGATCAGCAAAACACAGCATCCTTATGATTCATATCGGCAAACAAATCAGACAAAAAATGGAAGAACACCAAAAAACAGTAGTCTGGCTAGCAAAACGTTTATCATGCAGCAGGGCAAACGTATACAAGATTTTTGAAAAATATTCTGTAGATACAGACATGCTCGCCAGAATATCCACTATCCTAAATTTTGATTTCTTCTCACTCTATTCGGAAGATATAAAGAAAAAAAACAGTCAAGAATAACTAACACCGGCAGTTAAAGCAATAAGCTTTTGCTACATCTTGTCTCCGATTGATTTACATGTCAACCAATCGGAGACAAGATATTTAATATATAATTCCATAATTCGTTATGTTTGCACTCAAAGATATTCATTATAGACATATCGTAATGAATGGCAGTATCCGAAAAGCCCAAACAGAGTAGGAATTATTAAAGATATATATTAATCATGGGATTCTGGAATACTTTTTTCAGCGGACAACAATGCGAACATTGCAACAGCTATAACACTGTAAATATCGATTTTCGAGATTTATCCAGCGAAGATCAGGAAATGTATTGGGATACGGTAGGTAATGTCCGCCCGAAAGATGTTTACCGATGCAAAGATTGCAGTCAATTGACTATTATTTGTCAAGACGGAAGAAAGTATTGGACACATCCTGCAAAATAACAATTCAGTAAAGATGATTATATTAGAAATTATAGGAGGTCTTCTTGCCCTATTCCTTGCCGCACAAATTCTAGGGCGACTGGCGCGTTTCGCGTGGATACCTATTTTATCATCCATTATAGCGGGATTGGTTGTTGGTATCAGCAACCAATCACTCTGGGGAGGAATAGGAACCGGAATAGCGGTTCTTATCGTATTTGGTATATCGGCTGCTATTGTGGGAGGCAATTGACCTTTATATATTATAAAAGACATGGAAAAAAGAACCTTCAGATATGAAAAACTAAAAAGATGTACATGTACTCTATATATGACGGAGAGCTGTAATCTGAATTGCGTCTACTGCTATGAACACATAAAAGGTAAAAATTTAATGCCTTTGAATATAGCTCAAAGAGGCATAAAATCCACTTTCGAACGTGCTATAAAAGAACAAATAGATTATGTTGAAATACTATTTCATGGTGGAGAACCATTTATGGCATTTCAACGAATTAAGGATATTTGCGAATGGTTATGGACGCAAGAGTGGCCGATAAAATATATTTGTTATGCAACAACCAATGGCACTCTTATACATAATGAAGTGAAAGAATGGCTCATTAAAAATAAAGAAAGATTTATTGTCGGACTAAGTTTGGACGGAACCCGTGAAATGCATAATCGCAATCGTTCAAATTCTTATGATAAGATTGATATCAACTTTTTTATTGAAAACTGGCCTGAACAGGGAGTGAAAATGACTCCTTCTCCCGGAACATTAGAATCATTGGCAGAAGGTGTCATTCATATACATGAATCAGGCTTTAGCCGCAATAATTGTACTTTTGCCAGCGGAGTTGCCTGGGATAAAGATGAATTTGGGGAAATAATAGATTATAAACGAATACTTCAGGAACAATTAATGAAACTTGCCGTATATTATCTGGATCATGCGAATACATTGCCTGTGGAAATGTTAAATATGAAATTTATAGCTGTGGCAGCAGGCATGAATAATATGCTCGACAAGCTATGCGGAGCAGGTACTATTATGCGTTGCTGGACACCGGATGGTCAGTGTCTTCCTTGTCATTTGTTTTATGAAGTCAGCAAAGAGAAAGAAATAAAATTAGACAATATTAATTTTTCTTCACCCTGCCACTTATCAGACACACGGTGCAAAGGATGTATCCTTGAGCCTGTCTGCCCTACTTGTTATGGTGGAAACTACATTACCTATGGTGATATATCAAAACGTGACCCTTATACTTGCATCATTACAAAGATCCGTGCATTGGCAGGGTCATGGATGATAGGACAGATGTTGGAAACACCCGAAAAATACAGAGCTCTCAAGGATTTTAGCGATGAAGAATTAGCAATGACTGCTAAAGGAGTCATTCTGACGCAATCTTTTCTGGAAGAGACAGGATTTATAAAAGAACTTCAAAACGGTTAATTGTCCTTTCCAAAAACAGGGCAAATCATTCAAATATAATAATTATGAACTTTAAATTGACAAATCTATCAGCCATCCAGCAAAAATATGGCAAGACAATGGAAATGTTGAAAGACACAACATGGGGAATATGCGCGAACAGTTGCGGATGTTCTGGTGATTGCGGTTCTAACTGGATGCAATCGTAAAAGCAAATGGGAAGAACAGACTCTCTTCCCATATGTTTTTCTAAGATAATAACAAACAAGAAGACAAATGAAAGAACATATAAATATAGCCAAAGATTTTATTGACTTTGTATCTAAAAGTCCCACCAAATATCATGCGGTAAAGAATGTCAAATCCAAACTCTTACAGCACAAATTCGAATCACTGTCTATTGACGGGAAATGGGAATTAAAGCCACATGGAAGATATTTCATCGAACAGGACAACTCGGCATTAATCGCATTCTGCATGAGTTTTCGTGAACCTAAAATAGAATCAATCATAAAGGAGGGAATACGCCTTGTATGCGCTCACACAGATTCACCAGCTTTTAAAGTAAAACCGGTAGCCCAAATGGTAACCTCGGATGGCTATATACGATTGAATACTCAGGGATACGCATGGCCCATTCTGTCAACATGGTTTGATCGTCCTTTATCATTGGCAGGAAGAGTTGCATTAAAAGGAAAATCCACTTTTCAACCACTTATACGCCTGATTGATGTGGAAGACCCCATACTGATAATTCCCAATGTGGCTTTTCATCTGACAAAAGGAAAAACAGAAAGCGGAATCTCCAAACAAAAAGAAATGTTGCCAATTATGGGAATGACCGATAAAAAAGATGTAAGCGAAAATATACTTTTTGATCTCATGGCTCATAAATTGGATGAATTCTAAGTCCTCTCCAAACAATATCTATAAAATCTTACCCAAGTTTACGAA
>OATQ01000722.1_pt1 | contig 10433 bp, 9 predicted proteins | sample 1495061 | NCBI WGS metagenome assembly OATQ01 (sample SAMEA2579979, study PRJEB22360) | human gut metagenome
CTGCCTGTCGTATCGCTTTCTTCTTTGGGCCATCTTGAACACCTTTCGCTCTTAATTAGGTGTCCAATTCATCATACCCACTCCACATTGGAATCCTCCGATGCGCCTTCGCACGCTCGCACGACCTCGATACCATGCGAGCGTGCGAACTCGACGAGCTCTGCGTTGCGGGCGTTTATGGTGCCGAAGGCGGCGGGGCACACAATAAGGCGCGCACAGTGGACGAGGAGCTCTTTGGCGCGGGCTATGGTTTTATCCCCGATCGGCTCGAAGGCGCGCTCGGCCACGCATTCCGTCGCCAGGTCGCGCGCGAGCTCGCAGTCGATGTCCCCTTCGTGCAGAACGCCCGCGTAGAACGCCTTGCCCTGCCGGATGAGCTGGCGAAACACAGCCGACCCCGTACCTGCGCCGGCGATGACGAACGTGTGCGCATCACCGTGTGGGCGCCCAATTTCCACGCTGCCGAAGCGCTCGTTGAAGGTGCCATGCTGAAGGCCGTAGAGCTCGCCAATTGTCTCGCGCGTGAATATGTCCTCGGGTGCGCCGGCGCGAAAGACCCGGCCGTCCTTCACGCAAATCACCTTGTCGGCGCTTTTCTGCGCGAGCTCGAGTTCGTGGATGGACATGATGACAGCCACATTCCGCGATTTCGCAAGGTGGCGAAGTATTCGCAGCAGGTCGATCTGGTAGCGGATATCGAGATACGACGTGGGCTCGTCGAGCACGAGCACACGCGGATCCTGCGCGATGGCGCGTGCGAGCATGACGCGCTGGCGTTGCCCATCGCTTATCTGCATGAAGTCGCGCTCGGCGAGCTCTTCCACATGTGCGGTTTTCATGGCCTCATCGACCCGACTATGGTCGTCGGGCGAGAGTGTGCCCATTCGCCCGGTGTAGGGATGCCTTCCCGCCTCTACGATATCGCGGCAGGTGAGGAGCTCGGTCCGGGGGCGATCCGTCAGCATAACGGCAAGGTTCCTTGCGAACTCCGCCGTCTTCCATCGGGAAATCTCCCGCCCGTCGAGCTCGACCGCGCCGGCAAGCGGTGCAAGATGGCGTGTGATGGTTTTCAAGATGGTCGACTTGCCCGAGCCGTTCGGCCCGATGAGCGCCACGACGTCGCCCGCGCGAACCTCCAGATCGACGCCTTCGACTACGACCTTCTTGTCGTAGCCCGCCGTCAGGTCGCTTATGCGGAAAAGCGGCGCTCCGTCAGCCTGCGTTTCGACCGGGGTTTCGAGGTTCGACTCCGCTCGGAGGAGGCGTTCCGCGCGCAGTTCCGCACGAGCCGAAAGTGCCTTCTGGCGCTTTCGTGCGAGCTTTGGACTGTCTAAGCATGGAATGTCCCCTCCGAGCGTTTTGGGCTGCGGCACGAATTTCCCCATCTACCTCACCCGCTTCTTCAACATGAGTGCGATAACCACCGGCGCGCCGAAGATGGCGGTGACGGCGCTGATGGAAAGCTCGACGGGAGAGAACAGCGTGCGCGCGATCAAATCGCAGCCCGCGCAGAAGATGGCGCCTCCCAAGAAGCACGCAGGAATCACGCGGATGGGCTTCGACGACTTCAGCGCCGACTTCACGAGATGCGGAACCGCGATGCCTACGAACGACACCGGGCCAGCGAACGCGGTCACGCAGGCGGAGAGCATGCTCGCTAGAAGGACGAGCACCACGCGGAAGCGTGCGACGTTCACGCCGACGCTTTTCGCGTAGGCTTCTCCTAGCTGGAAGGCGGAAAGGGGCTTCGATATCGCGAATACACATGCGCTCACGGCGATCACCACGACCGTGATGACCGCGACGTCGTCCCAGCTCGAACCCGAGAAGCTACCCAAAGACCAGTTGTGCAGGTTCACGATGGACTGGTCGTCGGCGAAGGCGATGAGAAAGTTCGTTGCCGCCGAGCAGATGTATCCCACCATGACGCCCGCCACGATGAGCATGGCCATGGAACTTATGCGCCGTGCGATGAGGAGCACGAAGCCGATGGTGATAAGCGAGCCCAGAAACGCTGCGGCTACCATGGCCGGCGAGGACATGGCCTGGTTCGCGCCCAGAAGTACGATCATCGTAAGTGCGACGACGAACTTTGCGCCCGAGGAGACGCCCAAGATGAACGGGTCGGCGATGGGATTGTTGAAAAACGTCTGCAGCAGGAACCCGGAGAGCGAAAGTGCCCCGCCGAGAAGCACGGCTGAAAGCACGCGCGGCAGGCGAATCTCCCAGATGACTTGGCTTTCCATGGAATTGGCCGCGCCGCCCGAAAGGATGCCGGGGATGTGGTCTGCGGGCACGAGCACGCTCCCGATGCACAGGTTGGCCCCGACGAGCACGATGAGGGCAACAGCGAGCAGCGCCGTCACGACGCGACACCGCGCGGCGCGCCCCGATTCGTCGTATGTCATGGAAAGCCGGCTTCTCATGACGCTAGCCGAGCTTCCTCAGATAATGGAAGTCGCTCGCGTCATCGCCGGTGAACGCCCCGTGCAGCTCGTCGATAATGTCGGCGGTAGAAGTCATCTGCTGGTACATGTCGGCGCTTGTGACCCAGACGTTGCCGTTCTTCACGGCCTTGAACTGCGACAATAGCGCGTTTTTGCCTACGAAGTCGTTCAAGGTGGCAACCGATTCGTCGATGGTGCCGTTGTAGACGATGATGTCGGCATCCTTCGCCGTCGCGTAGAAGCGCTCCATTTCGAGCGTTACTGACGAACCTGACGTCGACGCCGTCTGCGCGTCATCGAGTGCGTAGCTGCCGCCTGCAAGCTCGATCATCTGCGCCACGTAGTCGCCCGCTCGCCGCGTGACGGCGGCCCCGTTCGAGTTAATGTAGAAATACGCCACGGTTTTACCTGACGACGCGAGCCCCGACGTTTGCTCGACGCGGGCCTTCTGCTCGTTGAACAGGTGCGCGGCCTCGTCTTCCTTGTCGAACAGGACGCCGAAAAGCTTAATCCACTCGACGCGCCCGAGTGCTTCGGGCTCGCTCGACGACTGTTCGGTGAGCACGACGAGCCCGAGTTTCTGCAGCTTTTCCTTCACATCGGGTGTGTGGTTGATCATGGTGTTCTCGATGGCGAGCGTGCAGCCCGAGGCCGATATTCGCTCGTAGTCGGGCGCGCTGTACTTGCCGCCGTAGGCGATCGCCCCACTTTCGAGTGCGCTTTTGAAGCCCGCGACCGAGCAATCGTCGGCCTTCGTGCCCGACATGATGATATTGTCGTTCGCATCGAGCGCATCGACCAGGCACATCGTCGCCGACGACACGAGGTACACCTTGTCGGCGGGGCGCCTTATGACCGCGATGTCGGAGCTCAACCCATCAGGTACCTTCGCATCTTGCGGTACCACGAGGAAGCGCTCCCCGTTCGAAATGCAGATAAGCCGCAGGCCGCCTTCGAACTCGTCGACAGTGAAGCGCTCGGCGTATTCAAGCTGAAGCGTCCCCGTCGGCTCCCATCCGCAGCCCAAATCGGCGTTGTGGAAGTCGGCCGCGGCGCTTGAAGCCGTTCCCGCAGGGGAGCCGCCGCTTGCTTCGTCGCCCGATTTCTCCTTCATGGTGGATGAGTCGAAGTAGAGCGTGTAGTCGATGGTGTGCGGCGTCGACATGGCGACGGTCTCGGCCGACACGGCGACGTCCTCGTCGAGCGTGACGGGTATCTCGAACGTGGAGTTGCCGCCGTCGTTTACGGGCGCGTAGTCCACGCCGTCGACGGTCATCTTGTCGTAGTTCGAACTCGACCAGGTGACCGTCGCGGTGTAGTTGTCGCCATCCTTCACAATTGTGGTGGGTGAGGCGATGCTTGCGCGCCCTGACCCACCGGAAAGCGAGACGCTCACCGTGTATTCCTGAGAGCCTGCCGTGTCACCGGTCGCGTTCGGGTTTGCACTGCACCCCGCGAAGGGAAGCGCGAGCAGGGCGACGAGAGCGCAGGCGATCGCGCGCACCGCGATGCTGCGGCGCTTCCTGCTTTCCCCCTTGGGAAGAATCGACCGCATGGCGTTACTTCAGTGCGTCGGCGAGCAGATCGACGCCGGCGGATTCGAACACGAGCGTGCGGTCGTACCACTGCTCTTTTCTAATACTCCACGCGGCGCAGGCGGTGTCCTCGTCGAGCGCTTCAACGGGCACGTCGTAGGTGTACTTGCCTTCCGCGTTTTCCACATAGGGGATGAAGTCGGCCTCGCTCGCGGCGGCAGCCTCGTCGCCCGTGCCCATGAAGAGTTTGCCGTAGCCCGTGCCGGATAGCGTCATCACGCAGTGCATGGAGCCGTTTTCCACGATGAGCTGGGCGTCCACAATCCTGAACATGTTCGAGCTGGAATCTACGGTGATCGGATAGGTGCCGTCGGCCACCTTGTCGGCGGTTATGGGGGCAGCGCTTGCGCCCTCGGGCGCATCGGCCGCCTGTTCGGTCTTTTCCTGGGAATCGGCATCGCTTGCCTTTGCGCTGTCGATTGAATTTCCGCCGCAGCCGGCGAGCGAGAACGCGAAAAGCGCCGCCGACAGGGCGAAGGCGAGGGTTTTCTTCAACATGGAGGGGTTCCTTTCAATCGCTTCGACCGCCCGCGCCGTGCGGTGGGCGGGCGGGATGCGAATGCAACGGGCATGCGCCTTCGGTCGGGGAAGGCGCATGCCCGTTGCACGGGGACGCGACCGGCGCCCCCGTGCGCGGCGAGTTTACAGCTTGGCGATGGCGTCGTCCACGTGCGAGACGTAGATGTCGTCGACCGCGACGTTCTGTCCCAGACCCTGGAGCAGGCACGTCACTTCGAAGCCGGCGGCCACGAACTTCGCAGCCCAGCTGTCGGGGTCGGTCTCGTCTGCCATGTCGTTGTTCGCGTGGTCGCCCGCGACCACCATGAACGGCGCGAGCACGGCCTTCTTGTAGCCTGCGGCGCTCGCGGCGGCGATAACATCCTCGCAGGTCGGTTCAGCCTCGACGGTGCCGACGAAGAACTGCGTCAAGCCCTCGTTCTTAAACACTTCCTGCATCTTGGCATAGTCGGCGTTGGAATCGGCTTCGGTGCCGTGGCCCATGAGGCACAGCGCCGTCTTGCCGTCGTCGAAGGACGCCATGTTCTCCTTAATGGCTGCGGCCACCTTCTTGTAGTCGTCGTCGGAGGTGAGCAGCGGGTCGCCGAGCGAGATTTTGTCGAACTTGTCGGCGTACTTGTCGAGCTCGTCTTTCACGTCGGTGTATTCCAGGCCACCCATGAGATGCGTCGGCTGCACGACGATTTCCTTCACGCCGTCTTCCACGCAGCGGTCGAGCGCCTCGGTCATGTTGTCGATCGTGATGCCGTCGCGCTTCTTCAGCTTGTCGATGATGATCTGCGCGGTGAAGGCGCGGCGGATGTCGTAGTCCTGCCAGTACTTCTCGCGGATAGCGTCTTCGATGGCGCCGATGGTGATGTGGCGCGAGTCGTTGTAGCTCGTGCCGAAGCTCGTGACGAGGATGACCGGCTTCACGGCCTTCTCCTTTTCACTCGATTTCTCGGAACTCGCGGAGGTGTTGGAGCAGCCCGCGAGCGCGACTCCGGCGAGCGCGACGGCTCCGGTTGCTGCGGCGCCCATGAAGCCGCGGCGTGACATCTGGTCGGACATGGTTTTTCCTTTCCTCGGTTTGCCGGTCCCCCGGCGACAGTTGCTTGTCGGCACAAGCGAAAGAAAAGCGCACCCCTCGGGGTTCACAAGGAGCTAACGCCACGGCGATGCCGTGAGGAAAAGGCGAAGCAGTCTGGCTTGGGGCGCGAGGCGGTTCGCCCGCGCGTCCTATACAGTAATGTCCCTTGCCCAGGATTCCCACCTGGTTCCCTCCGCAAGCCAGCGCGGGCTGAGCGGGCGCCGCGCCGGTCATTTCCTTTTATCCGATTGTCATATGCTCGTTGCCGAAACTTTTACTATGATAGTGGGCACTTGTGAACGTGTCAAAGCCAGGGCGGGCGGCATTGCGCCTCCTGCCTGCGTATTTGCGCCGATTGCTGCCGCAGGCGCCGTGTTTTGCCCGCTGCGCGAATGGCGGCGTAAACGGTTGCGATGAGAAACGGGAAGGGAAGGCTCGGATGATTCATATCGTTGGCGCAGGCTCGGGCGCCGCCGACCTTATCACGCTGCGCGGGGCGCGCCTTCTGCGCGCGGCCGACGTGGTCGTTTGGGCGGGAAGCCTTGTGAACCCCGAGCTGCTCGCCGAGTGCAAGGAATCCTGCATCGTCTACGACAGCGCGCACATGACCTTGGAGGAAGTGCTCGACGTGATGTGCGCGGCAGATGCGCGGGGCGAGGAAGTGGTGCGCCTGCACACGGGCGACCCGTGCCTGTACGGCGCCATCCAGGAGCAGATGGACGCGCTCGACGCGCGCGGCGTGGACTACGAGGTGGTGCCCGGCGTGTCGAGCTTTTGCGGTGCCGCGGCGGCGCTTCGCCAGGAATACACGCTGCCGGGAATCAGCCAGTCGGTCGTGATCACGCGGCTTTCTGGACGTACCCCCATGCCCGCGGGCGAGGGCATGCGCACCATGGCGGAAAGCGGCTCGACTATGGTCATCTTCCTGAGCTCGGGTATGCTCGCCGAGCTTTCCGCCGAGCTTTTGGCCGCGGGCCGCAGCTCCGACGAGCCGGCGGCGCTCGTGTACAAGGCGACCTGGCCTGAGGAGCGCGTGGTGCGCTGCACAGTGGGCACGCTCGCCGATGCGGGCGCGCGAGAGGGCATCGACCGCACGGCGCTCGTGGTGGTGGGCCGCGTGCTCGGAGCTCGCGGCGGACTTGCGCACGACGGCGCGCAAGCGGAGTCGTACGAGCGCAGCAAGCTTTACGACCCTTCGTTTGCCACGGGGTATCGGAAGGCGAGCAGCTAACGTGGCCTTCGAGCACTACATATATACGGGGACGACCCGCCTGCGCTGCGGCTATACCACGGGGAGCTGCGCCACGCTCGCGGCGAAGGCGGCCTGCGAGATGCTCTTGTCACGAAAGCCCGTCGGCCGCGTGTCGATCGTCACCCCCGGCGGGCTGCCCGTCGAGGCGAACGTGGTCGACGCATGCATCGGCGAGGGGTCCGCCCAGTGCGCCGTGCGAAAGGACGCAGGCGACGATGCCGATGTGACCGACGGCGTGCTCGTGTACGCGCGCGTGGAACATGCGGGGTCGGGCACGGGTGCTGCGGGCGGCAAGGGCGTGCCCGCGCGCGAATCGGAAATTTCCGTCGATGGCGGCGTGGGCGTGGGGCGCGTGACGTTGCCCGGGCTCGAGCAGCCGGTGGCCGCCATCAACGCGACGCCGCGCGCGATGATCACTTCGGCCGTGCGCGAGGTGTGCGCCGCGCACGGCTTTTCTGGAAATATTGCTGTGACGATTTCGGTGCCCGAGGGTGTTGCCCTTGCCAAAAAGACCTTCAACCCGCACCTGGGGATAGAGGGCGGCATCTCCATCCTGGGCACGACGGGCATCGTCGAGCCGCGCAGCCTCGCTGCCTTGCGCGACAGCATCGAGCTCGAGATCCGGCAGCATGCGGCTATGGGGCGGCGCGGAGTCGTGCTCACGCCCGGCAACTACGGCGAGCAGTTCATCTCGGGGCATTTTCACCTAAACGGAGCGCCGATGGTCTTCATCTCCAACTTTGTGGGCGATGCGATTGATTGCTGCGTTCGCGAGGGATTTACCAATGTCCTTCTTGTGGGACACATCGGCAAGCTGGTGAAGGTCGCGGGCGGCATCATGGACACCCATTCGCGTACCGCCGACTGCCGCGCGGAGATTCTGGCCGCCCACGCGGCCTTGGCCGGCGCGGACGCGAAGACCGTGCGCGAGATCATGTCGTCGGTCACGACCACGGCGGCGCTCGAGGCAATCGAGGCCGCCGGCGTGGGGGACGCTGCGCGCGCCTCGCTCGCTGCGGCAACCGAGGACAGGTTGCGCCGCCGCGCGGCGGGCGCATGCGATATCGCCGCGGTCGTGTTCGACGCCGAGCGCCGCGAGCTTTTCCGCACGTCGGGCGCCGATGCAGTTATCGGGGAATTGGGGGCGACGTATGAGTAAAGGCGTTCTGTACGGGGTGCGCCGCGTGATCGGCTGGTCGGGGACGAAGGTGGTCATGAAGGCGCGCCGCTCGCTTGCGGACACGAAGCGCATCCTTCGCGAGGAGGGCGCCTTCGACGGTGCCGAGCTCGTAGAGGACTGTGGTCTTCCGGGCGAGCGCGTGTACCGCTCGCTCGACGATGTGCCCGATCGGGGCAGCTACTTCTCGACGATGGTGGTGCGCTAGATGAGGATTTCCTGCATAGCGTTCACTGAGAGGGGGTATGCGTTGGCGGAGCGCACCGCACGCGCGCTTTCCGATTGCGCGCAGACAGGTGAAGATGACCCTGGCTGGAACGTTTCCGTTTCGCGCGGGTTCGGCGAGGGGAAGGCCGACCTGCGCGCATGGACGGCGCTCGCGTGGGAAGCGTCGGACGCGCTTCTGTTCGTCGGCGCGGCGGGCATCGCCGTGCGGGCGATCGCGCCGCATGTCGCCTCGAAGGCAAAAGATCCCGCGGTTGTGGTGATCGACGAGGCGGGGCGCTTTGCCGTCCCGCTTTTGTCGGGGCATTTGGGCGGTGCGAACGAGCTTGCGCAAACTGTGGCACGCGCGGCAGGGGCCATCCCCGTCATCACCACGGCGACCGACGTCCGCGGCGTGTGGGCGGTGGATACGTGGGCGCGCTGTGAGGGGCTCGCCGTTTCGAATCCCGAGGCTATCAAGCGAGTGTCGGCGAGGCTGCTTTCGGGCGGGCGCGTGGCGCTCTATTCCGACATGCCGATTTCGGGACAGCCGCCTGAGGGGGTTGACATTGCGTCCGACCGCGCTCGGGCCGATATCGTCGTGTCACCGTTCGCTGGCGCGAATGCAGGTGCGTTCGTTCGCGCGGCGGAGACAACGGGCGAGGTCGTGCCCGCCGGTGAAACTGGGAAGCCAGCGTGCGTGCGGGCGCAGGCGCCTGCGCCCGAGCCGCTTCGCCTTGTCGTGCCCTGCATCGTTGCGGGCATAGGGTGCCGTCGCGGTGCGTGCGCCGAAGCGATCGGGGAGGCGTTTCTTCTCGCGTGCGGGCAGGCGGGCATCTCGCCTTCGGCCGTGCGCGAGGCGGCGACGATCGACGTGAAGGCGCACGAGGAGGGTCTGCTCGCCTTCTGCCGCGCGCGCAATATCCCGCTTACGACGTATTCCGCAGAGGAGTTGTCGCAGGTCGAAGGCAGCGTTTCGCCATCTGATTTCGTGCGCGCGACGGTGGGGGTCGACAACGTGTGCGAGCGCGCGGCGCTCGCGGACGGGGGTAAACTGATCTTCCCGAAGCTTGCTCACGGCGGCGTGACCGTCGCGTTTTCCAGGGTAACTATCGAACTTTCGTTTAAGGAGCGGTGATGGGAAAGCTCTTCGTGGTGGGGATCGGCCCGGGCGGCCCCGACGGCATGACGATTGCGGCTTGGCGCGCGCTGGAGGCGGCCGACATCGTTGTGGGGTACACGAAATACGTGGAGCTCGCGCTCGCCGCCGTGCCCGACGCGGTGCATCTCGCGACGCCGATGATGCACGAGGTCGAACGGTGCCGCCTGGCGCTTTCGCGCGCGCAGAGCGGAGAAGCCGTGGCGCTCGTGTGCAGCGGTGACGCGGGCGTGTACGGCATGGCGAGCCCCGTGCTGGAGCTTGCGGAGGACTACCCCGATGTAGACGTGGAAGTTATCGCCGGGGCCACCGCGGCTCAGAGCGGGTCGGCGGTGCTCGGCGCCCCGCTTGCCCACGACTTCGCGGTCGTGTCGCTCTCCGACCTGCTCACGCCATGGGAGGTTATCGAGCGCAGGCTCGCTGCCGTGGCGAGCGCCGACTTCTGCATCTGTTTGTACAACCCGCGCAGCAGAAAGCGCGCCGACAGGCTCTCACGCGCGGCGAAGATTATGCTCGAATGGAAGGCCCCCGACACGCTCTGCGGCTGGGTACGCAACATCGGGCGCGAGGGGCAGCAGTCGGGCATGTGCAGGCTCTCCGAGCTGGGGGAGATCGACGCCGACATGTTCACCACCGTGTTCGTCGGCAACGCGGACACGAAGCTCGTGGGCGGCCGTATGGTCACGCCGCGCGGGTATCGGGAGATTCCATGCGAAAGGTAACGATCATCGGGGCGGGGCCCGGAAACCCCGACTTGCTCTCGTGCGCGGCGCTCGACGCGATCGACATCGCCGACGTGGTCATCGGCGCTCATCGCGCACTTGCCGGCATCGACGTGCCGCCCGACGTGGTGAGATGCGAGCTCGTGAAGACGGCGGACATCGTCGCCGCGCTCACCGATGCGGCGTCGTGGCGGCGCGCCGTGGTCGTGATGACGGGCGATGTGGGGCTGTTCAGCGGCGCGCGCCGCCTGGTGGAGGCGCTCTCCGGCGACGCGCAGGTGGACGTGCG
>OATQ01000729.1_pt1 | contig 10320 bp, 7 predicted proteins | sample 1495061 | NCBI WGS metagenome assembly OATQ01 (sample SAMEA2579979, study PRJEB22360) | human gut metagenome
AGAGGGAAACTTTCTCCAGAAAGTTTCCCTCTCCCCTCCCCCACATTTATTGCTCTAGAATCCCTTTTCCTTCATCCACATGATGAGGTCGGCGACGCGGTTGGAGTAGCCCCATTCGTTGTCGTACCACGAGACAATCTTGGCGAGCTTGCCGTCCTGTACGGTCGTGTATTCGGCTTCGACGATGGAGGAGTGCGGGTTGCCCTTGAAATCCATCGAGACGAGCTGGGCGTCGCTGTAGGCGAGGATGCCCTTCAGTTCGCCCTCGGCGGCTTCCTTGAGTGCGGCGCGCATCGTGTCGGTGTCGGTGTCCTTGTTCAGGATGGCGGTGAAGTCCACCACGGAGACGGTCGGGGTGGGCACGCGCAGGGACCAGCCGGTGAACTTCCCCTTGAGCGAGGGGATAACCTTGGCCACGGCCTGCGCCGCACCGGTGGAGGTGGGGATGATGTTGCAGGCGGCGGCACGCGCCCGGCGCAGGTCCTTGTGAGGCAGATCGAGGATGCGCTGGTCGTTGGTGTAGGCGTGCACGGTGGTCATCGCACCGGAAACGATCCCGAAGAGGCGTTCCACGACGAGGGCTACCGGAGCGAGGCAGTTCGTGGTGCACGAGGCGTTGGAAACGACATGGTGCTTGGCCGGATCGTAGTCGTTGTGGTTTACGCCCATGACGATGGTGAGATCCTCTTCCTTCGCCGGGGCGGTGATGATGACTTTCTTGGCGCCGTTCTCGATGTGGACATGGGCTTGTTTGGCGGAGCGGAAAATACCCGTGGATTCGACCACCACGTCGACGCCATAGGCTCCCCAGGTAAGGAGCTTTGGATCGCGTTCCGCGAAGCAATGGATCTTCCAGTCGCCTACGGTGGCATTGTCGCCTTCCACCACGGCGTCAAGATTGGCACGGCCGTAGTTCGTATCGTATTCGAGCAGATGGAAGTTGGTTTCCGCATCGAAGAGGTCGTTAATGGCGACGACTTCCACTTTATCCTGATATTTGGCGTGCAGAGCGCGGAAGACCTGCCTGCCGATACGGCCGAAACCGTTGATGCCGACTCTTACTTTTTGCATGTGGAATCCTTTAGTCTTCAAAGACCTGATAGTTGTAGGACGTCAGCAACTCGTAGTTGAGGCGGGTCGCTTCGTGCATACGGGCGTTTTCAATGGCTATGGCGGAAATGTTCGCTACGCCGAGCATGAAATCGCATTCGTCCGGGGTGAAATCGCGCTCTTCGCTGGAATAGACGCGCAGGATGCCGATGGCTTTGCCGTTCACCATCAGCGGGGCGGACAGGACGGAAACGAGCCCTTCGGACTTGGCGCTCTCGGGGTACTGGAACCGGCCGTCGCTACACGCATCGCGCAGGTGGATGAGTTTGCCCTTGAGGACTTCGCCGTCCAGCCCGCTCTTGGCTACTTCGACGGGGCCTTTGCGCATGTAACCGGAAGAGAGGCCCCACGCCGCGCTGGCGAGCAGAAGCTTTCCCGTACGGTCAAGCAGGCGAAGCGTGCTTGCCTTGCAGTTCATGGCTTTGGCAGTCTGTTCCGTGATCTTGTGCAGCACCACGGTGGGTTCCAAGCTGGAATTGATCACCGTCGCCACTTCCAGCAGAGCACGAAAATAATCATGACCTGTCATTGCGTTTCTCCTTTGCCGCCGCCCGCCATGCCGGGCATGGCCGCGGCGCGTTACGGAATTACGGGGAGACGCGCTCCGCAGGCGTTTGCGGAACGGCGGTCCGCCGTGTAAATGTCTCGAAAAACGTTCCGCCGGGCCGTTTTCCACGCCACCGGGGGATGGGAAATCTCTTCCGCTCTGGGCTAACTCTTTGCGTAGGCGGCGAGTACCGCGTCAATAAGGTGGCCGCGCACGGCGGTGCGATCGAGGTGGTTGACCGCCGCGATGGTCACGCCCGCCGGTGAGCACACCTGTTCGCGCAGGATGGCGGGATGGCTCCCCGGCAGTGCCGCCAGCTTGGCGGAGCCGAGGACCAGCTGCGTCACCAGCTCAAGCGCCTCCTGACGGGTAAAGCCCATGGTGACGCCCGCCTCGGCGAGGGCGTCCATGAAATGGAAGACATAGGCCGGGCCGCAGCCCACCAGCGCCATAAACGCGTTGAACTTCTTTTCCGGCAGCACGATGGTGGAGCCGAGCAACCCGAACAGCTCCAGAATCATGGCGAACACGTCTTTGGGCAGCGCCGGATCCTCCTGGATGCCGAACACGCCTGCGCCCACGAGGGCGGGGGTATTCGGCATGACGCGCACCACATGGCAGCGGCCCTGTACCGCGTCGCGCAGATCGTGCAGCGTAACCCCGGCGGCGATGGAAATGACGACGGTTTCCGGCTTCAGGGAGGGCAGGGCCTCGGCGAGCACGCCGCCGACGAGGTAGGGCTTCACCCCGATGACGAGGATGTCGCAGCGGGCGGCGATGCCGGGGATATCCGGTACGGCGGTTACGCCCTTGGCACAGAGTGGCTCAAGACGCTGAGGCGTGCGGTTGTAGCCGTAGAGTTCCAGACCGGGAACCTCGGCGAGCCCGCCGAGGATGGCCCCGCCCATGTTGCCGCAGCCGATGCAGCCGATACGCTTGCTGGTGAGGGATGCCGGTGTGTCCATGATCTTCCTTTTCTGAAAATGTCGCGTGCGGAACAGGTCCGGCACAGGGAAATGAAGGGGCCGCTTTCCTCCGCCGTCGTGCGGGAAAGCGCCGCATCCCACCTTTGCAGCCGCACCCAAAGAGGATCGAGATCCTCAGGAGGCTTGCTACGGCTAATGCTCGATAGGCGACGTGGGATCGTCCTGCCGTTCGGAGGGGATGTCTTCCGAGGCAAACGTCTCTTCTTCGACGGGCTGGAGGCGCAGGGGAACCAGGCGGATGTCCTTGTCCCGTTCCTGCGACCACCGCTTGAGCGCCGTGAGAACGTGCGGGGCAGGGGTGGCTATGACCACGGCGTGCCCTTTGGCCCGCGCCGTTTCTTCCGCCTTTTTCAGGTCAGCGAGCACGGCGCCTTCGGTTTTTGGGCCATCATTCAGCGTGAGTGCCCTGCGCCACGCCGGAAGGCCGCGCCTTCGCGCCTCCGCGTATAAAATTGACTCCTGATGGGTCACGTCGTCAAGCACATATAGCCCGGAACGTGCGAGAATTTCACAGAAACGTCGTGTCGCCGCCGTATCCGTGGTCAGCCGGGAGCCCATAAAGTTGCTCGCGCCCGTGGCGTAGGGCACATGGCCGAGGGCGTCGTCCATCAGGATCCGCATGTCTTCCTCGGACATCTTCGTGGTGATTTCGCCGGGGCCCGCCTTGACGAAGGGCGATTGCATCGTCTCCATCGGCATGTCCACAAGGACCTCCTGCCCGGCCTCGTGCGCGGCCGTCGCCGTCGCCGCCGCGTCCTTGGCAAAGGGCAATACGGAAAACGTGATCGGCAGCTTCAGGGCCAGCAGCGAGGCCGTTACGGCCTTGTCGCCGCCCAATTCGTTCATGACGATGGTCAGGCGCGGGGCTTTGTCCGTGGGCGGCAGGATGGGGAAGGCCTCGGTCGTGGCTTCAAACCAGATTTCGTGCGTCAGTACGCCCTTGGTCGCCAGCGTGAGCTTGCCCGGCGATTCGGTGAGCACGGCGCGGTCGGCCCATGTGTCGAGGCTTTCGGCCAGCGCGTTGAGGAAGCGGAATACCGGTTCGGGGGGGCCTTTCACATCGCCCGTTTCGGCGGACGGCGCATTCCCGTTTTCGTTCCGAGGCGCTTGCTGGGCCGGATCCTGGACAACGGGAGGCAGATAGATGCGCATCCGCTGGAGGTGGTAGATATCCTTGCCTTGCGTGCGGTAGTCGGACGTCAGGAGGAGGATGCGCCCCTTGTCGAGCTTGAGCCGCAATACGGTCTGGAGCAGGGCGAAGTCGATCTGGCGGGCAGCGTCGGTCAGGGTTCCCGAACCCTCCTGATAGGGCAGGGTATTCTGCCGGATGGCGTCCTTCATCTGATTGCCCAGATGGCTGCCCGGCGGGAGGACGGATTCGAGGGAGGCTTCGGTAACCGGGGCCGGTTTGGGGAACAGGGCCTCCACGGCCTGCCCCGCTTTCTCGGTGACCAGACGGGACGTCGCCGCCGTCGTCTCAATGGTCATGAACGCGGTCCGCTGTACGCTGCGCGCCGTGTAACTGGCGGCTTCCCACACCGCATACGCGATGAGGAACAGGATGGCCGCCAGTAAGGTGGCCAGAACCGATCCCTTGAACGTCCTGGCTGTGTATGGATACGGATCAGGCAGGTGCACGCCACGCGCGGCCAGCCGTTTCCGCAGTGCGGGAAACCACTCCATGAAACTCCAATGGCATCGGCAGGGAACTGCCGTTGTACATACGGACAGGAGGGATCGCGGGAAAAACGGCGATGCCCTCCTGCCGAGGATTGCTGTTAGTGGATGGTACGGATCTTGGGAAGGCTCTTCACGAACTGGAGGCTCATGCGGAGCTGGTTGTCACGCTCAAGGAACTCCTTCGCGTCGGGCAGCGGTTCGTTCGCCGCCGGAGCGGGCGTTTCCACCTTCTTGCCGGACGCCTTGCCCTTGTCGCCGTCGGTCTTTTCAAGATGCTTGTTCAGATCCTTCTCACGGATCATGCGCAGGGAGCTGAGCGGCGCGGGCTTTTCCTTCGGCGCTTCGAAAGGCACTTCCAGATCGGGCATGATGCCTTCGGCCTGGATGGAGCGGCCGGACGGCGTGTAATAGAGCGCCACGGTCAGCTTGAGGCCCGAGCCGTCGGACAACGGGATGATGTTCTGCACCGACCCCTTGCCGAAGGTGCGTTCGCCAACGAGCAGGGCGCGCTTCTGGTCGCCGAGCGCTCCGGCCACGATTTCCGAGGCCGAGGCCGAACCGCCGTTTACGAGCACGACGAGGGGGGTGTCGATGATGTCGGTATCTTGCGGCTTGGCGACGAATTCGCGGGCGGTTTCTTCCTGGCGGCCGCGCATGGAGACGATGACGCCCTTGTTCAGGAACGCGTCGGAGACGCTGACGGCCTGATCCAGCAGCCCGCCGGGGTTGTTGCGCAGGTCGAGGATGATGCCCTTGATGGGGCCCTTGCGCTTGGCGTCGGACAGGGCGTCGAGCAGCTCCTGCGTGGTGCGTTCGCTGAAGCGGGTGAGGCGGACCCAGTAGTAGCCGGGCTCAAGTTCGCGGGACTTCACGCTGATGAGCGGGATGGCGTCGCGCTTGATGCGCAGGTCCACGGGCTCCTTGGAGTCGCGGTGCAGGATGGTCAGCACCACTTCGGAGCCCTTGGGGCCGCGGATATGCGAGACGGCTTCCTGAAGCGTCATTTCCAGCGTGGGCTTGCCGCCCACGGCGAGGATGATGTCGCCGGACTTCATGCCGCCCTTGTCGGCGGGCGTATCTTCGATGGGGGTCACGACGGTCAGCTGGTTGTTCTCCATCGTGATTTCGATGCCGATGCCGAAGAATTCGCCGGACGTGCTTTCCTGCATATCCTTGAATTCTTCCTTCGACAGCATGGTTGAGTGGGGATCGAGGGATTCGAGCATCCCTTTAAGCGCGCCGTTCACCAGATCGGGGCGCGGGGTTTCCTTCACGTAATACCGCTCGACGATGTCGAGGACCTGGCTGAACCGTTTGAGCGCATCGAAGCGGCTGTCTTCTCCGGCGGCAAAGGCCTGTCCGAATGTCAACGAACCGACGGTCAGGAGTGAGAGCAAAAAGAGCGCGACGGCCCGTGACTTCCTATACATACAACAGCCTCCGAAGCTGAAAACAGTAGCTGAAAACAATGGGGTTGAAGATACCGGGGTTCTTTTGAAAACGCAAATGTTCTGAAAGGGCGTATTTCCTGGTTTCTTTCCCTCCAGCCGGGATGGGCCGGCTGGAGGGCGCGGACATGCCGCCGGGAAAGCCTTGAAGATTCATTTCCAGCCCTTACCATAAGAGTGGGCGGGGCAATGTAAAGAGGCCGGGATAGCGGAAAAGGTATGGCGGGCATGAAACCGCGGATCTTTTTTTCTCAGGAGAGTATTTTTTCTGTTGACAGATCAGGGCAGGCCGGGTAAATACCTCTCCTGCATGGGCAGTTAGCTCAGTTGGTAGAGCATCGCCTTCACACGGCGGGGGTCACAGGTTCAAGTCCTGTACTGCCCACCATGCACGGAGCGGTAGTTAAGTCGGTTATAACGCCGGCCTGTCACGCCGGAGGCCGAGGGTTCAAGTCCCTTCCGCTCCGCCATTTGGTTCTTATCGGATTTTTTCCGATATTCATATTCGGCAATCCTCACGGGTTGTCAGGCGACCGAAGCGATTCGGAAGCCGCCTCTGCGGAGCGGTAGTTAAGTCGGTTATAACGCCGGCCTGTCACGCCGGAGGCCGAGGGTTCAAGTCCCTTCCGCTCCGCCATTTTTTAAGGACATCCTTTGTTGAGGGTGTCCTTTTTTTGTGCCGTTGACGCCAGACGGGTGCCCCTGTATACACGGTACCTTTTCAGGCTCTACCGTCCCTTCCGGCCTGTCCCATTCATGATAAAGATCGCCTTTCAGGCAGGTTCCCCTCCATAAGGTTTTTCCCGAAAAGGGAACCGCGGGCATGAACGCCTTCGGGAGATGCCGCCTTGCTCTTTTCCCTTCCCTGATGGCCGCCTTTCCTGCCGTTAGGATTTTGCTGCTTCCCGTTCCTCGGGGCATCCGGGCTGTTCCATGCAAAAAAAGCATAATTTTTTAGGGGGGAGACATGAAGAAACAGCTCATCCTCGTAGGCGGGGCAATGGGCGTGGGGAAAAGCGCCGTCTGCCGAGAGCTGTTGCGGCAGCTCACGCCGGGCGTCTGGCTGGACGGCGACTGGTGCTGGAACATGAACCCTTTTGTCGTTTCGGAAGAAAACAAACGGATGGTGCTGTCCAATATCACGCATCTGCTCAGAGCCTATCTGAACAATTCGAGTTACCGCTACGTGCTGTTCTGCTGGGTCATGGATCAGCCCCTCCTTTTCGAGGCCGTGCTCGGCCCGCTTCGGGATATCCCCTTTACGTTGCACAGCTTTTCACTCGTCTGCACGGAGCAGGCTCTGCGGGAACGGCTGGAGCGCGACGTACGGGACGGCATCCGGGAGGCCGACGTCATCCCGCGAAGCCTCCGGCGGCTGCCTGCCTACGCCGCACTGCCGACATGCAAACTGGATGTGACGTCCCTGACGCCCTACGAAGCCGCCTGCGCAATCGCTGCATCCGTAGGAAGGGCGTCTTCCCGAAGAGTGCCGGGTCTCTCCGGGGCCGGCGAAAGCTGGCACGGGGCCTGACGGCACCGGACGTCTTGGAAGAAAAAGGAGGGGCGTTCCGGCAACAGAGAAGGGGAAGGAACCCTCTCTCCAGAAAGGCGCCAGACCTTCGTTTTCTTTTCCAGCAACCCTTACTTGTAGCTTTCGATCAGCGCGTTGGCGCGGCCCTGCGCCTTCTGGATGCGGACGCGGAGGCTGGCCTTGTAGGCGTCCATGTCCTCAATGGGCTTGCGGGCGACGCCGGTGTCCATCGCGGCCTGCGCGACAGCCGGGGGCAGCCATTCGATGATGCGGGGATAAAAGGGCTTCGGGATGACGTAACCCTGCCCGAAGCTGAAGGTCTGGCCCTGATAGGCGGCGGAAACCTCGGCGGGCACCGGCTCCTTGGCCAGCGCGGCGAGGGCGCGGGCGGCGGCAAGCTTCATGGCCTCGTTGATTTCCGTGGCGTACACGTCCAGCGCCCCGCGGAAAATGTAGGGGAAGCCGGAGAGATTGTTGATCTGGTTCGGGAAGTCGGTGCGGCCCGTACCCATGATGCAGTCGGGGCGGGTTTCCATCGCCAGCGGATAGGCGATTTCGGGATCGGGGTTCGCGCAGGCGAAAATGACCGGATGGTCGGCCATGCCCTTGATCATGTCGGGCGTGAGGAGATCCTTCTTGGACAGGCCGAGGAAGAGGTCCGCGCCCTTGAGGGCTTCGGTCATGGTCATGTCTTCGGACAGGGCGAACTGCGCCTTGTACTTGTTCAGATCCGTGCGTCCCTTGTGCAGGATGCCCTTGGAGTCGAACATGCGGATATTGGCGGGATCGATGCCGAGTTCGGTGTAGAACTTGGCGCAGGCGATGGCCGCCGCTCCGGCCCCGGACACGACCACGATGAAGTCTTCGGCCTTCTTGCCGGTGATTTCCAGCGCGTTGATGAGGCCCGCGCCGGAAATGATGGCCGTGCCGTGCTGGTCGTCGTGGAACACCGGGATGTTCATTTCCTTCTTGAGCACCTCTTCGATGTAGAAGCACTCGGGGGCCTTGATGTCCTCAAGGTTGATGCCGCCGAAGGTGGGCTCAAGGGCCTTCACCACTTCGATGATCTTGTCGGGATCGGTGAGAGCGAGGTTGATGTCATAGGCGTTCACGTCCGCGAACGCTTTGAAGAGCACGCTCTTGCCTTCCATGACCGGCTTGCCCGCGAGGGGGCCGATGTTGCCGAGCCCGAGGACGGCGGTGCCGTTGGAAACGACGGCCACGAGGTTGCCGCGCCCGGTGTAGGCATTGGCGAGGGAAGGATCGTCGGCGATGGCGAGGCAGGCGTTGGCGACGCCGGGGGAATAGGCCATCGACAGGTCTTTCTGGGTGAAGCAGGGTTTGACGGGAAGGACTTCAAGCTTTCCCGGGCGGGGTTCCTCATGGTAGGCGAGGGACTCTTCCTTGGTGAACAACGCCATGACGATCTCCTGTGGTTTGGGTTCAAATGAGGTGCAAAAGCGATAGCATAAGGAGGAATAGGGGGCAATGGCGGCTTTCCCGTTCACGGGAATCCTGTTATGCTGAAACGGTATGCCGGGAAAAGAGCCGTCGGCGGTCCGCGTTGCGGCCCCGGGGCGTCCCGGATGGAAGTCAACGAGAAAGGATGAATCTATGTCGCTGATCGAAATCAGGGATGTCCATAAATGGTACGGCGAGTTCCATGTGCTCAAAGGTATTTCCGAGCGGGTCGAGAAGGGCGAGGTGCTGGTCATCTGCGGGCCTTCCGGGTCCGGCAAGAGCTCGCTCATCCGTTGCCTGAACCGTCTGGAGCCGATCCAGAAGGGGGACATCCTCTTTGAAGGGACGAGCATCTACGCCCCGGAAGTGGACGTGAACGCCCTGCGCGCCGAGGTGGGCATGGTCTTCCAGCAGTTCAACCTGTACCCGCACCTGACCGTGCTTGAAAACGTGACCCTCGCGCCGATCAAGGTCCGGGGCATGGGCAAGAAGGAGGCCACGGATCTGGCGATGGAACTGCTCGGCCGCGTGGGCATCGCGCGTCAGGCCGCCAAGCGCCCGAGCGAGATTTCCGGCGGGCAGCAGCAGCGTGTCGCCATCGCCCGCTCGCTCGCCATGCAGCCCCGCGCCATGCTGTTCGACGAACCCACCTCCGCCCTCGACCCGGAAATGATCAACGAAGTGTTGAGCTGCATGAAAGATCTGGCCAAGGACGGCATGACCATGGTGTGCGTCACGCACGAAATGGGCTTTGCCCGCGAAGTGTCCGACCGCGTCATCTTTATGGACCACGGCGTGATCCTCGAAGAGGGGACCCCGGAACAGTTCTTCACCAACCCGCAGCACGAGCGCACCAAGGCGTTCCTCCGCGAAATTCTCTAAGGATACGGCATGGCCACACCCGATCTCATCCGTCTCGACATCGTGGTCGACGAGGAGCAGTACGATACCGTCGCCGGGCTTCTGGTCCGGAACATTTCCTACGGCTGGGAGGAAGACAGCCTCCCCACCGGCGAAACCCGTTTCCGCGTGCATTGCGACAACGCCATCGTGCAGGAGAACCTCCTCAGCGCGCTGCGGGCATGGCTGCCGGGCCTCGACGTCGAACAGACCAGCATCCCGCGTCAGGACTGGACCGTAGCGTGGCGCGAGTTCTTCACGCCCGTCCGCGCCGGACAGTTCATCGTGCTTCCGCCGTGGCTGCTTGAATCCACGCCGCCGGAAGGCCGCAAGCCCATCATCATCGAGCCGAAATCCGCGTTCGGGACCGGGCACCACAACACGACGGTGCTGTGCCTCGAAGCGATTACCGAACTGCTGGCCTCGGGACGCCTCAAGGCCGGGCAGCGTTTCTTCGACGTGGGCACGGGATCGGGCATCCTCGGCATCGCCTGTTGCCTGAACGGGCTTACCGGGCTCGGCTCGGACATCGATCCGGTCGCCGTGGACAACGCCCTTGAGAACGTGGTCATCAATAAGGTGGCCGACGATTTCCGCATCGTCCCCGGCAGTGCCGAGGCGGGCGAAGGCGAGCGGTTCGGTCTGGGCGCCGAGGCA
>OATQ01000732.1_pt1 | contig 10254 bp, 8 predicted proteins | sample 1495061 | NCBI WGS metagenome assembly OATQ01 (sample SAMEA2579979, study PRJEB22360) | human gut metagenome
ATGCGAGTTCTGCAGTTTCAGCGTCACATCTTTGGATCCCCCCGCCGCTTTTATATTATGCGTCGCTATTTCATTCGCTTTCGGACTGTTGTCATATCCGTAAATCTTATGGGTGAATTCGCGCTCCTGACTATCATCATTGTAAATCTCATCGAACATCTCCGAATCGAAATCCACCCATTTCTCGAATGCGAATCCTTTGCGGAATACTCCCGGAGCGATGTTTCTTGCGATCAGTGCAGCTTCTATAGGAATCGTGCCCGAACCGCACATCGGGTCAATCAGGTCACATTCACCGCGCCATCCTGTCATTAGAACCATACCGGCAGCCAGTACTTCGTTCAACGGAGCTTCTACCTGTTCCTGGCGGTATCCGCGACGATGAAGCGACTCTCCGGAAGAGTCCAGAGACAACGTACAAGTGGTATGTGCAATATGGATATTGAGTAGTACATCCGGATTATTGATGCGTACCGACGGGCGTTTGCCTGTCTTTTCACGGAAATAGTCCACGATGGCGTCTTTCACTTTGTACGAAACGAACTTTGAATGGCGAAATTCTTCGCTGAAAACAACCGCGTCTATCGCAAACGTCTTGTTCACATCAAGATACTCTTCCCATGGAATGGCCTGTATCTGGTTGTAAACTTCATCAGCATCCTTTGCCGTAAAATTCTTGATCGGCTTCAGAATGCGGATAGCAGTACGGAGGCAGAAATTTGCCTTGTACATCATACGCTTGTCTCCTGTAAATGAAACCATGCGACGTCCTATCTGGATATCGTTGGCTCCCAGTGTTGTAAGTTCTTCAGCAAGTATCTCTTCCAGTCCTTGGAAGGTCTTGGCTATCATCTCGAATTGTTCGCTCATATATAGTTTATTGATTTTATTTCTTTGCTTTTGTCTGTACAATCTTTGCTCCGGCGGGAATGTTTTCCGTTACCCAGATATTTCCTCCTACGGTTGCGTCGCTTCCGATAGTAATTCTTCCAAGGATGGTGGCGTTTGAGTAGACTATGACATTGTCTTCCAGTATCGGGTGGCGGGGGATACCCTTGATCGGTTTTCCGTCGGCATCCAGCGGGAAGCTTTTTGCTCCCAGGGTGACACCCTGATATAATTTGACATTGTTCCCGATGATGCTTGTAGCGCCGATCACGACACCCGTTCCGTGGTCTATGGTAAAGTGACTGCCTATCTTCGCTCCCGGATGGATATCGATCCCCGTCTCGCTATGAGCCATTTCCGTGATCATGCGAGGAATCAGGGGAACACCCAGTTCCAGCAGTTCGTGCGCAATACGATAGTTGCTGATTGCCTTAATGGCGGGATAACAGAAAATAACTTCACCGTAGCTCTTGGCGGCGGGGTCACCGTTGTAGGCAGCTTCTACCAGTATTCTTCTCATGGCGGGTAGTTTACTGATAAAGTTCGCAGCCAGTCGGGCGGCTTCTTCTCTTCTCGACTCCGAGCAGACATTGCAGTCTCCTTCAGCCGTACTGAAACATAGTCCGGCCAGGATTTGCTCTGTGAGCAAGTCAAATAACTTTTCGATATTTACACCGATGTGATAATTGATTGTCCGGCTGTTGATGGTGGAATTTCCGTAGTATCCGGGGAAGAGAATGGCACGTGAAAGCTCGATAATTTCATACAAAACTTTAGCAGAGGGCAATGGTTCGCCATCTTTATGTTGATGAAACAGCCCTTTGTAAGATTCGCTTTCCGATAGCTCATCGACTGCCTGTGTCAGAATGTGGGTAAAGTTCAATGGACTCATTAGGTCAGTTACTCATGTTTATATGGGGACAAAGGTATTAAAAAAAATAATAAATTTCGTTGAGATTCAATATAATTAATGTATTTTTGTGGCATTCAAAATTCAACACGGACAAAGGGGATGAATAAAGCGAAATCTACTATGAAGCTATTTGGGTTGATAGGGTTGTTGATATTGTGGAACTGCAGTTGCGTGGATAGGCACCGCAGTCACGCTTTGTGTGAACAGTCACTTATCGATTCTTTAGAAGTCCGTGCACAGGATTCTCTGTTTTCCAACTTACCTTATTCACGTTCTTTATTACGTAACGCAATGCGTCAGGCACAGGACTCGATGAGTTATTACCGCTTGATGGGATTGTATGGAAAGACTTTCTTCATCTCGTCCGATTTCGACTCTATCCTCTATTATAACCGCCCTGTAAAAGAGTATGATAAGCGTGCAGCTGCCTGCCCGCGATGGAATGATGTGCTTTCGGATGTGTATAACATTGAGGGAAATGTCTGGATGCAACTCAATCAGCCCGATTCGGCGGTTGCCTATTATGAGAAATCCTATGCTTACCGTCTGAAAGGAGAGAAGGGACATCTTCTCTCAGATATCTGTATGAATCTGGCGGATGCCCATCTGCATCGTGGCGAACTGGCACATACCGCTTCCTATTACCGGAGAGCATTGTTTATCTGTGACTCCCTGCATCTGTCGGAACATTCCAAATTTCCGGTCTATTGCGGACTGGGACAGACTTACATGGATCTGCGTGATTTTGATTTGTCCAATCATTATTACGAACTGGCAGGACAGTTCTTTGATGAAATGACAGTCAGCGAAAAGTGGGTGTATCTTAATAATCGGGGAAATCATTACTATTATAAGAAAGATTATCAGGAAGCCCTGGTCTATATGCGGCAAGCAGCGGAGCTGATAGCGGATTACCCGCAAATGGTATTCGAAAGCAATCTTTCGAAAGTTAATCTGGGCGATCTTTATCTGCTGACGAACCGGCTGGATTCTGCCGAAAACAATCTGAATGAAGGTTACCGTTACTTTTCGGAGATAAAGAACAACTCCGCCATGCACTACATTGAAACCCTGATGATTGAGCTTTCTCTGAAAAAAGGAAATATCGCTCGTGCCAGGGAAATGATAGCACGGACTGCTTCTACCGGACACGTGGATGCCAATATGCTTACTATACGCAACCAGTATCTGCAACATTATTATGAAAAGGCAGGTGACTACCGTAATGCATATGAGTATCTGAAACGTGATTATCAACTGAATGACTCCATCCGTAGCGAACGGATTCGTACCCGTGTAGCCGAACTGGATATGCGTTACCGTCAGGACACGATCGTATTGCGCAAGGAAATGCAGATTCAACGACAAGCGGGTGAAGTGCGTGTATTGAAACTGAGCATGTATATCTGGGTGCTTGTCTGCCTGTTGCTGGCAGCCGGAACGGTGGTAATCATCTGGTATATGCGGAAAAAACGGGAGTTTCTTCGTGAACGTTTCTTCCAACAGATAAATCGCGTCCGTATGGAGAATTTGCGGGGCCGGATTTCTCCCCATTTCACTTTCAATGTGCTGGGGCGTGAAATTAATCAGTTCAATGGATCGGAAGAGGTGAAGAATAATCTGATGGAACTGGTCAAATATCTCCGCCGGAGTCTTGAACTGACAGAAAAACTAAGTGTTTCTTTGCAGGATGAGCTGGATTTTGTACAGTCATATATTGGCTTGGAAAGCGGGCGTGTCGGCGAAGAGTTCACGGCGTCGGTCGTAGTGGAGGAGGGGCTGGACGCAAAAAGTATAATGATTCCTTCCATGATTGTACAGATTCCGGTAGAGAATGCGATAAAGCACGGGCTGGCCGGAAAAGACGGTGAGAAGGAATTGACTATCCGTATTTCCCGTGAAGGAAAAGGAGTCCGTATCGTGATTTGTGATAACGGGCGGGGGTATCTTCCGCAAGTGGCTTCTTCGACCAGAGGAACGGGAACGGGGCTGAAAGTGCTCTATCAAACGATACAGCTACTCAATACAAAGAATAAAAATGAGAAGATACGTTTCAATATAGATAACCGAAACGATGGGCAGACCGGTACGCAAGTGTCGGTGTTTATACCGTTTCATTTTTCTTATGATTTATGATGAATGCAGAAGATAAATATAAAGTCGTTATTGTAGATGATGAGCGTACGGCAATCGATGCTTTGCGCAGGGAGCTGGGCGCTTATCAGGAATTAGAAATAAAAGGAACTGCAAACAATGGCGCAAAAGGCAAAAAGATGATAATGGAACTCCGTCCGGATCTGTTGTTTCTGGATGTGGAACTTCCGGATGTGCTGGGGCTTAACTTGTTGAGTGAGATGCGCGATGAGGTGCTGTGGGATATGAAAGTTGTCTTTTATACTTCGTATGATAAATATTTGCTTCAGGCCCTGCGTGAGTCTGCCTTCGACTTCTTGCTGAAACCTTTTGAGACGGGAGATCTGAGAGTCGTTATAGAGCGCTACCGGAAAGCTGTAGCTTCAATACCGGCAACTCCTTCTTCCTCTTTTTCTTCTTCTGTCAGTGCTTTGATGCCGCAACAGGGAATGTTTATGATCAGCACGGTGACGGGATTCAAGCTTTTGCGACTGGAAGAAATCGGCTATTTCGAATATCTGAAAGACAAGCGGCAGTGGCAGGTAGTCCTGTTCAATCAGACCCGATTGAATCTGAAGCGAAATACAAAAGCCGAAGATATCATTGGTTATTCACAAGCTTTTATCCAGATCAGCCAGTCGGCTATTGTCAATGTTAATTATCTGGCGATGATTGATGGGAAGTGTTGTCAGCTCTATCCGCCTTTTCATGATAAGAGTGATCTGGTGATTTCCCGAAGTTTTTTGAAAGGGTTGCAGGACCGGTTTTTTGTGTTGTGACAATGACTCCTTAAGATAGATGCGAAAACGCCGTTTCTTCATCAGGAACGGCGTTTTCTCTTTGTTAGAATATTAGAATGAGAGAGTATGTTGTTAAAAAAATGCTGTTACAAATTAGTATTGTCCATGGTCACTGTCATTTCCGGAACTAACACGTAAGCGCGTTTCTTATTGTTCCATTTATAGTAATTGGTTGTTACTGTTTTTCCTTCGTATGTATAATTGATGCGGAGATCTTTTTCCCATTCCTCTTTGGTGCTGTTCCATTTCAGGGTCTCGCTTTCAATCATGCGCTTGTTGTCATCGTACTTATAGTTGTACTTCATATAGTTGGCAAGTGTACTTCCGTTCATTTTGTAAACGGTCTGACCTACCATTACTCCATTTTCTTCTACTGGATTATAAACCAACTGACCATCATAACTGCGTGCAGAAGCAACAAAAGAGGTCATGAGAAGAACTACGGATAGAACAAACATTTTTAAAGATACTTTTGTTTTCATGGCTATTTGATTTTAGTATTATTCTTTCATTTGTCTAGTAATACTCTTGTATTATGCTGCAAAGTTATATATTTATTCGGTATTTATGCAAATATAAAGCTAAAATAATACCAAAATGTCAGATGATGGCTAAGGTGATACCTTGCTTTTTGCCAAGATTGGTGACAAAAAAATATCCGGCAGTCAACCTGCCGGATATAGAATGAAACACTTCGTTGGGGAAGTGATCTTTTTCCTAGCTTTCTGGATAGTGGGTTAAATAATGTTATAACTCATCCTCTCCATTATTTAGCTGATTTATCCTGTTTTGTTATGGCAGGATAAACCTTGTTTTAGTGTGCTTCGAGCCAGTTCTTGCCCCAGCCGCAATCTGCTTTCAAGGGAACGTGCATACGGTAAGCGTGTTCCATTTCCTCAATAACGATCTCTTCTACACGTTCTTTTTCGTTGACGGGCACGCTGAAGTTCAATTCATCGTGTACTTGCAATATCATTTTAGCTTGTATGCCTTCTGTCTGGAATCGCTGATAAATGCGTGCCATTGCTACCTTTATGATATCTGCGGCGCTTCCCTGAATCGGTGCGTTGATGGCGTTTCGCTCGGCATAGCCGCGTACAACGGCGTTTCGTGAGTTAATGTCCGGCAAGAAGCGTTTCCGGTGGAAAATCGTTTCTACATACCCTTTCTCCTGAGCTATCTGGATACTCTTCTCCATATAGGCTTTCACGCTTGGATAAGTTTCGAAATAGCCGTCGATCAGTTCTTTGGCTTCCTTCCGGTCTACGTTCATTCGCTCTGCAAGGCCAAATACGGAGATGCCGTAGATGATACCGAAGTTGGCGGTTTTCGCTTTGCGTCGCATATCGGAGTCTACGTCTTTCAGGTCGATCTTATATATTTTGGCAGCTGTAGCTGCGTGGATATCATGATTGCTGAGGAAGGCGTCGATCATATTCTTGTCTTCGCTGAGATGTGCCATGATACGAAGTTCTATCTGCGAATAGTCGGCAGAGAAGAACAGGCAGCCTTCGTCAGGGATAAATGCCTTGCGGATTTCCTTGCCGTTCTCGTCGCGGATAGGAATATTCTGCAGATTCGGGTTACTGGAGCTGAGGCGTCCGGTAGAGGTGACGGTCTGGTTGAAAGACGTGTGTACTCGTCCCGTGCGCGGGTTGATCAGTTGGGGAAGTGCATCGATATAAGTTCCTAGCAGTTTCTTCAGTCCGCGGTGTTCCAGAATCTTTTCTACTACGGGATGTTTATGCCGAAGGCTTTCGAGCACTTCTTCCGAAGTGACGTACTGACCGGTTTTGGTCTTCTTCGCTTTTTCGATGATTCTTAGTTTGTCAAACAGTACCTCGCCTACTTGTTTGGGCGAAGCGATATTGAAGGTTTCGCCTGCCAGTTCATAAATCTCCTGCTCGATGCGTTGCATCTGAGCGGTGAAATGAACAGACGATTGTTTGAGCGCTTCCGTATCCAGCAATACCCCATTCCGTTCTATATTAACCAATACGGGTACAAGCGGCATTTCGATATCATAAAACAAACGTTCGGCATCGTTCTCTTTCAGTTCTTTCTCCAGGACGTTTTTGAGCTTTAGTGTTACGTCTGCATCTTCGCAGGCATAGCGGTAGATATCCTTCGGGTCGAGATCGCGCATGTTTTTCTGGTTCTTCCCTTTCGGACCTATCAGTTCGTCGATGTGGATGGTCTGATAGTGAAGATAGATTTCTGCCAGATAGTCCATTCCATGACGAAGTTCCGGTTGAAGAACGTAATGGGCGATCATCGTATCAAAGAGTGCACCTTTCACTTGCACTCCGTAATTTTCAAGAACGATCATGTCGTACTTGATATTTTGTCCGACTTTCAATGAGTTCTCATTTTCGAAGACCGGACGGAATTCGTTGACGATTTTTAATGCTTCCTCACGATTGTCGGGGACCGGCACATAAAAAGCCTGATTTTCGGTGATAGAGAAACTCATTCCGACTAGTTCGGCGTCCATTGGTTCCGTTCCTGTAGTCTCCGTATCTAACGAGAGAATTTTCGATGTAAGTAACTTTTGAATGATTTCAGCTCTTTTCTTCTCTGTATCAATGAGTTGGTAGTCGCAATTAAGCGTTTCTAACGTCTCTAGATTCGATTTTTTGGCTTCGCCTGCCTCATTGCCCGTAAAATTCGCAAATAAATCGCCTTGTATGGCTCCTCCTTCTTCGGGAAAAAGTGGAAGAGGAGAGGGAGCACTTTTGGCCGTTGCCGTTTTGCTTCCGGTTGCCATTGTTACTCCGCCGGCAGAATTTTCTTTTTTCAGTACCCGGTCGATCAGTGTCCGGAATTCCAGTTCTTCAAAAATTTGTCGGAGTGAATCTTCGTCTGCCTGTTCGCGGACGAGCTTGTCCATTTCGAGTTGGATAGGAACATCGATTTTGATAGTGGCAAGGAATTTGGAGAAAGTAATCAATTCCTTATTGGTTTCCACTTTCGTTTTCAAGGCTCCTTTCAGTTGGTCGGTATGTTCCAGCAGATTTTCGATACTTCCGAATTCGGCGATTAGTTTCTGGGCAGTCTTTTCACCGACACCGGGACAACCAGGGATATTGTCGGAGGCATCGCCCATCAGTCCGAGCATATCGATTACTTGTGCGGGCGACTGGATATCGAACTTTGCTTTCACTTCTTCGATGCCCATCACTTCAAAACCTCCCGTATGTTTGGGGCGATACATGAATACGTTGTCTGTCACCAGCTGGCCGTAGTCTTTGTCGGGAGTCATCATATAGGTGGTGATGCCCTGACGTCCGGCTTCAGTGGCGAGAGTTCCGATCACGTCGTCGGCTTCGTATCCTGCCACTTCCAGAATCGGGATGCGGTAGGCGTGGATGATATCCTTTATAATAGGTACGGAGAGGCGGATAGCTTCCGGAGTTTCTTCACGCTGGGCTTTGTATTGCTCGAAAGCTTCGTGGCGGAAGGTAGGGCCGGAGGGGTCGAAGGCTACTCCTATATGTGACGGATTCTCCTTTTTCAGCACCTCTTCGAGGGTATTGACAAATCCGAGGATAGCTGAAGTATTGAACCCTTTGGAGTTGATTCTGGGATTCTTGATAAAGGCGTAATAAGCCCGATATATCAGTGCATAAGCGTCTAAAAGAAATAATTTATTGTCTGACTCCATAGATTTTATTAATTTTTCATGGTAAAAGTACAAAAAAATACCGTATTAAGCGTTTTATTATTACTTTTGTGCTCAAATAGTGTTGTGAATGGATAGTATCTCTCTTATCAAAACCCCGATAGAAGCGGAACTGGAGGATTTTAAGGCTCTTTTTGACACCCCTCTTTCCGATTCGAATGCATTGCTCGACAGCGTAATAACTCATATACGCAAGAGGAATGGCAAGATGATGCGTCCTATTCTTGTCTTATTGGTAGCACGCCTTTATGGGGCTGTGACTCCTGCCACCCTTCATGCGGCAGTTTCTTTGGAATTGCTTCATACAGCCAGTTTGGTGCACGACGATGTAGTCGATGAAAGTACCGAGCGTCGCGGTCAGCTTTCGGTAAATGCTATATTTAATAATAAGGTATCTGTACTGGCGGGTGATTATCTGCTGGCTACAAGCCTTGTGCACGCGGAGCAGACTAATAATTATGAGATTATCCGTCTGGTATCTTCGCTGGGGCAGAAACTAGCTGAAGGAGAGTTGCTTCAACTTTCGAATGTAAGTAATCATAGCTTTTCGGAGGAAGTTTATTTTGACGTAATACGTAAGAAAACAGCGGCTCTTTTTGCCGCTTGTGCCGAGGCGGCTGCCTTGTCAGTGCAGGTGGGTGGGGATCAGACGTATTTTGCCCGTCTGTTGGGCGAATATATTGGTATCTGTTTTCAGATTAAGGATGATATTTTCGATTACTTTGATAGCAAGAAGATCGGCAAACCGACTGGTAATGATATGCTGGAAGGTAAGCTGACGCTGCCTGCCCTGTATGCATTGAATACAACGAAAGATGCGTGGGCGGAACAGATAGCGTTCAAGGTGAAGGAAGGTACGGCAACTCCTGATGAAATCGTACGTCTGATTGAGTTTACCAAAGATAATGGAGGTATTGAATATGCCTGTCATACAATAGAACAATATAAAAAGAAGGCCTTTGATTTGCTGGCTGCCTTGCCGGATTCAAATATTTGCCTTGCCCTGCGGACTTATCTGGATTACGTGGTCGCTCGTGAGAAATAACTACTCCCCACTGTTCCTGAGCAGAGAGTAACACAGGATTAATTCCTCCCAATCTTCAATTTTATTCGATTTCATCGCTCCTCCGATGAGGAAACTTTTGTCTATTTCTTCCGGTGTGCGGAGGATTTCGGAGCATAACGTGCTCGCCTGTTCGATGTATTCCCATGCTTGTTCTTTGGTGATGTAGCCGCAGTCTTTGGCAGCCCGGGCCAGCCCGACAACTTGTGCCATATCCCATCCGATCACTCCTCTCTCTAAGTCATTAATCCATACAATCGGCTCTCCTCTTTCTTCTATATACTCTTTGAATTTGTATAGATTTCTGCCCTGTTGAATGAATCGGTCTACTCCGTAGAAGCGTTCGCGGATGGTGTTTTCAAACTGGTTTAGGTTTTCGGTAGAGAGTAAATAGGGGACCATAATAGAATAGGAGGCTCTGTCGCCTTCGTTGATGAGGAATAGGAATAGCTGGCAGGAAGAAATTGCATCTGTGCAATGGAACTTATCTGATAATAGTTTACTTAGTTTTTCCGGGTGTACTCCGGTTTCCATACAGTTAAGATAGAAGCCATCCAGTGCAGCCTCCATATAACCGATGCGCAGACCTTGTTTCTTTCTGGTGCCGAGTATCAGATTTAAGGGGTTATGGTTAAAACGTAAGTTCTTTGTGTGTGACTTCATTTTATACTTTTTCGCTTATGGTTAACTAAAAAAAGCGTGAGAACTGCTGCTATATGTCTTTTCCTGGGGCTTCGGCAAGCCGTTATGATGACATAAAAGCAACAGTCTCACG
>OATQ01000734.1_pt1 | contig 10167 bp, 13 predicted proteins | sample 1495061 | NCBI WGS metagenome assembly OATQ01 (sample SAMEA2579979, study PRJEB22360) | human gut metagenome
ATGCGCCGCCTCAAGCCAAGGACGGGGAAAAGCGCGAGATAGCCGCCGATTTGGCGCGTATGGTGCAGGACTGTGTGGCCGTGATGCCCGCCGGGTCCGACGTGAAGTTCCTTTCCGCCGGGACGACGCAGGCGCAGCTGCATGAGGACTTTCTTGCCCGGCAGGATCGGGCGATCTCCAAAGTCCTGATGGGACAGACCCTCACCATCGAGACTGACGGCAAGAACAGCCTTGCCGCCACGGAAGCGCACAAGGGCGTCGCCGACGATATTGCGGAAGCGGACAAGGCGATGGTGTCCGACGTCTTCAACGAAATCTGTTGGGTATACGCGCGCGTGAATGTCGGGCCGGACGTACTCGCGCCGCTGTTCAGCTACGAGGAGCCGGAAGACCTGCTTTCGAAGGCCGACCTCGATCTCAAGCTCAAGTCCATGGGCGTGAAGTGGCTGCGGCCCCATCTGGAGGGCGACTATGGCCTGAAGCCGGACGAGTTCGATTTGGAGGGCGAAGGCACGCCGGTTGACGAGCTCGCCGCGGACAAGCTGCAACCAAACGAGAAAAAGGACAAGGAGAAGGACGACTCCGCCGAGGACGCGGAGGATGCCGAGGACGAGAAGGGCAAAGACGACGGCAAGAAGAAAGGCCCGGACTTTGCCGCGCCCGACGATTTCACCAGTGCCGAAGACGCGCAGGCTCGCCTCGACAAGGCCATTGACGCGCTGCTCCCCGAAGTACTGAAGGCCAGCGCCGAGTTTTGCAGCCAAGTTGAGAATGCCGTGGAATCGGCGAAGAGCTTTGACGAACTCCAGCTTGCCCTTGCCGATTTGCTGGCGGGCAAGGTTGAGGACGACGATCTGGCGAAGCTGATGGAGCGCAGCATGGTCATGGCTGCCGGATTCGGGGCCGCAGCCGGAAAGGAGGACGCCGATGCCGCTTCCTGAGCCGGAAATCCTCGCCAACCCCGTTCAGCCTGATGCAGCCATCGCCTTCTGGCAGTCCCGCGCCAAGCTCACCTCGGCGCAGGCGAAAGCCCTCGGCGAAGGGGCGCGCAGCCGGGCCTTTTACGTCACCGGGCTTGCCGAGGCGGATATGGTGAACCTTGTCCACGGCGGCATTGCCGAGGTCATTGAGCGCGAGGGCTGGAAGGGCCACCGCGTCGAGACCGTCTTTCGCACCAGCATGCAGTCCGCCTATTCCGCCGGACGCTACGCCAAACAGCAGGCGGTCAAGGAACTTCTCCCGTTCTGGCGCTATGTGACCGTGGGTGATTCCCGCGTGCGGCCTTCCCACGCCATGCTGTCCGGCAAGGTTTTCCCGGCGGATCATCCCTTCTGGGCCGAGAACTACCCGCCCAACGGCTTCAAGTGCCGCTGCGCCGTGCAGGCGCTCTCCAAGGGGCAGGTCAGGCGGCGGGGCCTCAACATCGAAACCGAGATCCCCGGCGACAGCGTGTGGACCGACCCGAAGACGGGCATGGAGCACCACATCGCACGGCCCGGTGCGGATAGCGGCTTTCGGAATAATCCCGGCAAGGATTGGCTGGCGGGGCTGTCGCCGCAGGAAGTGCCGTTTGACGCCGGAGAAGATTTAGTCCGGACGGCGCTCTGCCCGTTGCCGCGCACGGATTCGGCGGATTTCGCGGACGCGCAGGTACGGCGCATCGTCGGGCGCGGGCAGGAATGTCTGCCGCCGCTCATCACGCTCGCACCCAAGCACATCCTGCCGGTAAAAAAGGCCGACATCCTGCCTGAAGGCATGACCGAGGAAGCCTACGCGCTGGCGTTCCTCAAGGAATTCGGCCTGAAGTCGCTGGACGACAGCACGTTGTTCCGGCTGCCGTGGCTGAGGATGGCGCCCCTCATCAACAAACATGCCGAGTAGACAAAAGCAACGGGCAAATACAAGTCCGATAAGTCAGGCCGTGGGCCATACATGCGGCTCATGGCTCAGGCCATCAAAAATCCTTATGAGGTCTGGCAAGTTCCAATGAAACTATCCGGGAAAATCCATATTACCTTGCGTTTTCTTCGATTGTTCCGGGGGGATGACGGCGGGTTCGGTGGCTACTCGGCATTCAACTGGATTGGCTCTGGCCGATACTGGTCTGGAGCCACCGTGTTCAAGGCAAAAAACGATTTTCAGAGAGCCTCCGAATATTTGGAACAACAGCGCAATGGCCTTCTCCTTTTTCGGGAGGGAGGCGGGGGGCTCCTCCAAAAATAAAAGCGCCGGAAAATGTCCGACGCTTTCGAACCAACTCTGTGCCGATGCAGATAGGACTCGGCAAGGACTACATCAGATGATGACGCCTACTCCTCTACGAGAGGTAGCCCTTGGTTCATTGTAAAAACAGATTACCCATCAACCCTTAAGGAGTCAACATGGACAAGACATTCCGTCTCGCCATCGCCCGCACGGGGCATTTCACTGATTCGCAGGGCCGTCCGCAGAGTTTTTCCGAAGCCGACCTTGACGCCATCGCCACCAGCTACAATCCGAAGAACCGCGAAGCGCCGCTCGTCTTCGGCCACCCGGCAGTAAGCGATCCGGCCTTCGGCTGGGTCAAGTCCATCCATCGGGAGGGGAAAAATTTGTTTGCACAGATTGCGCAGATTCCGGACGAAGTGCGGAGTCTTGTGCAGGATGGTCGCTACAAGTACGTGTCCATGTCCCTGATGCCCGACCGGAAAACGCTCCGGCATGTGGGGCTGCTCGGAGCCGCCGTGCCCGCCATCGACGGGCTCGGGCCGGTCTCTCTGTCCGGGGACGGGGATGCGGTAACCATCAACTTTGCGCAAGGAGACGGCACTATGACCGTAGAAGAGCTTCAGGCTCAGGTAAAGGCGCTCACGACCGAGCGGGACGATCTGAAAGGCAAGCTGGAAGCGGAAAAAAGCGCTGCAGCCAAAACGGCCAGCGACTTTGCCGCGTACAAAAACGGCATTGAGGTCAAGGCCCGCGAAGCCCGCATGGATGCGCTGGTCAAGTCCGGCAGGGTGAAGCCCGCCGACCGCGCCTATCATCTGAACTTCGCGGCGTCGCTCGCCGGGGTGGAGGCCACGTTCGACTTTGCGGCCCCCGATGGCACGGTCGAAAAGCTCTCCGCCGAGGAGCGCTATTTTCGCGAGCTTGAAGCCCGCGAACCGCTGCCCGTCGTGATGGATTTTTCCGCAGGCGTCACGCCAGCGCATGTTTCCGGCCCGGCGGTTCCCGCCTACGAGACCGCCGACTACACCGCCAAACTCTAGGAGGACGACATGGCTGCTGAAGGAAAACTCGGTGGATACAAGATTTCCGGCGAACGCGCCGGGACGGACGAGCATCCGCTTATCCGCAAGTATCTGCCCATTGATACGACCGTGGTGACCGCCGTGCTCGAACCCGGCGTGTTGCTGAAAGAGGTCGAGGTGAAGGGCACGGGCGATCAGAGCGCCGTTGTTATCGAGCACGCCTACGTTCCGTGGGCGGAGACGGACACGGTCAGCCCCTGCGCCGTGGTCGACGACCGGTTTGACCCCGAGTCCGAGACCAGCGCGATCTGCATCGTGCACGGCTGCGTGAAGACGCGGGTCCTGAAAGTCGGCGCGACCGGCAGCACGGCTCCCGGCATCCTCGCGCTCACCAAACTCATGCACAACGGCATCTTTGCCGCGTAAGAAATTGATATGCTTGCTAATTTGAAAAACATCTTCAATCCGTCCGCCGTGGTGCAGTCGCTGAAGCCGCTGCCGCCCTTGAAGTCCACGGTCATGGATACCTTTTTCACCAACCGTCCGGCGCACCCTCTGCCGGTGCTCGGCATCAGCGAGTTGAGCCGCGTTGTCGAAACCGTGCCCATGGTGCGACGCAACGGCATGCCCGTTGCGCTCGGCGGCGAAGAATTCGAGACGCAGTATTTCGCCCCGTTGCCGATCAAGGTGAAGCTCTCTGTGACGGCTTCGGAGCTCAACGATCTGCGGGTGATCATGAACAGCGCGCAGGCCGTGGAAGCGTGGCGCGCCGCGAAGCTCGACCAGATCCGCCGGACGATCCGGCTGACGACCGAAGGTATGAGCGCCACCGTGCTCACCACCGGCAAGGTCGCGTGGCCCGTGCAGCTTGAAGGCGGGCGATCCGAAACCTTCAGCTTCGACTACGGCTCTCCGCTGTCGTACACCTTGGACACCAAGCTGGCGGCGGACAGCAAGATTTCCGATCTCTATGACATCCTCGTGGACATGGAAGAAAAGGTGCGGATGGCCGGTGTCGGCAGCACCGTCGGCTTCTGGTGCGGGCGCGCGGTGTTCAAAACCATCATGGACATGGCGCAGGGCTACCTCTCCACCGCCAACATGCAGACGATCCGCATCGAGCTCGGGGCCGGGAAGATCACCATCGGCGGCTACGTCATCACGTCCCTGTCCGAGACGTATCCCGATCCGACTTCCGGCGAGTGGGTGCCGAAGCTCAACGCCAAAACGCTCATGGCCGTGGCCACCGACGTGCCGGGAACGATCTGGTACTGCGCGCTCGACAGCATCAGCGCGAATAATGCGGCGCTGCCCCTGCACATCATCCCCATTCAGTCGCAGGACGATTCCGGCTACACGCTCATCGCGCAGTCGAAGCCCGTGCCCGGGCGCTCGCCGAAATCGGTGTGTCTCTGCACCGCAGTGGCCTGATCCGGAAAAACGCCGTTTCCGGCCCTTGAAAGGGCCGGGGCGGACAACGAGCCGGGCTGAATATTAAGACTAGTCTCAGACTAGTCTTAAACGCCCGCAAAGGGGATGCCATGCTGTTTTGCACCCGCGACCAGATAACCGATCTCCTGCTTGCCGACTATGTGGCGGCCTGCGAGGAACAGAACCCCGGCCTTGTCGAGCGCACCATCGAAGCGGTGAGCGGCGAAATCGCGACCGTGCTTTCCTACCGCTACCCGCAACCGTGGCCGTCGGTGCCGGATCTCATCAGATACATCGCCTCGGTCATCAGCGCCTACCGGACGGTGGAAGCGATCACCTCGCTCGTCGGCTCGGAAGCTATTGACGACAACGAGTGGATACCGCTCCAGAAGCAGTGGAAATACTGCACGGAGATGCTCAAGGACATCCGGGACGGCAAACTGAAGCTCCCGCTCGATGAGGCGCATCCCGACCGGGAGGACCCGACGTTCGCCGTGTCTAGCCCCAAACCGCTTTTTGACTTCCGGGGGTTCTGAGATGGCGAAGTCCGGCGTCAGCCTGAACTGGGGCGGACTGGACAAGGCCCTGCTCGGTGCCGCGAGACGGCTTTCGGAACGCCAGCTGCTCATGGACGGCATCGGCGAGATGATGGTCTCGAGCACGCTCCAGCGCTTTGAAGACGAGGAAGGACCGGACGGCAAGGCGTGGAAGCCGTCGATCCGGGCCACGCCATCGGAAGACACCCGCGCTCCGGTGCGCCGGGGCAAGGACGGGCGGCTGCTGAAGGGCAGCGGCAGGAAGATCAAGGGCCGCAAGGGCGGCAAGACGCTGACGAATATGGGGCAGCTGCGAGACTCCATCGAAAAGCGGGCGACCAACGACGAAGTGATGGTTGGCAGCAACGTCGCATACGCCCGCATCCATCAGATGGGCGGCATGGCCGGTCGCGGAAAGTCCGTGGAGCTCCCCGCCCGCCCGTTCCTTGGCGTCAGCGAGCAGGATGCGGAAGACATCAGGGAGATGGTCGGCGACTTTCTCGCCGATGCGCTGACAGGAGGTAGGAAATGATTCAGGCATTCGGGCTTGAGGCCATCCGGCAGGCGGCGGTGGCCGCCGGGCTTCCGGCGGAACGGGTCATCCCCGTGCCGCTGTCCGACAACATCAGCATTCCGCGCCCGCGCATCGAGTATCAGGTGCTCCCGGCACGCTACCGGCGCACGGGCCGAAGGCTCGGCATCATCAGGGGCGGAAAGGACAATCCCGTCCAGACGACGAAATGGGAACTCTATGAAGTCGACCTCGATATTCAGGTCAACGCGTTGGCCCCGGACACCAAGAAGGACGATGCCGCAGCCGATGCGTGGCTTTCCGCCCTCGCGCAGGCGTTTGTTACGGCCTTTCCGCGCGGCGGCAACGATGCGGCAGGCAACTACGTTCGGATACGCGTTCAGCGTGCCGCCTACGCTCGAAGGGCGGCTCCGCAGATCGGCGAGAAGGCTGTGCGTGTATTTACAAGGATTGGCTCTGTCTTTGTCGTCAGTTTCGGCGGACGCATTACGTCTGATCGGCGCGAAGACCTGCTCACCAAGGTGAACATCAACCTCCCGGAAATCGGGAAAGGGTAAACGTATGGCTACGAAAAAGACGGAAAAGACGGACGAAACGACGCAGGTGACGGAACAGTCCGAAGAGCGGGCTACGCCTGCTGCGGAAGCCGAGAACTCGCAGACCGCATCGTCCGCCGAGCGACTTGAAAAGCCCGTGGTCAAGCGAGAGGCGTTGGAAACGCTGGACGAGCTGGCGCAGCGGCACCGCGTCCCTGCGTGGCAGCTGGGGGCGCTCCTGCGTTACATGGGATGGGAATCCGACAAGCTTGTTACGGAGACGGATTTTGCCGCTGCGCTGCGGCTGCTGTCCGGGCGTCCGCTCGGCTGGGGGAGGCTGTAATGGGCGACGTATTTGAATATCTGGTCGATGGCACCAGCGGGCTTGCCCCCGGGGGCGTCGACGGCAAGGCGATGGTGGCTGGGGTCTGCTCGAAGGGGCAGGTCGGCAAGGCGTATCTTGTGGGCACCCGTTCCGATCTGGCCGGGCTGCTCGGGGTCGGGCCGCTGGTGGACAGGCTGCGCGACGTGTTGGCCACCGCTGGGCAGGATGCCGTCGTGGTGGCGGTTCCCGTGCAGGGGCGGGAGGGCGGGCACAACCCCGCTCCGGGGTGGAGCGGCGGGAACGGCAAGTACCCTGCGGCATCGGTGTCCGGCGTGCCGCAGAAGAACGCGGATGTGGTCATCGAGGTAGCCGCCGCCGGGCAGGTCGGCACGGCCACGGTGAGGGTGTCCACGGATGGCGGGGAGACCTTCGGCTCTCCGGAGACGGCCGCCGCGCAGCTTCCTATTGGTAAATCCGCCGAAGCGACCGGGGCCACGCTCCTGCTACCCGAGAACGCCTCGCTGGAAGAAGGACAGCGCCTGCGCTTCGCCGTGCGCTGCGCGGTGGGGCCCGTGGAGCGCGTCGGCGATGCGTCCAGCCCGCTGGTGGCCGTCGCGGGCGACGTGCTGGCCGGGGCCGAGCTGTCCATCCAAATCGTCAAGGGTGGGGACCGGAACGAAGGCACATATCAGCTCTCCGTGGACGGCGGCGACAGCTACGGTAAGGTCATGACCATCCCGGTGGATGGCTCGGTGGTCACCGATCTCGGTGTGACGATTACCTTTCCGGCTGGCGCGTATGTCGGCGGTACCACCTATGCCTGCCGCCTGCTTCCCCCTGAGCCGAGCATCGTGGACGTGATGGCCGCGCTGGAGTCCCCCCTCTCCGTCCATGATGTGGAGTTCGTCTACATCGCGGCCCCGTCGGATTCCGTAGACTGGACGGCCCTGTCCGCCAAGGCCGACGAGCTGTGGAACCTGCACAGGCCCACCTACTTCAAGTGCGAGGCGCGCCTTCCCCGCGACGGTGAAGACCTCAACGATTTTGCCGCCTACCTGCTCGCGGAGCGGCAGAATTTCGCCCCCCCCTTCGTGCAGGTCTGCTGTCAGTACGGTGAGGTCGCGGACTCCACGGGGCTTTCCAAGCTGCGCAACTGGGGCGGCTTACAGGCCGGGCGCGTCATCTCCATCCCGGTCCAGCGGGCCACCGGGCGTGTGCGCGACGGCAACATCAGCCAGGGCACGCTTCCGGATGGATGGGAGACGGTGCAGCCCACGCTGGAAGAGGCCGGGGACCTCACCGCCAAAAAGTACGCCGGGTTGTCCGGCGCGTACTGGGGGGACTCCCGCGCGATGGCCGACGCCACCAGTGACTTCCGCTATGAAGAAGTCCTGCGCGTCGTCTTCAAGGCTATCCGCAAGATGCGCATCGCGGCTCTGAAGTCCATGTACGATGATCTGGACCCCGTGCTGCCGGACTCGGCTACCGGGATCGGGTACCTCAAGGCCAACATCGCCGGAGCGCTCGACACGATGGTCGCCGCCATGCCCAAGGAGCTGGCGGGATACAAGATTACGATTCCCTCCGGACAGGACTATGTGAATAATGGCGTGGCGGTCGAAGCGCGGCTCATCGGCATCGGCATCATCCGCGAGATCAAGCTCTACGCCTCCTATGCCTACGCGGGCACACGGGGCGATACCCGGCTGGAGGGATAATGAACATCACGCATTCCCGCGAGGCGGTATACCGCTTTTTGTATGAGATGCGCGTCGAGCATCCTAATACGTACTACAGCCCCAAGGATTTGGAGCCTTTCGCGGCAACCGGGCAGCTCGCCGCCGTGCTTTCCTGCGGCGTGGAGCTCGGTCACCTCGAGCAGTACCGCAAACATTACAAGCTCACGGCTCAGGGCATGATGTACGCCGAGTCGCAGGGCTGGACGGAGGAATAATGGCTATCAACGGACGGCAATATGACTGGGAGGACATTTCCGTGGCCCTTCCTTCCGGGGTGGCGATCGGCATCACCGAGATCAAATACACGGACGGGCAAGGCGCTGAGGCCCGCTACGGCAAAGGCGCAATCCCTCGCGGTTACGGTCGCACGAACTATGAGGCGTCGGGTTCCTTTGTGCTCGACCGCGATGAATGGGAGCCGCTGAAAAAGGAGCTGGCGGCCTCCGGCGGCGGGGGCATCTATGACCATGTGCCCTTCCCCATCGTGGTGAGCTACGCCAACGACGACATGGGCAACATCACCGACACGCTCCCGGACTGCAAGATCACCAAGTTCGACGGCGGGGGCGGTTCGCAGGGCGATTCCAACGTCTCGGCGGTTACTTGCGAGTTCACCATCCTTTCCCCGATCCTCTGGAACGGGACTCCGGCCAAAAAGGCCACCAGCGGTTTGAAGCTGTAGCCTCATTCTTAACTTGACTGCAAAAACGACGTTTCCCGGCAAGGGAGGCGTCGTTTTTCTTTGCGTAGCTTGCGAGGATTCCGGAAACGTCCTCCCGTAAACGGTATGGTGGCGCATCTGAAACACTCAACCGCCACAGGAGGCGCAGTATGTCCGCTCCCGAAACACCCGTATCCACTCCCGAAGCCCGCAAGTACGTCGCATTTTCCCATACTTTCGAGGACCCGTGGGGCGAGGGCGATGAAGAATCCGAAGTGAAGTGCGCGTTCCGCTTCGCCAAGCCGAACAAGGTACAGATCAAGCGACTGCAAGATACGGCGACGAAGAATGCCGCGAACGCCTCGCGCAACCTCCTCCTCGATACCGTACATCCTGACGACAAGACCGCGCTGGCGCAGGCGATGGAAGACTATCCCGGCCTCGTCACCACGCTTTCCGGGGCGATTCTGAAGGGTGTGGGCATTAGCAACGAGCTGGGAAAGTAGTCCTGTCCCCTTTTGACGAGGGGGACGCGCTTATCCAGTTTCTGCTCCACGAGCGACCGGCAGACGAGCTGGAGGAGTGGATTCTCCAGCTCGCCAGGGCCAAATGGCTTGAGGAGCGTCTTTTCAAAAACCTCGCCCGCGCCGTTCATGGCAGTAAGGCGGTGAAGTGATGGAAGTCTTTTCTGTTTTCGCAACGCTCTCGCTCGTCGATCTGATTTCAAATCCGCTCGGCAGGGTACAGGGCGCGATGAAATCGCTTGGTCTCGATACGTCGAGTCTCGGGGCGCGTATGGGCAACCTTGCGCTGGCGATGGCACCGGTCGCGCTGGCCGCGGGATTGGTCATGGGCGCACTCGGCATGGCTTCGGCAAAGGCGATGGCCTTCGAGTCGGCGATGGCGGACGTGGCCAAGGTGGTCAACTTCGAGACGGACGCCGAGCTGAAGGCCATGTCGGGCACGATCATGGATATGGCCGGGCGCATCCCGATGGCCGCCGACGGCATCGCCGCCATCGTCGCTGCCGCCGCCCAATCCGGCGTTGCAAAGCAGGATCTGACGGAGTTCGCCGAGCAGGCCGCCAAGATGGGCGTGGCCTTTGACCTTACCGGCGATCAGGCCGGGAAGATGATGGCGGACTGGCGGGCGGGGGCGGGGTCTGAGAGCGTCGTCG